>Ga0224723_1000596_pt1 | contig 24548 bp, 20 predicted proteins | sample Balambano_FR2_Me_FD_161647 | JGI IMG/M metagenome (GOLD analysis project Ga0224723, IMG submission 161647) | Freshwater sediment microbial communities from Lake Towuti, South Sulawesi, Indonesia - Balambano_FR2_MetaG | ecosystem: Environmental > Aquatic > Freshwater > Lake > Sediment | place... | reverse complement strand
AACTCACTTTTTTGTATCAAGGTTTAACGCTTGACCAAAAGTTTTTTGTTTCAGTCGTTGCACAAATCAATGCGCCGTTTTTGCAAGAATATGTAAACCAAACTTTAACCACGTCAGAAGAATTTGAAAATTATTTTCAAACTATCAACCAACAAGTAGAAAACGCAGATGCAAATTTGTTTGAACCTTCGTTAAATATTTTAGATGAAATGATTGCTTCAATTGTAGTCATTGAGAAATAAAGGAGAATAAAATGCCTTTCTATCATAAACTTGGTCAAATCCCGCACAAACGTCACACGCAATTCAAAAAACCAAACGGAAAACTGTATCGTGAAGAATTAATGGGCTTGGAAGGTTTTTCTTCACTGCAATCTATTTTGTATCACCACTTTTTACCACCACGCGTTGCAAAGACAAATGATTGCGGACCTGCCAAACCTGAATATGTTGATTTTGGTCCGATACGTCATCGTGCTTTTCAAACGCATCAGACTCCCTTGGGAACTGATCCTGTTTCAGGACGCATTCCCTTACTCGGAAACAATGATGTGATTCTGGGCGTATCACGCGCACCCAAAGGCAAAATGGATTATTTTTATCGCAACTCACAAGCCTACGAAACTTGGTGGGTGCATGATGGTAGTGGTGTGCTGAAAAGTCAGTTTGGTAATTTGTCATTTCGCAAAGGTGATTACATTGTGATTCCGTTTGGCACAACTTGGAAAATGGAATTAAACGAAGAGACAAAGTTTTTCACGATTGAAAATCCGAGCCAACTGGAACCACCGAAGCGTTACAGAAATAATTATGGTCAATTGTTGGAACATGCGCCCTATTGTGAACGTGATATTCGTGTGCCAGAAGAATTAGAAACTCACACCGAAAAAGGTGAGTTTGATGTACGCGTGAAAGTGCGTGACAGAATCTCACAACATATTCTTGACCATCATCCATTTGATGTCATCGGTTGGGATGGGTATTTATATCCTTGGATATTTAACATAGAAGATTTCGAACCGATTACTGGAAGAATTCATCAACCGCCACCAGTACATCAAACTTTTGAAGGTTGGAACTTTGTGGTGTGTTCTTTCGTTCCGCGTTTGTTTGACTATCATCCCGAAGGCATTCCTGCTCCGTATAATCATTCCAATATACAATCCGATGAAGTGATTTATTACGCCGAAGGTAATTTTATGAGTCGCAAGGGAATTGAAAGAAGCGACATTAGTATGCATCCGTTTGGTTTGCCACACGGTCCGCAACCTGGAATGACAGAAGCATCAATAGGAAAAACTGAAACGCAAGAATTAGCAGTGATGGTGGATACATTCCATCCATTACATCTCACGAAGCAAGCCGTAGAGATGGAAAAAGAATATATGGCAACTTGGCTCGAAGGGGATGGGGAATAATCTTGTCACTCTGAGCAAAGCGAAGAGTCTCTTAGATAATCTTCGAGATTCTTCGCCGCAAAGAACAAGAGCGCGGCTCAGAATGACATAACTCTATCTTGGAGAATTTATGAAGAGAATTTTTGTTATATTTTTTATAGCATCATTATTAATTTCATCCTGCAATCTGCCATCTGCAAGTTCGCCAGATTCTGCTGAGGCAGTGCAAACCTCTGCGGCTCTGACAGTTGAAGCGGCACTTAGAACTCCACTGGCAAGCCCAACTTTAGCATCAACAACAAATAATGATGCCCAAGCCACATCAGATATATCATCTTCTGGGCAACCGTTTGCAAGTTTTGAAGATGTGACCAATTGCCGAACAGGTCCGGGCGTGAATTATGAACGCATTACACAAATCACACCACAAGATGCAGTGGAAATTATTGGGTTTTACCCGCCAAATTATTGGGTTGTGATGACGGATGCGGGTGCATGTTGGGTAGCGGGAGAATTTGTGACTCCATCTGGAAGCCTCGCCTCAGTGCCGACTGTTACTGCTCCACCAACACCACAAGGAGAAGCCCCACCAGATGTCAGTTTGCAACGATGGGATATATCTTGTAATTATGCAACTAATGATGCAAATGTTTACATCCGCTGGACAGATAAAGATAATGAATCTGGTTATCGCGTTTTTCGCAATAACGAACAAGTTGCTGAGCTCGTTGCAAATAGCACAGAGTTTACAGAAACAATTACTTTGTTATCAGGTCAGAGTGTTGGATATTATGTCGTAGCGTTTAATGCCGTTGGGAATACGAGTAGTAAGTCGATTACGTTGAGTTGTTAAAATAAAAAACATGACTCACCCCGAAATTAAGGTTTCGAGGTAAGTTTGTTTTTAAGAGCAAAAGGACGCTGATTCACGCAGAAAATGCAGATTTTTTTCTTTTTTATCAGCGTCAATCCACGTTCATCTGCGTCCCAAATTAAATTCGGGGTTAATGATGTTTGATTATCAACTATTAAGTTACCTCAAACTCAACCAGTTTAAATCTCTTAACCCTGCCGCTAAATCTTCTCGAAAATCATGTTCAGTCATGCGCCATTCCCAATTGCCACCTAGCTTACTAGGAAAGTTCATGCGTGCATCGCCACCTAAACCCAAAATGTCTTGCATGGGAGCAATGGCAAACATCGCAACAGATTTCCACACGGCGCGAATCAAATCCCATGCAAAATCATTTCCGCTTATTTGTAAATATCGGCGGGCAAAATCTTTTTCTTTTTCATCCGCAGTGGCAAACCAACCAAAGGCTGTGTCGTTATCATGTGTTCCAGTGTATGCGACACTATTTGATTCATAGTGATGTGGCAAAAACGGATTCTCTGGACTTGAAAAAGCAAATTGCAAAATTTTCATACGTGGCAATTTGAAAGCCTGTAATAACTCAACTACATCAGGTGTGATTAAACCTAAATCTTCTGCAATGATTGGCAAGCCTTTGCCTTTGTTCAAAAATTTGTCAACTGCTTTGAAGAAGTCATGGCTGGGTCCTTTTTTCCACTTGCCATGTTCAGCAGTTGTATGATGCGCGGGAATTTCATAATAACCAGCAAATCCACGAAAGTGGTCGAAGCGCAAAATATCAACCAAGTTTAATGTGGCTTGCAAGCGCGAGAGCCACCAAGCATATTTTTCTTTTTTATGCGCCGTCCAATCATATAATGGATTGCCCCACAATTGACCTGTGGCTGAAAAACCATCGGGCGGAACACCTGCTACAACTGTTGGGTTGCCATGTTTATCTAAGAAAAATAATTCAGGATGCGCCCATACATCGGCAGAATCATACGCCACGAAAATTGGGACATCACCAATGATTTGAATCCCTTTTGAATTGGCATAAGCATGGAGTTTATTCCACTGGCGGAAAAATAAAAATTGATAAAAAGCATATTTTTTGATTTCATGACTCAATTCTTTTTTTGCTTTTTTCAATTCTGCTTCATCTCTACGCTTCAACTTGTCACTCCACCCATTCCATGCGCCACCGCCATTTGACTCTTTCAATGCCATGAACAATGCGAAATCATCAAGCCAATCTGCATTTTGTTTGCAGAATTTTTTGAATTCTTTATGAAAAGTTTCAGGTGCGGAATCAAAGCGAGAAAATGCTTGAGTTAAAAGATTAAGTTTACGCGGGATGACCAAGCCGAAATCCACTTTTGAAGCGTTTGCATTTTCTTTCATCATATCTAAATCAGTTTGAGCCAATAATCCATTTTCAAATAAATCATCAGGGCTGATTAAGTATGGATTGCCTGCAAACGCCGAAAAGCATTGATAGGGTGAATCGCCATAGCCTGTGGGACCCAGTGGAAGAATTTGCCAAAGTTTGCAACCCGTGGATGCGAGCCAATCTATAAAACGAAATGCTTGCGGACCTAAATCACCAATTCCATAAGGGCTTGGTAATGATGTGGGATGAAGCAAAATACCTGATGTGCGTTTGAATGTCATGTTCACCTAAAATTAACGTCCCGCAGGTTTCTTTGATAAATTGATTTTCTTAATCAAACCTGCGGGACGGTTTATAAAGTTTATTTTACTAAAGATAAATAAAGTTTAAGATATTCTTTTGCTGAAGCGTTCCAAGAAAAATCTTGTGCCATGCCGTTAAGTTGAATCTTTTGCCATGCTTCTTTATCCGCAAAAGCTTTGAGTGCTTTTTTGATTGCACCAACTAATGACATGTGCATGGCTTTTTCAAATACAAAACCTGTTTCATTTTGTTTGACGGTATCATTTAATCCACCCACTTTACGAGCAATTGGCACACAACCATATCGCATGGCAATCATTTGCGCCAGACCACATGGTTCATAACGCGATGGCATGAGCAACATATCTGTGCCAGCATAAATTTGACGCGCCAAGCCCGCATCAAAACGTGCTTCAACTTTTATTTTTTCAGGAAACAATTTTTGTAAATCTTGTGCGGCTTCTTCTAGTTTTGGGTCGCCTGTACCTAAGATGATTGCTTGAAAATCTATTTTCTTCATGGTCTTCAAAGCATTGAAGGCAATGTCCATGCCTTTTTGAATATCCATGCGTGAAACGATTCCGAATAATGGAATATTTTGGTTGTGTGGAAAACCTAATCGTTCTTGCAATAATTTTTTATTCGTCCAGCGTTTTTCTAAAGAAGTAGCATTGTAATTTGCACCAATAGCATTATCCGTTTCAGGATTGAAAGAAGTTGTATCAATGCCATTCAAAATTCCACTTAATGTTTCGCGGCGGATTTGTAAAAAGTCAAACAAGCCTGCGCCAAATTCTTCTGTCAATATTTCATTTCCATAGGTCGGCGAAACTGCCACAATTGCATCCGAAGCCCAAAGCCCCAATGGCAATGGCATCACACGCGCCCAATCGGGCAAATCAGTTTGTGCGAGTTTTACGCCATAACTTTCCATAATATCGCGAACATCAGGTCCCATAAATGGCAAGTTATGCAACGTCATCACATTGGCAATCTGTTTTGCGCCTTCTTCCCAACGCTTCGTCAAGTTTCCATACAAACTAATGGCAGTATGCCAATCGTTGGCATGAATAACATCTGGAGTCCAGTTGATGTGATTTGCAAGTTTTAATGCCGCGAGTGAAAAGAAAACATATTTTTCGGCATCCAATTTTGCATCCGCCGAATAAACAGACCCATTGGCGCGAATTGGTTCGCCATTGATTAAATACACAGGCAAACCATCTACTGATGTTTCAAACGCTTCCACTTCGACTTCCAAATTGTTTCTCGGAAGTGAAAAGATCCCTAACGGGTTAGCATTTTCCGCTTTGATGACAGGGTGATATGGTAAAACCAAACGCACATCTAACTTGATTTCATCATCAGAAAGTTCGCGTAATGCTTTCGGCAGTGAGCCAGCCACGTCACCCAAGCCACCCACTTTGACAAACGGGTCGGCTTCAGCGGCGAGGAAAAGTACGTTAATGGTTTTTGGCATAAGGATTATTGTATCGTAGAGTAACAGGGTGCGTCGCGCTTCATCTTAAGAAAGATGAAAGAAGAAAGAGGTTCTTCTCAAAAATCTCTGTGACCTCTGTGGCTAATATTTACTCAATCACAACCCCATCTAAATTATCTTCTGGTTTTGGATATTTCATTTTCAATTCTTTGAGTGCATCTACCAAAACAGTCGAAATGACCAAATCTCTATACCACTTGCGATTTGCAGGCACGACATACCACGGCGCATGTTTCGTGCTGGTTTTATTGACTGCATCTTCATAAGCCTGCTGATAGTCATCCCAAAGTTTTCGTTCTTCCAAATCGCCGAGGCTGAACTTCCAATGCTTGCTTGGGTCATCGAGGCGGGCTTGTAATCTTTCTTTTTGTTCATCTTTGCTGATGTGTAGGAAAAATTTCAAAATCAGTGTGCCATTTTCTGCTAAATGTTTTTCAAACTCATTAATTTGGTCATAGCGTTTTGACCAAACTTCTTTAGGTACAAAATTTCGCACACGCACAATTAACACATCTTCATAATGACTACGATTAAAAATTACCATCTCGCCATTGCCCGGCACCACTTTATGAACACGCCATAAAAAATCGCGCGCCAATTCTTCTGCTGTGGGAACTTTGAAACTCGCCACCTTCACCCCCTGTGGATTCACACCCTCAAACACACGCCGAATCGTACCGTCTTTGCCGCCTGTATCCATAGCCTGCAAAACGACCAGCACTTTATGCTTGCCTTCAGCATATAACAATTCTTGTAATTCTTGCAATTCGGCATTTAATTTTTCAATGGCTTTCAAGCCTTTTTCTTTCCCGCCGTCAAAATCACCCGTTTCATTCGGGTCTAATTTTGCTAATGAAATTTTTTTATTTGGTTCAACTTTATGTTGTTTCATAGAACCTCTCTGCTAAAAACCTCCGAGTTCTTGAAGAACTCGGAGGTTTGGGTTGGGGAGCCTAATGGGTTTCGAACCCATACTAACACATCCACAGTGTGTTGTGCTGCCGTTACACCATAGGCTCCATAAGCGGGCAATATTTTACCACGAATCAGCGGAGCTTTAACATCGCCTCAGTCTCACCGTCCACAATTTTGCCTGTTTCTTCAAACCCCAAACCTGCATACAACTTTCGAGCCGCTTCATTATGGGGTTTATAACTAATCCCAACCACTTTAATTCTTTCATCTGCTCGAAAAAAATCTAACATCCAATTCATTCCAAAACGTCCATAGCCCTTGCCTTGAAAATTTTCATCCACCATCAAACGCTGAATAAACGCCTGATGTGTAGGATGTTCAAAATTAAGCGCATACATCAAAAAACCAACAGGTTTGTCATCATCATAAATCGCAAATGGGAACAAATCCCAATGACCTTCATACTCGTCACCAAATTTTGATTGAGCAATTGAATATACATTCGACGCCACAAAATTCTTTTGGTCATCGCGGACTTTCAAATCAATTAACTCTTGCCAATTTTCAATTGTTACTGCACGGATTTCAGGCATTCGATAACATACCTTTTATAGATTCAACTAACGCTTCTTTCTTGACCTGAACTTGGTCACCGCTCGTCAAGTTTTTGATTACCACCAAGCCATTTGCATCTTCATCTGGACCAAGCACCAAAGCAAGTTTCACTTTCATTTTGTCTGCAAACTTGAATTGTTTTTGTAATTTGGCAGGTTCTGGGAATACAAGCGTATTAATCCCTGCATTTCGCAATTGAGCAGATAATGCAAATGATTTACTCAAAAAAGTTTCATCAAACAAAGTCACTAACACATCTGCAGGCGTAGGATTAAATTCAGGCAATAAACCTTTTTCTTGCAAAACAATTCCCATCACCACATCCCCCATTGCAAAGCCAACACCTGACAATGGTTGTCCGCCAACATCTGCTAACAAATTATCATAACGCCCGCCACCCAAGATGGCGCGTTTGACAGAACCACTTGTCTCAAACGCTTCAAAGACAGTGCCTGTGTAATACAAAAGCCCACGCATGATGTTGGGATCGTATTTGACATATTCACTTACGCCCAAAGCATCTAATGCGGAGAATAATTTTACTAACTCATCACTTTCTTTCCATAACTCAAAATTAGACAAAATATTTTTCAAGCCATCTAACTGAGTTTGATTCAATCCAAGTTCAAGTGCATAAGCATCCCATTTAGAAGATTCCATTTTTGAACGTCTATCAACTAAATTGGAAACATCTAAGCGTTTTTCATTTGGGATTTGTAATTTATCAAATTCAGAATCCATTAAGCGGCGATTGTTGACATAAATCGTCGCTTGGTCGGGAGTCAAACCCACAGACTTGAGAAATGTCGAGGCAACAGCAAGCAGTTCGGCGTCTGCTTGAGGCGAATTGACTCCCAGCATATCAATGTTCCATTGAAAGAATTCGCGCGAGCGTCCTTTTTGCGGTTGTTCATATCTCCAAAATGGACCGAACGACCACCAACGCACAGGATAGGTCAATTCATTTTGTTTGGCGGCAATCATTCGCGCGAGGCTTGGAGTTAACTCAGGGCGAAGTGTGACAAAATCTCCACCGCGATCTTCAAATGTAAAAGATTGTTTCTTGACAAGTTCTTCGCCAGATTTCGCCGCGTATAAATCAATGGTTTCAATAAATGGTGCATCCCATTCTTGATAGCCAAAAGCCTGAGAAGCGGCGCGCACTTTTTCATAAATTAAATTTCGCAACGCCATTTGCTCAGGATAAAATTCGCGTGTACCTTTTACTGCTTGAATCTTGTTTGCCATAGTGCGCGAATTTTATCATGCCGTTCAAAATTCAGTTGGTGAATTTTGATGTATAATTTGTGTATCCGATGGTTGAATAGTTGCGAATGAAATGAGCAACGTATCGAGACCATCAGTTAATAAAATATTTTTTGAAACTTGTGGTCTCGGTACGCCGCGAAGAACAAGTGTCTCGATAAACTCGACAACCGAGCGCGGCTACTCTACCAACAAAATATATAGGAGAAACAAAATGAAAATTGATTATCAAGAACCTAGCAAAGATTTACTGATGCGAATTTATATTCACGAAACATACGGCTCTGCCAATATTGACGTGTGGACGAATGATCTACTTAAACCACAAGCAGGTATGAAAATTTTGGATGTGGGATGTGGTGCTGGAAAATTATCTTTCTTATTTAATGAATATACAAAAGGTCAAGCTGAAATTGTCGGTGGAGATTTTTCAGAAGAGTTATTAGATAAAGCTCGTGCAAAAAATAAAGAACTCGGTGCAAAGATTGATTTCCAATTTTTAGATTTCAACGAAAAATTTAAATTTGCAGATAACACATTTGATTTATGTACTTCGGCATTTGCGATTTATTACGCCTCTGACTTGAAATTTACATTTGGTGAGGCGCACCGCGTCCTTAAACCTGGTGGACGCCTTTTTGTGTCTGGACCGTTGCCTGAGAACAAGCAAATGTTCTATGAAATTATCAAAGAAGCCACGAATGCGACTATTCCGCCAATGCCTGGTTCTTCACGCTTCAAAGGTGATATCTTCAATACCATTGATGGTATTTTCTCAAAAACAGAATTACACAAATTTGAAAATCACCTCACCTTCCCTTCTGTTGCCCCATTTATTGATTACGTGCGCGCTTCGTTAAGTGAAGATAGAAGATTGTGGACTTCGATGTTCAACGGCAAAGATGAATACGAAGCCTTGATTAAGAAGATTGAAACAGTGGCTCAAAAATGGCTTGACCGCGATGGCAAATTGGTGATGACCAAAGTTGTCGGTGGGATTTTGGCTACAAAATAAATCATGTCGTTGCGAGGAGGGTGCTCTTCCCGACGAAGCAATCTCCTCATTTGCTAGGGGATTGCTTTGGGCAAAGTGCAAGAGCGCCCTCGCAACGACATAATCCTCATTATGAATTTCTCTGGCAAAAAAGTCCTCTTCCTCGGCGCGCATCCTGATGATATTGAAATCGGATGCGGTGCTTTGATTCATCAAATCGTCAAAAAGACTGAAATTCTGTGTGTGACATTATCTGATAATCAGAAAAATCCTGATTTGAAAAAAGTAAAAAATGAACATCTTGAATCTATGAAAGTGCTGGGGGTGCCAGAAGAAAAAGTCCTCTTTGGTACATTCACCACACGAGTCTTTCAACAATCCCGCCAAGAGATTTTGGAATATTTCCTTAAACTTCGTAAAGACTTCAAACCAGATTTAATTTTTACTCATTCCAAACAAGATGTTCATCAAGACCACAACACAATGACCGATGAAGCCTTGCGTGCCTTTCGTGGAATCACCCTCTTAGGCTTTGACGTTGTCCGCTCTTCGTATGGATTCTTTCCACATTTTCTAGTTGAAGTTTCTGAAGAAGATGTCAATAAAAAAATTGAGGCGTTGGCTCAATACGAAACATATAAAGACAGATATTATTTCAATAGCGAGTTGACTCGCTCTATTATGGTGCGGCACGGTGCATTGGCAGAAGTAAAGTTCGCAGAAGGTTTTGATATTTTGAGAATTGTCGGAAGATTTGAGTTAGAGAATTAGAGAATTGGGGAATTGGAGAATTGGTGATTGACTTTAATGATGTAAAAACCATATAATGAAACGTAATATAGGGGAAAGTTTTGGCAGAATTTTGGCTCGTATTGATATTTAGGAAATACATTGACAAAAAGGTTGTAATCTATGAGCAGTAGTACACCTAAAGCCAACAAAGAAGTTCAAAATAAATCTACCAGTATTTCCATCGGTGGTGATACTCGTGGAAATATTATTGTTGGGGATAGTAATATTATTGGGTATACACCTGAAAAAGTTGCCGAGTTAATCAATCAAATCAATAAAACATTCCAACCCAAACCATTTGATGGACGTTGCCCATACAAAGGCTTGGATGTATTTGAAGAACAGGATGCTGAATTATTTTTCGGACGTGAAACGATAGTAAAAGAACTTGTCGGGAGGGTAAAAGATTCTCGGACGGTATTCATTACGGGTCCGTCTGGAAGCGGAAAGTCATCTTTGGTTAGGGCGGGATTAATTCATGCACTAAAACAAGGGTCAATTCATCAAAGTGACAAATGGTTATATGAAACGATTAAGCCTGGGCGAGACCCGTTAGAAGCGTTGGCGTTTGCTTTTTCGCGTTTGAAATCACCAGAGTTGGGAAAGTATTTTAGTCAGAATGTGAATCAAGCAAATGTGATTGATGAATGTGCAGAGTCTGTGTTGAGCGAGAGAAAAGACCAGCGACTCGTTTTGTTTATTGACCAATTTGAAGAAGTTTTTACACAAGTGAATAAAGAGATACGGGAAACATTTATTCGTTTGATTACAAATGCAGTGACCAAACCAAGTGGACGAGTCATTATTCTATTTAGTATGCGTTCAGACTTTATCCCAAATTGTGCAACGTACCCTGAGCTGAATACACTCCTCAACCAACAGTTTATTCAAATCGGTGCAATGCAAGCAGAAGAATTAGTCAGTGCCATTGCTCAACCTGCATTACGGGTTGGATTAAAAATTGACCCAGATTTAATTGCCCAAATTATCAATGATATGAAAGGGGAACCAGGCGCATTGCCCTTAATGCAATTTGCGTTGAAAGATTTATTTGATGATGGGCAAAGTAAAGGCGGCGTGATTGCTTTAACATTAGATGCTTATTTAGGGCATGGTGGAATTCAAAAGTCTTTAGAAAGACATGCCGATGCGGCGTTTGGAAAACTTGAAAAGCATGAGCAAGAATTAGCCAGAAATATTTTCAGCGGATTAATCGAAATTGGGCGTGGCACACAAGATACACGCCGTACAGCATTGTTTCAAGAATTAATCCCTGCCAATACAAATGAAAATGAGATAGAAACGATTGTACAAAAACTTGCTGATGCACGCTTGGTTACTACAGATGAACAAGCAGGCAAAGATACGATTACGATTTCACATGAGAAATTGATTGATGCCTGGCCCTGGCTGAAAAAATTAGTCAATGAAAACCGCGAAGTGATTGCCTTACAAAATGAAATTAATAGTGACACCAAAGAATGGGAAGAACACAAACGCGACACCAGTTATTTATATACAGGTGCAAGGTTACTAAATGCAGATGAGCAAGTTAAGAAACAAAACCTTAATTTGAATCAACTAGCAAGAGAATTTGTGAAAGCGGGTCAAACAAGAAAACGCCGTTCACAAGGATTGCTTTTCTCTGGGGTTTCAATAGTTTTAATTATTTCTATTATTGCTTCGGTACTTTTTAGAAATCAGGCACAGGAAAACCTAGAGATTGCAAATATAGCCATTGCTCGTCAACTAGCGTTGCAGGCACAATCAATTTTTAATGAGAAAGATTCGAAGCAACAAACTTCCGTATTGCTGGCAATCCAATCCTTCAAGTTGTACCCAACACTAAACGCTGCCATTGTGCTACAAAACAATACACTTGTGCAAACAAACTCTCAAATGACCCATGATCGTGAAGTATCCACGGTCGCTTTCAGCCCCGATGGAAAGTATGTCGTTTCAGGCAGTTGGGATGGCACTGCACGGGTTTGGGAGGCGCAAACTGGAAATGAAATTGTGCGCATCACCCATGATGGTGAAGTATACACGGTCGCTTTCAGCCCCGATGGAAAGTATGTCGTTTCAGGCAGTACTGATAGAACTGCACGGGTTTGGGAGGCGCAAACTGGAAATGAAATTGCGCACATGACCCATGATGGTTCCGTACTCACGGTGGCTTTCAGCCCCGATGGAAACTATGTCGTTTCGGGAAGTATTGATGGCACTGCACGGGTTTGGGAGGTGAAAACTGGAAATGAAATTGCGCGCATGACCCATGAGAGTGCGGTAAGGAGGGTGGCTTTCAGCCCTGATGGAAAGTATGCCGTTTCAGGCAGTGAGGATGGAACTGCACGGGTTTGGGAGGTGCAAACGGGAAATGAAATTGATCGTATGCCTCATGATAATGTGGTAAACACGGTGGCTTTCAGCCCTGATGGAAAGTATGTCGTTTCGGGCAGTGATGATGGAACTGCACGAGTTTGGGAGGTACAAACGGGAAATGAAATTGCCCGCATGACTCATGATAATGTGGTATCCACGGTTGCCTTCAGTCCCGATGGAAACTATGTCGTTTCAGGCAGTTGGGATGGCACTGCATGGGTTTGGGAGGCGCAAACTGGAAATGAAATTGCGCGCATCACCCATGATGGTCTAGTATCCACCGTTGCTTTCAGCCCCGATGGAAAGTATGTCGTTTCAGGCAGTTGGGATGGCACTGCACGGGTTTGGGATAAACAAACTGGAAATGAAATTGCGCGCATCACCCATGATGGTCTAGTATCCACCGTTGCTTTCAGCCCCGATGGAAAGTATGTCGTTTCAGGCAGTTGGGATGGCACTGCATGGGTTTGGGATAAACAAACTGGAAATGAAATTGCGCGCATCACCCATGAGAGTGAGGTACTCATGGTCGCTTTCAGCCCCGATGGAAAGTATGTCGTTACAGGCATTGCCGATGACACGGCACAAGTTTTGGATGTGCAAACTGGAAATGAAATTGCTCGTATGACCCATGATTTTTGGGTAACCACGGTGGCTTTCAGCCCTGATGGAAAGTATGTCGTTTCGGGCAGTTGGGATGGCACTGCACGAGTTTGGGAGGTACAAACTGGAAATGAAATTGTTCGGATGACCCATGATGGTGTGGTAAGTATGGTGGCTTTCAGCCCTGATGGAAAGTATGTCGTTTCGGGCAGTTATGATGGAACTGCACGGGTTTGGGAGGTGAAAACTGGAAATGAAATTGCACGCATGCCCCATGATGATTCTGTACTCACGGTCGCCTTCAGCCCCGATAGAAAGTATGTTGTTTCAGGCAGTTGGGATGGCACTGCACGGGTTTGGGATAAACAAACTGGAAATGAAATTGCGCGCATGACCCATGATGGTGAAGTATACATGGTCGCTTTCAGCTCTGATGGAAACTATGTCGTTTCAGGCAGTGAGGATGGAACTGCACGGGTTTGGGATAAACAAACTGGAAATGAAATTGCGCACATGACCCATGATGGTTCCGTACTCACGACGGTGGCTTTCAGCCCTGATGGAAAGTGTGTCGTTTCGGGAAGTATTGATGGAACTGCACGGGTTTGGGATAAACAAACTGGAAATGAAATTGCGCGCATCATCCATGATGGTCTGGTATCCGCCGTTGCTTTCAGCCCTGATGGAAAGTATGTCCTTTCAGGTAGTGGAGATGGAACTGCACGGGTTTGGGATAAACAAACTGGAAATGAAATATCTAGGATGAACCACGATGGAGAAATAACTTCTGTGGCCTTCAGTCCCGATGGAAAATATGTCGTTTCAGGCAGTCGGGATGGAACTGTACGGGTTTGGATATGGCAAACAGAGGATTTAATTGCAGAGGCATGCTTGCGTGTTGCGCGTAATCTCACCCGTGCCGAGTGGGAACAATATATTGGTAACGCATTACCTTATCAAGCAGTGTGTGAAAATTTGCCAATTGAGCCATAACTAATACAATAATCACAGACTTCGGAAATCTCAAAGATTGGACTGCACCCTATCGATTAGACAAAAAAAGAAAGACCAAATGCGTCAAATTGACAGACATCTTTTTTCAAAAGGTGTCTGTTTTGTTTTCAATTGTATCCTCTCATAGTTATAAAAGTAAATATACTCTTCAATGATTTGCTTCATTTCTGAGACGGGTCCCACAGCCATTCTGTAAATCACTTCTGTTTTTAGATGACTAAAGAAATTTTCAGTGGGTGCATTATCCAAACAATCTCCTTTTCTGGACATCGAAGCAGTAATTTTATGTTGTTGCAATAAGGTGGCATAGGGTTTCGAGCAATATTGATGTCCTTGGTCACTATGCAATACTAAGCCGTCAGGAATTGTTTCTTTTTGGAGTGCTTTTTTCAAGGTCTTCAGCACTAGTTCCAAAGAATTAGTCAGGCTCATCTCATAACTAACAATAAACCCGTCAAACAAATCTTTGATGATTGACAGATGCAACATGCCCTGCACAGTGCGGATAAAAGTCACATCGGTTCCCCATTTTTGGTTCGCTCGTTTGGCTTCAAAGTTGCGGGCCAAAAGGTTAGGATAGCGCAAACTGTAATTTTCGCCTGCCCCTTGTTGACGACGCTTTCTGCGTCGTATTTCCGATTGCATGCCCATTACTCGCATCAAGCGCAAGGTGGCTTTGTGGTTGATACAAATGCCTTTCTGTTTGGTGATCCAAACTGTCACGCGACGATACCCATAGGTATGTTTCGAAGATTCATACGCCTCTCGAATCATTTCCTTTTTGGCTTGATTTGGGTCAGGCTGCTCCAAATGCTTTTGCCAAGCATAATACGCCGCTCGCGAAATTCCAAAGAACTGACTCATGGCACTAATACTGTATTTCTCTTTGTAATGGTACATTACCCGATATTGCGCTTCGCGAGCGTAGCTTTTCGCAACTCGGTATGGAATTTTTTTAGTAGTTCGTTCTCCATTTTTAGCCGTGCTATTTCTGCTTGACTATCATTGATGCGTTTGGGCCTACCCCGTTGACTCAAAAAACCTAACTCCCCTTTCCTTCTATAAATCCACACCCAATCTTTGACACGTTGCACTGCTACGCCAAAGTGGTCAGCGATTTCTTTTTGGCTTTTCTTTTCCTTGATGAACATTTGTACCGCCCTTATTTTTGTCTCCGCAGAATGATAGGTATGTTTCCGCTTCATAAAAAAGTACCTCCTTTGATATTATCGCACAAGGTACTTCTTTTTCCTGTCTACTTTTTGGGGTGCAGTCCAGATTTCCGAAGTCTTAAAACTACTTAAATAATCTTTCTATGGCTTTCAAACACAGGCTTATTATCTAAAATTCTTTGAGCAGAGAAAATAGATAAATCAAGTGTGGGAGTTTTATTCCTTCGGCACGCCTACTTGAATCATCCCATCCACCACGCGGACAGGATATGCAGGAATATCTACCACTGCGGGCATTTGAACGGCTTTGCCATCCCTCACATCAAACTCACCACCATGTCTTGGACAGACAATATTGTTTCCCTCAATCATCCCATCCCCTAGCGGACCGTCGTCATGCGTACAAATATCACCTAATGCAAAAAGTTTATCTGCAATATTGAGAATGACAATAGGTTTATCACCTAAATCAACAAACAAACGCTCCCCGTTTGGAAGTTCAGACGCGGGAGTAATTTCTATAAATTCAGTTTTTGATTCATCAAATATTGTGTAGTTAAACATATCAATTCCCGACCATAGACGATAGACCGCAGACCGTTTTATGGTCTATTGTCAACCGTCCATCGTCTATTATTTATTCTACTAATTCATCACTCGCTTCACCCAAACCATACACGCCTGCTTTCAAAACTTTCAACGAAAGCAGTGCACATTTCAAACGCACGGGTCCTAAATCAATCCCAAGCATTTCGAGAATATCATCTTTTTTGAGTTGCTTCACTTCATCTAAAGGTTTGCCAATGATTGATTCCATCAACAAATCTGCTGAGGCTTGGGAGATAGCACATCCATGACCATCAAACATGGCTTCGGTGACAATGCCCTGTTTGTCTACACGCAAATCAATTTGGATATGGTCACCGCACAAAGGATTGTTATCTGCAAACGAAATATCGTGCGGGTCTAGTTTTCCACGATAAGATGGATTTTTATAATGTTCGATGATTACTTCACGATATAAATCGTCCATATTTTTCCTACTCAGTGGTTGAGACGCAAGCAGTCGAGACCACCTGTTAATGAAAAAGCCTTTAGTAAACTGTTGGTCTCGATACAGACTTCGTCCTACTCGACCAACGGGTTATTTGAATAATTCTTTCACTTTATAAATTCCATTCACCAACAAGTCTACTTCTTCTTTTGTGGAATACAAATAAAAAGAAGCACGGCTAGTGGCAGGGATTCCAAACTTCTCATGCAAAGGTTGCGCACAATGATGACCCGCTCTTACAGCAATGCCATCTTTATCTAAAATTTGAGCCACATCATGCGGATGAATGCCATCTAAAGTAAACGCGGCGACTCCACCTTTTTTATCTGCTGATGGACCAAATAATTTAATACCTTGAATTTCTTCCAAACGCTCTAAAGCATATTCTGTGATTTGATGTTCATGTGCAGCAATTTTTTCCATGCCAATGCTTGATAAATAATCCACAGCCGCACCAAACCCAACCGCCTCAGCAATGGCGGGTGTACCTGCTTCAAATTTGTGTGGCAGTGTATTTGCGCGAAACGACTTTAACTTGACTTCTTTTATCATGTCACCACCGCCTAAAAACGGAGGCATAGACTCAAGTAGTGCGGATTTTCCATACAAAATACCAATACCAGTAGGTCCACACATTTTATGAGCAGAGAAGGCATAAAAATCTGCATCAAGTTTTTGAACGTCTACTTGCAAATGCGGAACAGATTGCGCACCATCTACCAAAACAATTGCGCCAACTTGATGTGCCATTTGAATCATCTCTTGCACGGGATTAATCGTGCCGAGGACATTGCTCATGTGTGTAAACGAGACCAACTTTGGCGCACGGTCAAGAAGCGATTTGTAAACATCTAAATCCAATAAACCATCTTCGGTTACGGGAATAAAATCTAATTCGATATTTTTTTCGGCTTGCAACATGTGCCACGGAACAAGATTGGAATGATGTTCCATTTCGGTCAGAATCACCAAATCGCCTTGTTTCAAATTTGCACGTGCCCATGAATACGCAACCAAATTAATGGCTTCTGTTGTATTGCGTGTGTAAATAATTTCGCGTGATGATTTTGCATTGATAAACTTTGCAATTCTTTCGCGCGCACCTTCATACAATGATGTGGCTTCTTCAGCGAGCGTATGCACGCCACGATGAATATTTGCATTTGAAAGTTGATAATAATTATTCATCGCATCAATCACTTGTTGCGGTTTTTGCGAAGTGGCTGTTGAATCCAAATACACAACGCGAACCCCTTCTCGGGTTTCGCGTTGCAAAATTGGAAAATCTTTACGAATTTTATTTACATCAAGAGTCATAATTTATAAAAAGGTGCGTCGCGCTTTGTTGTAGAAAATTACTTAATATACAAAAACGCGACGCACTCCGATTTAATAGTCAGGAATGAAATCTTTTTTGACGACTGCTTTTTTACCCGGCACTGGGCGAATATGTTCAGAGTTTAGCGGATACCATAAAATTCTATCTGGCACCATCCAGCCATCGGTTAAGAAAACATTGGAACGGAATTGCACTGCTACCATTTTGTTATCTACTTGGACAACAATGCCTTTAATCCATCCGCGAATACGTTCGCGACTTTTTTCATGGTCACAAAACACTTCTACATTGTCACCCACTTCAAAGGCATGTTCAATTGCAGGTGCTTTCATAAAAGTGAATTGAGTGGCTGTACGAATCACAGGTTCAGCAGGGCGAACAACACGACGCACCACTGGCGTTGTCGGGCGTTTTGCTGGCGCAGAGGAAGATGCCGCCATCATTTGTCGTGACACTTCTTCCATCGTTTGCGTCGGCAATTTTTCAAGTGACTTCATCACTGGCTTTGTTGCAATCGTTTTATTCATTTTCGCAATACGATTTTTCTTAACGGGTTTCGATTTTTTCGCAACGGCTTTTACTTTTGATTTCGCCTTCATCACTGGCTTGCGAATCGGCTTGGCTTTCAATACTTTCTTTTTCGCTTTTGCGACTGGCTTGGCTTTCGCCTTAATTTTTTTCGACTTCAATGTTGGCTTTGATTTAATTTTTGATTTTTTTACTGCCATTTTTTACATCCTATCTTTCAAATTGATTCTTGCCCGCCTCTTTCTAAGGGACACTTGTTTCTCAGACCTCGGAGGTTTTCAAAACCTCTGAGGTCTTATATTTACTTCGACAACTTATCTTGTATTGCTTGCTGGAATCTTTCTCTTACACCTTCAAACGGAATGCGTTGCATGATGGGGTCAAAGAAACCTTCAACAACGAGTTGTTCAGCTTCGCGTTGCGGAATACCACGAGACTTCAAATAGAAGAGTGGTTCCTGTTCCAACTTACCAACTGTTGCGCCATGTGTACAGCGGACATCATCTGCGAGAATTTCTAAACCGGGGATTGAATCTGCACGGGCTTGGTCATCTAAAACTAAATTGCGATTGGCTTGATAACCATCTGTTTTTTGTGCACCGGGTGCGACATAAATCATGCCTTGCCACACAGAGCGACTCTTTCCTTTTAATGCACCTTTGAATAACAAGTCACTCGTACAGTGTGGAGCATAGTGATTTTGTTGGGTATCATGGTCAAGATGTTGTGTGCCATCTGTAAAATAAAAACCAGACATTCTGCCTTGTGCGCCTTCACCTGCTAAATCTAAATCAGAAAAGTTTTTGGTGAGGCGTGAACCAACTGCACCAAAAATCCAATCAAGGTTTCCACCACGTTCTACACGAGCACGTTCGTGAGAGAAATTCCAGACGTGTCGTCCCCACGATTGCAATTCGACGAATCGCAAATTGGCATTTTCACCAACGTGAATTTCCACAATGCCTGTGTGCATGGCTGGTGTGGATTCTTCTGGTGAAGCGGCTTCGTGAACATAAGTAACAGATGCACCTGCTTCAACAAATACAATCAAGTGTGAGAAGTGTGCAAGGTTTGCACCTGGTCCCCACAAGACGGAATGAAGCGGTTGTTCTACTTGAACATTCTTTGGCACATATAACAAAACGCCATTTTGTGCTAAAGCGGAAGTGAGTGCGGCAAACTTGCCATCATCCGCTTTGACGATTTGACCGATTAACTTTTTGAGCAAATCGGAATGATTCTTTTCAGCAGTGCGGAAGTCTGTAAAGATAACGCCTTTTTTTGCAAGCGTTTCATCTAATTCAACTTTTGAACCACCGGGCAATAATGTGATTTGTCCGCCGTGTTGTTCGCCAGTTAATGGTTTGAGTAAATAATCTGGCACGACGGGTAAATCTTCAAATGCACCTGCTTTTGGTAATTTGAAATCCGAAGCGGGTAATAATCTTAAATCAGTTCTACGCCAGGCTTCATCTGTTGTAACAGGAAGAGAAAGTTTCTTAAACGAATCCCAGGCTGAGGCGCGGAAAGAAGCGAGTCCATTTGACGCGGGAACATCTGCTTGGGTGAAAGAAAAATCTTTCGCGGCTGAGTCACTTCGTCTAGTTCTTGAAACAGTAACTTTTGGTTTTTCTTGCATTACCCAATACTTCCTTCCATTTGTAATGCAATCAAGCGATTCATTTCGACTGCGTATTCCATTGGTAATTCTTTAACGAGCGGTTCGATGAAACCTGAAACAACCATAGTGGTGGCTTCTTCTTCGCTGAGACCGCGCGACATTAAGTAAAAGAGTTGTTCTTCACCAACTTTTGAAACGGATGCTTCGTGACCAATGGTGACATCGTCTTCATCAATTTCAATGTATGGATAGGTATCGGAACGAGATTTTGGGTCAAGCAACAAGGCATCGCAAACAACATTGGACTTAACACCTTTCGCGCCTTTATAAACTTTTAACAAGCCACGATAGGAAGCACGTCCACCAGATTTTGAAATGGACTTAGATGTGATTTTGCTGGTGGTGTTCGGAGCAAAATGCACCATCTTGGAACCCGCATCTTGAATTTGACCTGTGCCTGCGAATGCCATCGAAAGCATTTCTCCATGTGCACCTGGTTCCATCAAATAGCATGATGGATATTTCATGGTAACTTTTGAACCGATATTTGCATCTACCCATTCATGCGTTGCGTTTTCAAAAACTTTGGCACGTTGAGTCACTAAGTTATAGACATTGGTTGACCAGTTTTGAATGGTGGAATAACGTGAACGCGCGCCTTTTTTGACGATGATTTCAATTACGCCAGAGTGGAATGAATCGGTTGTGTATTGCGGAGCGGTACAGTTATGTGAAACTACGCCTTCAGCAACGTATGACTCATCTTCTTCAACAGAGAAGTTATATACTTCGGTTTCCATTTCTTCAATAGTGATTTCTTTAATCGGAACATACAAGAAATTTTCATCCATTGAAAATGGAGAACCACTTAAATCTCCAGCAGGTGCGTGAACTCCAACAATCTCTCCAAATTTAGGGTTGAATGGAGAAGCAATCACAACTGCATACATATTTTTACGAGGCAACTCTCGTTCTTGCATATTGACCGAAGCTGCAATGCCTAAACGCAAACAAGCATCACGAAAGGCATAGGCTAAATCAGCAGAGACCGTGTTGTAACGGAACATGTTTTTCTTTTCATCATAACTACCATCACCACACCACATACCCTTTACTAATTCAGCAAGTAATGGAAGTTCTGCACTAGATACCCATTCAGGAATTTGTTTTTCATATACAGTTGAGCCGAACTCACGGGCAAAAGTTCTTGCAATTTCAGTAGAGGATAAGACAAGCGTTTGCCCATTTTGACGCGGTTTATTTTCGATGGGTGCTTTGCCAAAATATTTTTCAATGAGATTCTTGGCATCAGATAAATAATCTGTTTCGCTTACATGGAAAGATAATGTTAGATAATGTTCATTATCTACATGACCTTCAGCAAAGTAATAACCTAGTAAACGGAAAAAGTCTGGTTCATAGGGTAAATTCACTTCACGGTCAATCGGGGCATGGCGACCACGTCCCAAAGGCACAGTGACAGAATGTGCTAATGCTGGTTCTGCAACTGGTTGCGGAATTGGAATCGCTAAATAATCACCAACTTTTACGCTTTCAGCAAATTTCCAAAGCGGTTGAAATTCTTTATTGCGTTCATTTTGTTTTTGGCGTGAAACTACCAATAATGGATGTTCTGCTGTAACTTGCAAAGTTCTTGCGCTATCGCCGTAAAAGCGGATATTGTAAATATCGCCATGATAAGGTCGCTTCATGGTGTTATATACACGGCGGTAACGACCTTGATGAGTCATTACTTCATCATTTACTTCAATTTGTTCAATTGGTTTTTCACCATTTCGTGTACGAACTTTTGCACCAGCCAAGAAACAACCCTCTACATAATGCACAGATGCATCTTCATCAACAATAATCAAGGTGCGTTCAAATTGACCAACATTGGCAGTGTTCAAACGGAAGTAGGCTTGCAAGGGCAAATCCACTTTTACGCCTTTTGGCACATACACAAATGAACCACCAGACCAAACGGCTGAGTTCAATGCGGCAAATTTATTATCTTCAATCGGAATGACTGTTCCGAAATATTCTTTGAATAAATCAGGATGTTGCTTCAAACCATCTTCAATCGAAAGGAAAATCACACCTTGTTTTTCAAGATGTTCTTGAATGGAGTGATAGACCATTTCTGATTCGTATTGCGCGCCTAAGCCTGCTAAAAATTTTTGTTCGGCTTCTGGCACACCAAGTTTTTCAAATGTTCTTTTAATATCATCAGGAACATCATCCCAAGATTTTTCTTGTTTTTCAGTCGGCTTGACGTAATAATAAATATTATCTAAATCAAGCGTGCCTAAGTCAGGTCCCCAATTTGGCATAGGGCGTGCAAGGAAATGCTCAAGTGCTTTCAAACGAAACTCAAGCATCCATTGTGGCTCGCCCTTCATACGAGAGATTTGTTCCACTACTTCACGGCTCAAACCTTTTTGAGATTTGAATGTGTAATTATCATCACGGTCATGAAAACCGTATTTATATTCACCAATTTCTTCGAGAATTTTAGTATCTTCAGACATAGTATTGCCTCATCTTCTATGAGATTGCTTCGCCATCTTGGTCTCGGTACACGCTTCGCGCACTCGACCAGCGATGGCTCGCAATGACATTATGCAACTTCTTCGTGTTTTTCGCGCACCCATTCGTAACCATGTTCTTCAAGGTGAAGCGCGAGTTCAGGTCCGCCTGATTCAACGATGCGACCATCTAACAAGACATGCACGAAATGCGGTTTAATGTAATTCAACAGGCGTTGATAATGTGTAATGACCAACACACCAAGTTCAGGTCCAGAAAGAGCGTTGACTCCATCAGATACGACTCGTAGGGCATCAATATCTAAACCTGAATCGGTTTCATCTAAAATAGCAATCTCTGGTTTGAGAGTTGCCATTTGCAAAATCTCAGCGCGTTTCTTTTCACCACCTGAAAATCCATCATTGAGATAGCGACCTGCGAAATTATGGTCCATCTTGAGCATGTCCATCTTTTCTTTTAATAACTTGCGAAATTCTGGAATGGGCATGCCTTTGTCTTCTGGGTTTTCAGCACGTCGGCGAGAATTGATGGCGGAACGTAAAAAGTTTGCAACAGTCACACCAGGAATAGCCACTGGATATTGAAACGCCAAAAAGACACCTTCGCGGGAGCGTTCATCGGGTTCTAACTCTAAAAGGTTCTTTCCTTTAAATAGAATTTCACCTTCGGTGACGGTATAGTTCGGGTGACCCATTAATGTGTATGCTAATGTGGACTTGCCCGTGCCGTTTGGTCCCATGATTGCGTGAATTTCACCCTGTTTGATTGTGAGCGACAACCCCTTGAGAATTTCTTTATCTTCAATACTAACATGGAGATTTTTTATCTCTAATTGCGACATTCTTGTAAAACTCCTCAAAAAGTGTAAAACGTCCCGCAGGCTTGGCTATTTTTAATCAGGTTTTAGCAAAAAACCTGCGGGACGGTATGTAAAATAAGCCCAACACTGGCGTTTTTAATCATTAATCGGCGGTAGTATAGCAGGGTGAGGCGAAATTGTCAAATTTTTATGATATTTTTCTAGTATATTCGGGGTGGGATTGTGCCTCATTTTAACTTTATGAAATATAATATAGGTATCCAACTATAAATGAGGAGAATAACATGGCGATAGCAATTCGAAAAGTCTCATCTGGTGTTTTGGGTCTAGTTTTATTGCTTTCTTTGTTTGCGGTTCAACCTGTCTATGCAACAGGGTTGTGTTATGTGAATGATGATGCTACTGGGTCAAATAACGGCACCTCTTGGACAAATGCCTACACTTCATTACAATCTGCTCTTGCTGATTCATGTACTGAAATTTGGGTGGCAGCAGGCATTTACACGCCTCATGCTTCTGACCGCACGGTGTCTTTTGTCCTTGAGAGCGGCACCGCCATTTACGGCGGCTTCGCTGGCACGGAGACCTTACTTGGTCAGCGCGACTGGGAAACCAACGTTACCACCCTGAGCGGCGACTTGGGCGGGAATGATAGTGGTTTTACTAACAACAGCGAAAACTCATATCATGTCGTTGATGGTAGTAGCACAGATAATACAGCAGTTCTAGATGGTTTTACTGTAACCGCAGGAAATGCAAATGGAACACTTCCATATAACAGAGGAAGTGGAATTTATATTATCAATGGGTCGCCTACTTTAATAAACTTAAACATTTCATACAATAATGCCATTCAAAGGGGTGGCGGAATTCATATTGATAATGGAAGTCCTGACTTAATAAATAGTATTGTTTCATATAATATTTCAGGTAACTCTGGAGGAGGAGTATCAGCTATAAATAATAGTAATATATTCCTGAATTACGTTACAGTATCAAATAATTCATCTGCTAGTGGAGGTGGCATTATTATTCAGAATAATAGTATGTCAACTTTAGAAAATGTAAATATCTTAGAAAATACTGCCTCAATTATGGGTGGAGGGATGCATCATTTTATGAGCAATTCAACTCTTACAGATGTAACATTTGCAAACAATTCAGCGGGTAGTGCTGCTGGAGGAATGTATAACTATACAAGTACTGTTACTTTGCAAAAAGTCACTTTTTCGTCAAACTCTGCCATGGATGATGGTGGTGCCTTATATAATGTCTATTCATCTAACGCCACACTAACAAATGTAACAATTGGGAGTGTCCAATTAAGGAAGTAAAATGAAGGGATGAAATGTCCAAGCTGTGGAGCAAACTGGAGACAAAGCAAGGCAGGATTGAATCATTCAGGTAGCCAAAGATACAAATGTGGTGAGTGTGGTA
>Ga0224723_1000595_pt1 | contig 24557 bp, 21 predicted proteins | sample Balambano_FR2_Me_FD_161647 | JGI IMG/M metagenome (GOLD analysis project Ga0224723, IMG submission 161647) | Freshwater sediment microbial communities from Lake Towuti, South Sulawesi, Indonesia - Balambano_FR2_MetaG | ecosystem: Environmental > Aquatic > Freshwater > Lake > Sediment | place... | reverse complement strand
ACCGAGTCCTCAACCCTGCTGCTGCGCGCCTTCGACCACCTGATGGCCGGCGAACCCGCGATTGCGCTGGAGATGGCCGAGGCAGTGCTGGCACGCGATGCCGGCGACCTGTTCGCCCGCGCCATCCGCGGCCTTGCGCTGATGGAGCTCGGCCGCCCTCTGGAAGCCGAGGCCGAGGCGGATCGCCTGATCGCCGGCGACCCGGCCGAACCGGGATCGTGGGTGCTGCGCGCCCGCGCGCGCCTGGCGCAGGGACGGTTCGAAGGCGCGATCGCCGATACCGGCTCGGCGCTGCGCCTGATGCCGGACCACGCGCTGGCGCTGGAAGTGCGCGGCTGGGCGCGCCTGTACGACAACGACCCCGGCGCGGCGCTGGCCGACTTCACCGCCTCGCTGGCCGCCGAACCCGACCAGCCCAGCGCGCGGCGCGGCTTGGTGGTGACCTTGCACGACCTTGGCCGGCCCGAGGAGGCGCTGCGTGCGCTCACGCCCTGGCTCGCCGAACAGCCCGACGATCCCGACCTGCTGGCGCAGCAGAGCGCCCTGCTGCGTACGCTGGGCCGGCGCGATGCGGCACGCCAAGCGGCCGACCATGCGCTCCGCGAGGACCCGATCCATCGCGATGCCCTGTATCAGCGGGCACGGCTGAATACGATCGAAGGGCGGCTGGCGGAGGCCGAGGCCGACCTCGATGATCTGCTGAAACTGTTCTCCGGCGATTTCGCGGCGCTGGTGCAGCGCTGCATCGTGCGCACCCGCCGCGACGCGCACGACGCCGACGCGGACTGCCGTGCAGCGGCCGGCATGCGGACCCGTCCCGCCGACCGCGCCCTGATCGACCTGACCCTGGGCGGCCTCGCGCTGCTGCGCGGCAACGATCAGGCGGCGCGCACGGCGGTGGATGCCGCGCTGGCAGCCAATCCGCGCGAGCCGCTGGCGCTATGGCTCGATGGCCTGCTGAAAGGCCGCGCCGGCGACACGGTCGGCGCGCGCGCGTCCTTCGCCCAGGCGCGGGTGCTGCGGCCGAACGCCGCGGAGCTCGCGGGCGACATGTTCGGACCCGACCTGCCGCAGCCGGCGCGCTGAGCACGCCGCGACGCGCAGTCGCGCCCCGCGCGCAGCGCATGACGGCGGTCAGGAAATTTTCTGGACGCGGATACGATTTTTGTTGGACCTGAACCCCTTCAGGCCATATACGCACGCGTAGACGCAGCAACGCACGTGCCCCTGGCCCCGTGGGCTTTTGCCCCAGTGGTTTACGCAACGACGTCAAGTGTTCTGGCAACCCCGGATGGGGACCGTGGCTGGGGCTCTCGTTCCCGGCGGAAAGCATCCGGCACTCGCTTGGTCGCTGGTTCGTTCGACCGTTTCGTTCACCACGGGGTGTCGCCTGTCTCAGGCATCCCGACAGTCCGGGCTTCCGGGGAAGGGCAGTGCGATGACTCCCAGAATCGCGCGCTATCTCGCCGACAATGATGTCGCCACGCCGGCGCTTGTCGTCGATCTCGACCGCGTCGAGGCGAATTTCCGCGCCATCAAGGCGGCGATGCCGCATGCGGCCGTGTATTATGCCGTGAAGGCCAACCCGGCCCCGCACATCCTGCGGCGGCTTGCGGGTCTGGGCAGCAATTTCGACGCCGCCTCGATCGAGGAGATCGAGGATTGCCTGGCCGCGGGTGCCGCACCGCAGGCGATCAGTTTCGGCAACACGGTGAAGAAGGCCAGCGCCATCCGCCGCGCGTTCGAACACGGCGTGCCGATGTTCGCCTTCGATTCGGCCGAGGAAGCCGAGAAGATCGCCAAGCACGCGCCGGGTGCGCAGGTGTACTGCCGCATCGCGGTGGACAACGCGGGCGCCGACTGGCCGCTTTCCCGCAAGTTCGGCTGCGAGATCGAAAGCGCGCGGCAGCACATGCTGTACGCCGCCGAGCTCGGCCTGGAGCCGATCGGGCTTTCCTTCCATGTCGGCAGCCAGCAGACCGGCACCGCGGCGTACGAGGCCGCGATCGCCAAGGTCGCCATGCTGTTCACCGACCTGAAGGATCGCGGCCTGAAGATGCGCATGCTGAACCTGGGCGGCGGCTTCCCCGTGCGCTATCGCGAGGAAGTGCCGCACATCGACGAGTTCGGCCGCGCGATCGGCTCCGCACTCGCCAAGGCGTTCGGCAACGCGATCCCCGACACGCTGGTCGAACCCGGCCGCTTCCTGGTCGGCGATGCCGGTGTGCTGGCCAGCGAGGTCGTGCTGGTCAGCAAGCGCAACAAGGACGACGCGGTGCGCTGGGTCTATCTCGACATCGGGCGTTTCGGCGGCCTGGCCGAGACCGAGGGCGAGGCGATCCGCTACCACATCAGCACGCCCCATGACGGCAAGAAGCAGGGGCCCGTGGTGATCGCGGGCCCAAGCTGCGACGGCACGGACGTGATGTACGACAAGGCGAACTACCGCCTGCCGCAGGCGCTGAGCTCGGGCGACCGGGTGCTGCTGCACGCGACGGGTGCCTACGTCACCAGCTACGCCGCGCAGTTCTTCAACGGTTTTCGGCCGCCAGCCGAACACTACATCTGATCCGGCTTTGAGCCCCTCCCCCGTGCGCAGCGCGGGGGAGGTTTCGGGAGCGCGGGCCGCGCGGCGCGTTCGGCCCGGCCCGCGCCCCGTTTCGTCCATCGCCGAAGCATTCCCGCGCGGCCCATGGCAGACTGCCGCGCATGTCGAACCTTGCCGCCATCGCCGCGCTGATCGCTGATCCGGCGCGGGCAGCCATGCTGCAGGCCCTGATGGCTGGCCAGGCGCTTACGGCGGGCGAACTCTCGCGCGCGGCCGGCATCGCGCCGCCGACCGCCAGCGGCCACATCCGGAAACTGGCGGATGGCGGGCTGATCGCAATCCGCCCACAGGGACGCGACCGCTACATCACGCTGGCTGGCGAGCAGGCTGCGCAGCTGCTGGAAACCATGCTGACCATGACCGAGCCGCCGCGCCGCTGGCCCCACGGCGAGGCGCTGCAACGTGCGCGCACGTGCTTCGACCACCTGGCCGGACAGCTCGGGGTGGCACTGCGCGACTCGCTGGTCGGGAAAGGTTGGATCACGGCGCAGGATGGCGGGTGGGCGGCGACACCGGAAGGCGTGGCGCGGCTTGCCGCCGCCGGGGTCGATGCGAACACGGCAGGGCGCAGGGCGTTCGCCTGCGACTGCATGGACTGGTCCGAACGCGTGCCGCATCTGTCCGGGCGCCTTGCGGTTGCCATCTGCCGGGCGTGCCTTGACCGGAACTGGCTTCGTCGCGCCGGCGACGAGGGACTTGCCCGCCGCACGCTGGTGCCCACGCCGGAGGGCGGGCGGATGCTGCGCGAGGCGTTCGGCGTGACGCTGGCCTGAGTCCGCCACGGCGGCGGAGCGGTGGCCGACGGTCGTCGCACCTCGCGCGAACATGACAGGCTCGTTTCCACTTAAAAATGACTAGCCGTAGTGCGGCGCTTGGGACTATCGTCTAAGCGGTCACGGTCGGAACGTGGGGCGGCGCCGTGACGCTGGGCCGCTTGCGATGATCAATACCGACTTGGCGCTGGAACTGCTGGCGCTGACCCACACCGCACAGTTCCAGGACAGCGCGGCCATGACGGCCAACCCGGTCGTAACCCAGACGCTGCTGGCCGGCAGCAGCACCGCGACCCTGAGCGGCCAGACGGTGCGCAACGCCACCTTCATCAAGGCTACCAGCGCCAGGTCAGACACCGAATGCTTCGTCGCGCGAAGCGACGGCGGCGTTGTCGTCGTGGCCTTTCGCGGTTCGGAGACGAGTTTCTTCGACCAGTCGGGTGCGTTCCGCGACTGGATCCTGACAGACCTGCGTTCAACCCGCATCCCGTATCCGCCCGACCGCGGCAAGATTTATGACAAGCGCTACGTCCACGAGGGCTTCTGGCGGGCCTACGAACCGATCCGCCATGTGCTGCTTGCCGAGGTCGGTCGCCGGGCCGCCAGCCCATCGGCCGCAAACTCGATCATGGTGACCGGGTTTTCGCTGGGTGGTGCGCTGGCGTTGCTGGCGGCACTGGACATCGCCGATGCGGAACGTGGTACGCCGGTTGACCTGTTCACCTTTGCCGCCCCGCGCGCCGGCGATGCGACGCTGAACAAACTGCTGGCCGAACGGGTGCGGAAATCGACCCTGATCGCCTATCGCGGCGATCCGGTGGTGCACCTGCCGCCGCTGGGCCCGAACTTTCCAATCACCTTCCGCAACCCTGTCTACGTGGACATCGCCGGGTTCCACATCGGCCTGGGCACCCCGATGTTCGCCCAGGTCGGCCAGCAGTACCGCACGGCGGATCGGTTGATCTGGATCGACAGAGAGAACCAGATGCATGAGAAATTTCCGAAGGCACAGGTGGCGCTGAACTTCCTGGACCATGATTGGCCGCCCTACATGCGGGCGCTGCAGGCAATCCGCCGGAGGAGAGCGGCCCAGGCCGCCGCGCCACGGCACGGACGCAGCGAGGTCGCCGTGCAGCACATGATGCTCGGCGCGCCCGCTGCCTGAGCCAAGCCACCAAGCACATCGAAGGAGCATACCGTCATGGCGTCTCGCAACGTGTCAGGCAACATATCGAAACTGTCGGTCAACAACGGTGGTGTGTATCTCACCATCGGCAACAATGTGACGACATGGTTTCGCGCCAGCAGCTCTGCCACGAACTACACGGCCTTCGCCTCGGCGATCTTCCTGGCGGCGGCAAACAATTACCCGGTCACGGTGACAACGGACACGGGCGATGTGTTCATTGATACATTGGTGGTCGATTGCTAACACCACCCGATCCGCCGCGGCTGCCGCCGGCCGCGACGACCGGTAAACGCTTGGTAATCCGTTCGGCGAAACCGCCAGCTATACGCGCTTCGCCGCCGCCACCGCGCCCTTCGAGCCGCGGTCGACCAGCATCGTCCAGAATCGCAGCAGCACACCCGGCGGGCGATCGGCCAGCTCGCGCGCCTCGTCGCGGTGGTGCACCTCCTCGACCCGGCAATGCTCCAGCAGGGCGCGGATGCTGGGGAGAATCTTCTCCGCATCCAGGCGGTCGATCTGGGCCTGATAATGGTGATCGACGAAACTCTCGACCGCGTCGATGGTGGCCCACACCGCGCGAGGCCCGAACAGCGCAGGGATCGCGCCGGTCAGGAACCCGGCCACGCGCCAGATGGGCAGCAGGCGCGAACGATGTGCCGGCGGCAGCAGCCGGTCCAGCAAGTCAAGATGCCCCTGCTCAGTCGCCTTGTGGCGTTCAGCGAATTCGCGCACGGCCGCATTGCGACTGATCGCCAGGATGCCGCGATAGATCATCACCGCCCCGGTCTCGCCCGCATGGTCGGAGCGGAGTTCGGCCACCAGCCAGGCCGGCATGGTTTCCACGGCGGGCAGATCGGCCACTTCGGCGGTCGCGAGAAGCTCCATGCCACCCTACATGGGCGGACGTGGCCTGGCGCCAAGCCGCGCCGCTGCCATTGCACCGAAAGGGACCGGAATGGTCACGCCGCCTTCGCCTTGCCGCTGACTGCCTTGCCGCCAAAATCACGGAAGGTGCTGACCAGGCCGAAAGGAATCTTCCAGCCCGATCCACCGCCGCGCATCAGCAACCGCATATCCTCGTTGGGGTCTTTGGTATCGCCGCGGTGCCACATCTGGCCCAGGTAGTGGCCGGCCTCGTGTGCGAATGTGGTGGGCAGGTGGCTGCCGGCGATGAAGGAAATGCCCATGTCCAGGTTCATCCGGCCCATGGGTGAAGCGCTGCCGCTTATCGTGTGGACTAGGAAGAAGGTCATCACCGTGCCGGGAACCTTCTTGTCCCTGAACACCTCCCAGTTCGTCTCGGCTGCGATTTGCGTCATCGACCCGAATTCGGCTTTGACGCCCTCTTTCATGCCATACGCCTTGCGGAGTGCCTCGCGGGTGCGCGGATCGTTGTGGTCCATGACCACATCCTCGCTGGATACCAAGTCGAACGCGATGTTGGCCTGCGGGTTCCAGATCGCGTTCATGTTGGCGAGTTCCTGCTTCGGATCGCAGGGCTGGCGCGCGTGATAGACCAGCGCGCCGGTCCGGTCGCGCGACCGCACATTGCGGATCGCGATCGGCACGCGCAGGCGATCCAGCACCACCACGCGCAGCGCCGACCCCTGAAGCGGCAGGCGGCGCCCTGGCATGGGCACCGGCACGGCCTTGATCTCGATACCAGGAAAGCCGATCAGCGCCCGGCCGTGGATGCGAAAGAAGCGCGGCTTGTGCCAACTGGTGTGAAGCGGCAGGAACGCTTCCCGGAACACCGGATCGACACCTGGCTGAAGCAGCGAGTTGTTAAGCTCGACCAGTTTGGCCGCGATGCCCTTGCCGTCGAACTCCTCGAGGCGGATGCGTGGATCGCCCGATTCGACTTTGAGCTCGATGCCGCTTGTCTCCAGCACGACCTGGTTCGCCGCACCCAGCGGCACGACCATTGCGGGTGGGCTGTGGTGGTGGTCCACGCCGGCACATCGGAAGATTTCGTAGAAGTTCGCGCGTGCCATCTTGCTCCTCCCTGGATGGCGGTTGCCGACGCCATGGAGGGCGAGCGACATTGCGGTCGCGTGTCGCAAATGTTTCGACTGTAGCGGTGGGGCGGCAGCCGCATCGCAGGGCCCATGGCGCGCGTGGCAAGCCCGTTCCATCCAGGCAAGGGAGCTCGACCTGGCACGCATCGCGCTGAAACTTCTGCGTCGGACCCTGATGCTGGCGGCGGTCGGTCTGATCACCGCGCTGGGCTTGCGCATATGGCAAATCGAAAGTGGCCCGCCGCTGGAATTGTGGCACACCTACACCCCGCCCGAACTCGACGCCCTGGCCATCGAGCGGAGCGACTGGGTCGGCTATCTCGCCGCAGAAGAGAAGGCGTTCGCCGCGGTGCTGGCCGAGGTCTCGGCCAAACTCGATTGGGACGCGCGGGCACCCTTCAACCGCTTCGACCCGGCCAGCCCCGTTCACCCGCCGCGGTTCGCGCAGGACTTCAACCGCAGTTTCGTGCTGGAGCCGGATGGCGCGCCACGGGGCGCGGTGGTGCTGCTGCACGGGCTGACTGATGCGCCATACAGCATGCGCCACATCGGCGCGCTGTACCGCGACGCCAGGTTCGTCGCGATCGTGCCGCGGCTGCCCGCGCACGGCACCGTGCCGGCAGCCCTTGCCGCGGTGCAGTGGCCCGACTGGATGGCCGCGACCCGCCTCGCCATGCGCGAGGCGCGGCGGCGGGCCGGCCCTGGCGTGCCGCTGCACCTGGTGGGGTTTTCCAACGGCGGCGCGCTGGCGCTGAAGCACGCGCTGGACGCGCTGGATGATCCCACCCTGCCGAAGGCGGACCGGCTGGTGCTGGTCTCGCCGATGATCGGCATCAGCGAGTTCGCCCGCTTCGCCGGCATCGCCGGCTGGCCCGCGCTGCTGCCGCGCTTCTCCAAGGCCGCGTGGCTGGGCATCGTGCCGGAATTCAATCCGTTCAAATACAACTCGTTCCCGGTCAACGGCGCCCGCCAGTCCTGGCGCGTCACACAGGTGCTGCAGCAGCAGGTCAGGCGCCACGCCGAGGCCGGGTCGCTCGCGCGGCTGCCGCCCACGCTGACCTTCCAGTCGGTGATGGATTTCACGGTCAGCACGCGCGCGATCGTCGATGCGTTTCATGCGCGGCTGCCCGCGAACGGCAGCGCGCTGGTGCTGTTCGACCTGAACCGCGCGGCGAAGCTGGGCCCGCTGCTGCGGCCCGACCCCGATGCCGCGCTGGCCCGCCTGCTGCCACCGCCGCCGCGCACGTTCGACGTGACGATCGTGACCAACGCCGCGCCCGGCAGCAGCAGCGTGGCGGAGCGCACGACGCCGGCCGGCGCGACCGACGAGACCGAACGGACGCTGACCCTTGCCTTCCCGATCGACGTGTTCAGCCTGTCGCACGTTGCCTTGCCGTTTCCCGAGACCGACGGGCTGTACGGCAGCAACCCCGATCCGGCCGATGATTTCGGCATCCGGCTCGGCACGATTTCGGCGCGCGGCGAGCGCGGCGCGCTGATCGTGGCGCTGGATGCGCTGCTGCGGCAGAGCTCCAACCCGTTCTTTCCGTACATGCTGGAGCGCATCGGGGCCGTGATTGCGCCACCCGGTTAGCTTGGCAGGATTGGTGTCATGGGCGAGATCATGACCATGCACACGGCGATCGGCGCCACCGCGCAGAGCCCCGCCAACAGTAAGAATGGCCGGAAGCGATGCGCGAACAGCGCAAGCCGCATCCGCCCGAGGCCGCCGCTGCGGCGGCCGTGATCATCGCGTCTCCCGCCCGATCGGCGGCATGCAGCAGGGCGGCGAGGCCATGTCGGCGAGCTCGATCGCGGCGAACGCCTCCAGCGCCTGCCGGCGGCGCGCACTCAGCGGTTCCTGCCGCGCGCCCACGCGCGCATCGATTGAGGGAAGCGCGTCGCGCGCCTCCAGCGAGGCGACGCTGGTGCCCAGGTCGCGCAGCAGCCCATCATGCATGCCATAGATCCAGCCGTGGAGGGCGAGCGCCGCCCCGCGCGCCCAGGCGGCCTCGACGATCGGCGTCGCGGCCAGGCGGCGGATCTGCATCTCGACATTGATCTCGCACAGCCGGTCGATCTGGCGGCCGGCATCGTCGATCGCGTCGAACACCGCGCGGTGCTTGCGATAGAACATCGACAGCGGCTGCAGCCAGTGATCGACCAGCGCACCGCGCTCCTCGGCCATCGCGCGCCGCACGCCGCCGCAGCCATAGTGGCCGGCGACGATAACATGCTGCACGCGCAGCACCTCGACCGCGAATTCCAGCACGGCCAGGATGTTCATGTCGGAACTGTGCACGATGTTGGCGATGTTGCGGTGCACGAAGATCTCGCCGGGATCCAGCCCCAGCACGTCGTTGGCGGTTACCCGGCTGTCGGAGCAGCCGATCCACAGGTAGTTCGGCGTCTGCTGCTCGGCCATGCGGCGGAAGAAGTCGGGGTCGTGCGCGGTCTTGGCGTCCGCCCAGGCGACGTTGCGGTCGAACAGGTGGGAAAGGTCGGTCATGCGGCTTCGATCCCGCGCCGCGCCTTCATGCCGCGGCTGATCGCCTTCAGGTCGCCGCGCGTCAGCCTGATGCGGGCCAGCGCCAGCACCACGCCGTTCTCCAGCGCGATGTGGCGCTGCTCGGACGCGGCGTAGGCCTGCATCGCCTCGCCGGCCGCGACCGTGATCTGCACCGGGTCGTCGGCCGGTCGCGCGGACAGCGCCTCCGCGATCAGGTCCGCCATCGCGGCGGCCTGGCGATGCTCCTCGCCGAGCCGCGCGAGCGTGACGCCCAGCCCGTCCGCCGGCAATGCCCGACGCCGCAAGGCCGGGTAGAGGTCAAGGTCCTCGTCCTCGTAGTGCTGGCGCAGGTCGCCGGTGAGATAGGCAGTCATCATGTCGGCCTCGGCGCGTCCCGCCACATGCTCGGCGGCGAAGCGGCGCAGGGTGGCGCACATCGCGCGCTGGCGCAGATGGGCGGCCAGCACATAGCCGAGCGGATCGTCGAGCAACGCGAGGGCGAGCGGTGCCGCCTCATCGCGCAGCATTTTCAGGCCCGCCATGGCCACAGCCGCAACCCGTCGCGTCGCCGGAAGCGGCATCGCGCGCGAGCGACCAGCGCAGCATGTGCGAAAGCGTGGTGCGCGCCGGATCGTCGCTGCGTTCGATGGCGGTCATCAGCCCCAGCCACTCCTCGCCCGAGGCATCCGCGGCGAAGCGGCGGGTGGCGCCGCAGACATACTCAGCCGGGCTTTCCTCATGCCGCGCGGCCATTGCCTCGATCTCGGCCAGCAGCACGATGTCGCCGAGCGCATCGAGCGCTTCCGCTGCGTCGGCCGCGCTGCCCAGACGCGTCAGGATGGTGCCGAGCAGCATCGCCGCGCCTCACTGCACCAGCGGGGAGGCGGCGGCCGCGAGATCGATGCCGCGGATGTCGGCACGGCCGGCAAGTATGGACACGTACTGCCGGATCGCGGCGCGGCGCACCTTCTCCTCCAGCCAGGCGGCGATGCGTGGCTGTACCACCTCGAAAGGCAGGCCGCGGCCCTCGATGCGCCGATCGAGTGCCACGATGTGCAGGCCGTAGCGCGTCTCGACCGGCTCAGGATGGATGACGCCGGGCGTCATCCGCGCCAGTGCCGCCTCGAACTCGGGCACGGTCTGGCCGGGGCCGAGTTGGCCAAGGCTGCCGCCGGTCGCCGCCGAGGGGCAGGTCGAGTGCGCGCGCGCAAGGGCCGAAAATTCCGCCGGGTCGTCGGCCAGGCGCGCCAGGATCGCCCGCGCCAGCGCCGCCCGCTCGGCCAGCGTCGCCGGCAGCAGGATGTGGCGTGCCTCGAACAGGTCCGGCGTGCGGAAGCGATGGCGGTGCTGCGCGTAGTGGCGCCGGCAGGCTGCCTCGTCGGCCGTGGGCGTGCGCACCTCGCGTTCGATCAGGGCGCGGATCAGCGCCTCCTCGTCGGTCTCGCGCCGTCCCTCGCCGTCGCTGATCGGCTCGGCCTTGATGGCGAGCCGGTGCGCCTCCTGCAGCAGCAGCGCGCGCACCACCAGCGCGGTTGCGGCCGCCTGCATCGCATCGAGCGGCCGCGTCGCGGGGTGATGCTGCGTTTCCTGGGCGATCGCGTGGCGGGGGATCACCGCGCCGTTCACGCTGATCACGCCTCGGCCGGGTGACAACGCGGGCCTGGCGGCGCAGGCGGAGGCGGCGGCCATCGCGCTCACTCCGCCGCCTGGGACGGGGCCAGCGGCCGGCGGCTGCGCACCACCTGGTAGCCGCGGCGGCCGAGATACCAGACCGGCGCCGACCACACATGCACCAGCCGCGAGAAGGGGAAGATCAGGAAGATCGTCATCCCCAGCACCAGGTGCGCAAGGTAGGGCAAGGCAACGCCCTGCAGCGTGCGCGCATCGACCGGCTGCAGCGTGAGGATGCCCTGCGCCCAGTGCGCCAGGATCAACATCACCGATCCGTCGCGATGCGCGAACGAGAAGGGCAGCGTGATCAGGCCGAGCAACAGCTGCACCCACAGGATGATCAGCACGCCAAGGTCCATGTAGGTGGAGGTGACGCGGATGCGCGGATCATAGAGGCGCCGGTGCAGCAGCAGCGTCAGGCCGATGAAGCAAACCACGCCCGCGATGCCGCCGGCGACGATCGCGATCATCTGCTTCTGCTCGACCGTCATCACCAGCGTGTAGATCGCTTTCGGCGTCAGCAGCCCGGCGGCGTGGCCGAGGAACAGGAACAGGATGCCGAAATGGAACAGGTTCGAGCCCCAGGCGAGCTGGCGCTTGCGCAGCATCTGGCTGGAGCTGGCGCGCCAGGTGTACTGCTCGCGGTCGAAGCGGATCAGGCTGCCCAGCAGGAAGACGGTGAGGCACACATAAGGGTACCAGACGAACAGGATGTGGAAGATGGCGTCGCGCATGGGCGTGCTCCTCAACCGGCACTTCGGTGGGTGAATTCAACGCGCGGGCGTTGGCGGGGTAGCGATTCCAGGCCCGGTGCGGGGCGGCCGGCCTGGCGCAGCCTCGCTGCCAGAGTGTCGGTGCCGCAGGCGGCATCGGCGCCCGGGCCGAAGCGCACCTCCTCCTCGGCCCAGGCGGCATCCAGCGCCGCGAGATCGTCCGGCTCGGGGTCGGGCTCGGCGCGCAGCGCGGCGAGTGCGGCGGCATCCAGCCGCTCGCCGGACAGCGCGATCAGCGCGGCGAACACCGCCGCGTAGGGCGAGCCGCGCTTCTCCAGCCGCTCGCGCAGCGCGGCCAGCACGTGGCCGGGCTGGCCGATCAGGGCGATCGCCTCGGCAGGCCGGCGGGTCGAGGCGTATTCCAGGAACAGCGGCAGGAAATCGGGCAGTTCCGTGGTGGTCGGCGTGTAGCCGCCATCCTCGTAGACCTTGATCAGATCGACCATCGCCTGGCCGCGATCGCGGCTTTCGCCGTGCACATGCTCGAACAGGTGCAGCGAGAGCGAGCGGGTGCGGTCGAACAGCAGGATATAGCGCTCCTGTGAATCGTACAGGTCGCGGGCGGCGAGGTCGTCGATCAGCGCGACCACAGCGGCACGCGCGCGCTTCGGCAGCAGCGCCTCGCGCGCCAGCACGGCGGTAAGTTCCGGCGCGGCGGCGACCAGCTCCGCCGTGGGGTAGGTGAGCAGTGCGGAGAGCACCTTCAGCGTGCGCATCACAGCACCCCCATCTTCGGCTTCTCGTTCTTCAGCTTGATGCCGCCGAACAGGTTGCCCGACTGCTCGCTGGGCGCGCAGCCATCGCCGAACGAGAAGCCGCAATGGCCGCGCAGCTCGTAGGCGTCCTCGCTGACCTCGCGGTGTGCGGTGGGGATCACGAAGCGGTCCTCGTAGTTGGCGATCGCCATCACGTGATACATTTCCTCGATCTGCGCGGCGCTCAGTCCCACCTTGCGGGGGATCGTTTCGTCGATCACGCCATCGACGGTCTTGGCCCGCATGTAGGCGCGCATCGCCAGCATGCGTTCAAGGCCGCTGGCCACGGGCGCCTCGTCGCCGGCGGTCAGCAGGTTGGCGAGGTAGCGCAGCGGAATGCGCAGCGAGCGCACGTCGGGCATGTCGCCATCGATCCCCATCTTCCCCGCCTCGGCGGCCGCGGTGATCGGCGACAGCGGCGGCACGTACCACACCATCGGCAGCGTGCGGTACTCGGGATGCAGCGGGAAGGCGACCTTCCACTCCATCGCCATCTTCCAGATCGGCGAATGGCGCGCGGCCTCCAGCCAGTTGTCAGGCACACCGTCATTGCGGGCCTGCGCGATCACCGCCGGGTCGTTCGGGTTGCAGAAGATGTCGAGCTGCGACTGGTACAGGTGCTTCTCGTCGGCGACGCTGGCGGCCGCCTCGATGCGGTCGGCGTCGTACAGCACTACGCCCAGGTAGCGGATGCGGCCGACGCAGGTTTCCGAACACACGGTGGGTTGCCCCGCCTCGATGCGCGGGTAGCAGAAGATGCACTTCTCCGACTTGCCCGACGACCAGTTGAAATAGATCTTCTTGTACGGGCAGCCCGAGACGCACATGCGCCAGCCGCGGCACTTGTCCTGGTCGATCAGCACGATGCCGTCCTCCTCGCGCTTGTAGATCGCGCCCGAAGGGCAGGCCGCGGCGCAGGCCGGGTTCAGGCAATGCTCGCACAGCCGCGGCAGGTACATCATGAAGGTGTTCTCGAACTGGCCGTACATCTCCTTCTGCACGCCCTCGAAGTTCACGTCCCTGGATCGCTTGCTGAACTCGCCGCCGAGAATCTCCTCCCAGTTCGGGCCCCACTCGATCTTCTCCATCCGCTCGCCGGTGATCAGTGAGCGCGGGCGCGCGGTGGGGAAGGCCTCCAGTTCGGGCGCCTTCTGCAGGTGCTCGTAGTCGAAGGTGAAGGGCTCGTAGTAGTCGTCGATCTCCGGCATGTCGGGGTTGGCGAAGATGCTCGCCAGCACGCGCCACTTGCCGCCGATGCGCGGCTCGATCCTGCCGTTGCGCTTGCGCCGCCAGCCGCCCTTCCAGCGCTCCTGGTTCTCCCACTCCTTGGGATAGCCGATGCCGGGCTTGGTCTCGACGTTGTTGAACCAAGCGTATTCCATGCCTTCTCGGTTGGTCCATACGTTCTTGCAGGTGACCGAGCAGGTGTGGCAGCCGATGCACTTGTCGAGGTTCAGCACCATGGCGACCTGGGCGCGGATTTTCATGCCACATGCTCCTTCGCGGGCTTGGCTTCGGCGTGCGGTCGTTCGAGCCAGTCGATCGTTGTCAGCTTGCGCACCACCACGAACTCGTCGCGGTTCGTGCCGATCGTGCCGTGATAGTTGAAGTCGTAGGCCTGCTGCGCATAGCCGCCGATCATGTGCGTGGGGTTGACCACGATGCGCGTGACCGAGTTGTGGATGCCGCCGCGGTTGCCGGTGACCTGCGAGCCGGGCACGTTCACGATCTTTTCCTGCGCGTGGTACATCATCACCATGCCCTGCTTGACGCGCTGCGAGACGACGGCGCGGGCGACCAGCGCGCCGTGGCTGTTGAACGCCTCGATCCAGTCATTGTCGACGATGCCGGCTTCCTTCGCATCGACCTCGCTGATCCAGATGCAGGGGCCGCCGCGCGACAGCGTCAGCATCAGCAGGTTGTCGGTATAGGTGGAGTGGATGCCCCATTTCTGATGCGGCGTGATGAAGTTCAGCACCACCTGCTTTGCGCCGTTCGGCTTGCTGTCGATCACGGGCGCGATGTCGTGCATGTCGATCGGCGGGCGATAGATACACAGCGCCGTACCGAAGGCGCGCATCCACAGGTGATCCTGGTAAAGCTGCTGGCGCCCGGTCAGCGTGCGCCAGGGGATCAGCTCGTGCACATTGGTGTAGCCGGCGTTGTAGCAGACGCGCTCGCTCTCCAGCCCCGACCAGGTCGGCGCCGAGATGATCTTGCGCGGCTGGGCGACCACGTCGCGGAAGCGGATTTTTTCGTCCTCCTTCGGCAAGGCGAGCTGGGTGTGGTCACGCCCCGTCACGCGGCCCAGGGCTTCCCAGGCGTGCACCGCGACCTCGCCGTTGGTCTCGGGTGCCAGCATCAGGATCACCTCGGTCGCGTCGATGTCGGTAACGATGCGCGCGAGGCCCTTGTTGGCGCCCTCGGCATGCGTGCCGTTCAGCGCCTTCAGGTGCTCCACCTCATGGCCGGTCTTCCACGTCATGCCCTTGATGCCGTTGCCGATGCTGTCCATCAGCGGGCCCAGCGCGGTGAAGCGTTCGTAGATGTGCGGATAGTCGCGCTCGACCTCGACGACCAGCGGCATGGTCTTGCCGGGGATCGGCTCGCACTCGCCCCGCTTCCAGTCCTTCGGCTCGAACGGCTGGGCGATCTCGTTCGCGCTGTCGTGCCTGATCGGGTTCAGCACCACGTCCTTCTCGACGCCCAGCACCTCGGGTGCCACGCGCGAGAAGGCCTGCGCGATGCCCTTGTAGATCTCCCAGTCGCTGCGCGCCTCCCACGCCGGATCGACCGCGCCGGTCAGCGGGTGGATGAAGGGATGCATGTCCGACGTGTTGAGGTCGTTCTTCTCGTACCAGGTCGCGGTCGGCAGCACGATGTCGGAATAGACGCAGGTGGTGGACATGCGGAAATCCAGCGTCACCAGCAGATCGAGTTTTCCTTCCGGCGCGTGCTCGTGCCACACCGCCTCGGTCGCCTTGGCGCGGCCCTCGGGCCCCAAATCCTTGCCCTGCACGCCGTGCGTGGTGCCCAGCAGGTGCTTGAGGAAATACTCGTGCCCTTTGCCTGAGGAGCCCAGCAGGTTCGACCGCCAGACGAACATGTTGCGCGGCCAGTTCCTCGGGTTGTCCGGATCCTCGCAGGAGAGTTTCAGCGTGCCCTCCTTTAGCGCCTTGGCGACATAGTCCTTGGCGGGCAGGCCGGCCGCGGCGGCGTCTTTTGAAACCTGCAACGGGTTGGTCTGCAGCTGCGGCGCCGATGGCAGCCAGCCCATCCGCTCAGCACGGATGTTGTAGTCGATCAGCGTGCCGTTCCACGGCCCAGCCGGCGCGGTCGGTGAGAGCAGGTCTCCGACATTCAGCGTCTCGTAGCGCCACTGGTCCGTGTGCGCGTAGAACGCCGAGGTGGAATTCTGCTGCCGCGGCGGGCGGCCCCAGTCGAGCGCGAAGGCAAGCGGCGCCCAGCCGGCCTGCGGGCGCAGCTTCTCCTGCCCCACGTAGTGCGCCCAGCCGCCGCCCGACTGGCCGACGCAGCCGCACATCACCAGCATGTTGATCACGCCGCGATAATTCATGTCAGCGTGGAACCAGTGGTTCATCGCCGCCCCGATGATCACCATCGAACGGCCCTTGGTCTTCTCGGCGTTGGTCGCGAACTCGCGTGCCACCTGGATGATCTTGTCGCGGCTGACCCCCGTGATCTTCTCAGCCCAGGCAGGGGTATAGGGCGTGTCGTCGTCGAAGCTCGCCGCCACATTGCCGCCGCCGAAGCCGCAATCGACGCCGTAGTTCGCCAGCAGCAGGTCGTGCACGCTGGCGACCAGCGCCTCGCCATCGGCCAGATTCAGCCGCTTCACCGGCACGCGCCGGGCCAGCACGCTGTCATGCGTGGTCGAGGTGAAGTGCGGGTGCGAAATGTTGCCGAAATACGGGAACGCCACCTCGGCCAGCTCGTCGTGCACTCCCTCGAGCGACAGGCGCAGCTTCACCGCGGCGCCGTCGGCGGCCTTCTCCTCCAGGTTCCACTTGCCCGCCTCGCCCCAGCGGAAGCCGATCGTGCCGCGCGGGGCGACGATCGCGCTGCCGGTCTCGTCATAGGCGACGGTCTTCCACTCGGGATTGTTGCTCTCGCCCAGCGCGCGGTCGAAGTCGCTGGCGCGCAGGAAGCGGCCGGGCACCAGGCGATCGCCGGCTTGCGTGCTTTGGCGATCCAGCCGCACCAGCATCGGCATGTCGGAGTACTGGCGGACATAGTCGCGGAAGTACGGCACCTGCCGCTTCACGTGATACTCGGTCAGGATCACGTGGCCCATCGCCATGGCCAGCGCGGAATCCGTGCCCTGCTTCACCGACAGCCAGATGTCGCCGAACTTCGCGGCCTCGGAATAGTCGGGCGTGATCACCGCGCTTTTCGTGCCGCGATAGCGCGCCTCGGTGTAGAAATGCGCATCCGGCGTGCGCGTCTGCGGCACGTTCGAGCCCCACAGGATGATGAAGCCGGCGTTGTACCAGTCGGCACTCTCCGGCACGTCGGTCTGCTCGCCCCAGGTCTGTGGCGAGGCCGGCGGCAGGTCGCAGTACCAGTCGTAGAACGACATGCAGACGCCGCCCAGCAGCGACAGATAGCGCGAGCCGGCGGCGTAGGAGATCATCGACATCGCCGGGATCGGCGAGAAGCCGAAGATGCGGTCCGGCCCATAGGTCTTGACCGTGTAGGCGTTGGCCGCGGCGATGATCTCCTGCACCTCGTCCCACGTTGCGCGCACGAAGCCGCCATGGCCGCGCCTGGTGACGTACGCGGCCCGCTTCCCGGGGTTCTCGACGATCGAGGCCCAGGCGGCGACGGGGCTCTGCGTCGCGCGCGCCTCGCGCCAAAGCCTGACCAGGCGCGAGCGCACCAGCGGGTACTTCACGCGATTGCCGGAATAGAGGTACCAGCTGAACGAGGCGCCGCGCGAACAGCCACGCGGCTCATGGTTCGGCAGGTCAGGCCGCGTCCGCGGATAGTCGGTCTGCTGGGTCTCCCACGTCACGATGCCGCCCTTGACGTAGATCTTCCATGAGCAGGAGCCGGTGCAGTTCGCGCCGTGCGTCGAACGCACGACCTTGTCGTGCTGCCAGCGCTTGCGGTAGCCGTCCTCCCACCGGCGGTCCTCGTTGGTGGTGATGCCGTGGCCGTTGGCGAACGGCTCGCGCACCTTCTGGAAGAAGGTCAGGCGGTCGAGGAAGTGGCTCATGGTGCGGTCGCTTCCATTGGTGTCAGCAGGGATGGGGCGCGTTGCGGCGGGCATAGAGCCACCAGTTCAGCGCCACGTTGAAGGCGAAGAAGCAGGCAAGTCCGTAGAACACCGCGTTCGGGCTTTGCGTGGCGCCAAAACTCCAGCCGAACAGGATACCGAACAGGAACGGGCCGTAGGCGGCGATCGCGCCGGTGAAACCCAGCACGCCGCCGGCCTGGCGCGGTTCGAACAGCATCGGCATCTGCTTGAAGGTCGAGGCGTTGCCAATGCCTGCGAAGAAGAACAGGCCCAGCATCAGCGCCACGAACAACGGGAAGTTCGCCATGTCGCGCCCGGTGAAGAACGTGACGCCGATGGCGCAGGCGACCATGCCGATGCCGGCCACCTGGGTCACGCGCGCACCGCCCAGCCGGTCGCTGACCGGCCCCGCCGCGACCCGGATCGCCGAGCCCACCAGCGGGCCATAGAACGCCCAGGCCAGCGGATCGGGCGCCCCCGGCAGGCCGCCGAAGATCTGGCGGATCAGCAGCGGGAAGGTCGCCGAAAGCCCGCTGAAGGCGCCGAAGGTCATGATGTACAGGCTGGTCATCGTCCAGGTATGGACGTTGCCGAAGATGTCGAGCTGTTCGCGGAAGTTGGCGCGCACCGGCACGCTGCGCAGGAACAGCAGCGCCGCCAGGCCGAAGATGGCGACGAACGGGATCCAGATCAGCGTGGCGTTCTGCAGCCACATCGGGCTGGTGGCACCGTTCGGCCGGGTGAAGGTCAGCGGCTCGCCGCCCAGCGTGCCGACCAGCGCGAAGCCGATGATCCAGGGCGTGACGAACTGCACCACGCTGACGCCAAAATTGCCCACCCCCGCCTGGATCGCCAGCGCCGTGCCCTGCAGCCGCTTGGGGAAGAACAGCGAGGTGGACGGCATGAAGGAGCTGAAATTGCCGCCGCCCAGGCCCGCCAGGAACGCCAGCACCATCAGCACCCAGTAGGGCGTTGTCGGGTCCTGCACCGCATGGAACCAGCCGACCAGCGGCACCAGCAGCGACAGCGTGCCCCAGCCGACCACGGCGCGCGTACCGAAGATTGGCACCAGGAACATGTGCACCAGCCGCAGCGTTCCGCCGGCCAGGCCCGGCATCGCGGCCAGCCAGAACAGCTGGCCGGTGGAAAGCCGGAAGCCCACGCCCGGCAGCCGCACCACCAGCGCACTGACCGCGAACCAGGTGATGAAGGCGGTGGTCAGCGCGGCGGTGGTGATGACCAGCGTGCGCCAAGCGGTCGCCTTGCCGCGGCTTTGCCAGAACGCCTCGTCCTCGGGCGCCCAGTGCTGCAGCCCGGCGCTGCGATCGTCGACGGAAGCCGATGCTGCCGGCGTGCGGGCGGTTGACATCGCGGGCTCCTCAGTTGCCGGCCGCGGGTTGCGGCGATGCGCTGCCGCGGCGGTCGCGGGCGCGCAACTGCTCGAGCTCGGCGACCAGCGCCTCCCACTCGGGAAGGCCCTTCGGCCCCCGCAGTTCGGGATACTTCGCGCGCTCCATCAGCCGGATGGCGCCGTGCATCCAGACCAGGCTGACGGTGACGATCACGAACAGCAGCATGAAGCAGCTGGTCCAGACGCCGATGAAATCGTTCATCGCGCCGAAGGCGATCGGCAGGATGAAGCCGCCCAGGCCGCCGATCAGCCCGACCACGCCGCCGACGCTGCCGACGCGCCCCGGATAGTAGATGGGGATGTGCTTGTAGACCGCGGCCTTGCCCAGGCTCATGAAGAAGCCCAGCGCCATGGTCAGCACGGTGAACGGGATGAAGCCGATCGCGATGGTGAATTCGATCGGGCCGGTGATGCCGGCAACCACATAGCGCGTGGCGGGGTAGCTCAGCAGGAAGGTGCAGATCACCGAACCGATGAAGGTCCAGTACATCACCGCCCGCGCGCCGTATTTGTCGGAAAGCGTGCCGCCCAGGATACGGAAGATGCTGCCCGGCACCGAATAGGCCGCGCCAAGCAGGCCGGCGGTTACGATGTCCAGCCCGTAGACGCCGACATAGTAGCGCGGCAGCCACAGCGCCAGCGCCACGAACCCGCCGAACACGAAGAAGTAGTACAGGCTGAAGCGCCAGACCTGCAGGTTCGCCAGCGGTTCCAGCATCGCCGAGAGCGGCTCGGGCTTGATGCCCGCGGCCCGGCGCCTGGCCAGTTCCGGATCGTCGCTGGTGGTGAACCAGAACACCGCCGCCATCACCAGCAAGGCCGCGGCCCAGATCATCGCGACCATCTTCCAGCCGAACGCCACCATCACGACGGGCGCCAGGAACTTTGTGACGGCGGCACCCACGTTGCCAGCGCCGAAGATGCCCAGCGCCGTGCCCTGCTTCTCCTTCGGGAACCAGCGCGAGACATAGGCGATGCCAACCGCGAACGAGCCGCCGGCGATCCCTACGCCAAGTGCTGCGATCAGGAAGGTGGTGTAGTCGTACGCGAAGGTCAGCAGGAAGGTCGCGATCGCGGCCGAGACCATCACCCCGACATAGACGATCCGCCCGCCATGCTGGTCGGTCCAGATGCCCAGCAGCAGGCGGATCAGGCTGCCGGTCAGGATGGGCGTGCCGACCAGCAGGCCGAACTGCGTGTCGTTCAATCCCAGGTCGCGTTTGATCTGCACGCCGATGATCGAGAAGATCGTCCAGACCGCGAAGCACACGGTGAAGGCGATGGTCGAGAGCCACAGCGCCCGCTGCTGATCGGCGGTCGCCGGGTGGCTGGGTGATGCTGCGGCGCTTGTCATTCGGGCCCCCTCTGAACGGCGATTGGCGTCCGGTCGGGGGCAAGCGTGGCGGCAGGAAAGCGCCGCGCGGCTTGATCGACGTCAAGCCGCGGGATGGGGCCGGACGATTCAAGGGCGACGCCGGCAATCGCCAAGAAGGACGGCTCCCGCCATCAATCCGGCGCTCGCCGAACGCATGACGGAGGCTTGACAATAGTCAAGTGCAGCGGCCCGCAAAGCGCTAGGATGCGCGCCGCGAGGTAGCCATGCGCAGTCAGGATCTCGAGGAGATGCGGCGCCTGCCGCTGTTCCAGCGTGCCGAAGCCGGCCAGGTCGAGGCGATGCTGCGCGGTGCCTTCCTGCAGCGCTTCCCCGCCCACGTGGAGTTGGTTCATGACGGCGACCCAGCCGATTTCCTGCACGTCGTCATCGAGGGAACGGTCGAAATGTTCTCCAGCCATCGCGACCGGGAAACCACGCTCGGCATTTCGGGTCCGGGGAACAATTTCGTGCTAGCTGCCGTGCTGCTCGACCGTCCCTATCTGCAATCGGCTCGGGCGCTGACAGCCTCGCGCATCCTGATGGTGCCGGCCGATGCCATCCGCCAGGCCTTTGCCACCGATGCCGGCTTCGCGCGCACGCTCGCCGAGGATGTGGCGATGGCCTATCGCGGCGTCGTCAGGGAACTGAAGAACCAGAAGCTGCGCTCGGGGCTGGAGCGCTTGGCGAATTGGCTGCTGACGCACGACGCCGAAAACGGCGCACGCGGACACTTCGAGTTTCCCTTCGACAAGAAAGTGTTGGCCGCGCGGCTGGGCATGGCGCCCGAGGTGCTGTCGCGCAGCTTTGCGGCACTCGGCGCCTACCACGTCGTCGTGCGGGGAAGGTGCGTGACGATCCAGGATGTCGCGGCGCTTCGAAAACTGGCCCATCCCTGTGCCACGATCGACGGCACACATGCCTGACGCAGCCGCAATGCTGACAGCGGACGACTGGGCGATCCTGCGCGCCAGCCCGATCCTGCGCGACCTGCCGGCGGCGGACCTCGCGGCGCTGGTGGACGACCGCAGCGTGCGGTTGATCGACCGGGGCCAGGTGCTGTTTCAGCAAGGCGATCCGGCGCGGGCGTTCTTTCTGGTGCTCGACGGCCAGGTGAAGCTCAGCCGTATCAATCCGGGCGGTGACGAGGCGATCGTGCATGTCTGCGGCGCCGGCGAGAGCTTCGCCGAGGCGGCGATGTTCCTCGGTGGTCGCTATCCCGTCGCCGCGGAAGCGATACAGGCATCGCGGGTGATGCGCATTGAGAGCGAGATCCTGCGCCGCAAGGTCGCCGAGCGGCCGGAAATCGCCTTTGCCATGATGGCCTCGATGTCACGCCACCTGAAGGTGCTGGTCGACCAGATCGAAAAGATGAAGCTGCTCTCGGCTGACCAGCGTGTCGCCGAGTTCCTGCTCGGCCTGTGCGACGGGCGGCCCGGCCCGGTGACGGTCATGCTTCCACATGAAAAGAACCTGATCGCCCAACGGCTCGGCATGAAGCCCGCAACCTTCTCGCGGGCGGTTGCGCGGATCAGGCAGTTTGGCATCGAGGTGATAGGCAATCAGGTGCGCATCCGTGACACCGCGCTGCTGCGGGCGTTTGTCAATCAGACGGACGTGAACTGAACGGCGCCCTTGCCGCATGCCGCGTCGCGTATGTGCAACTGCCCAGGAGCATGCCCCCGGTGGAAGGCTTGGTTGCCGACGCCGCGTGACCGGCGGGCGGTGGCGGCGCAGCGTCATCCTGCGCGCGTCGTGCTGATCGAACGGGACCGCAGCCTTTGTCTGTCATGCCAACGACGCGAACGCTTCAGCCAAACCGACAAGTTCGGAATTGCAGGTGTTGCAGGTGTTGGCGGCGAAACGCCCTCACTTCTCCGTGCCTTGAACGAGAGGTCTGGCGGAGGGGGTGTCCCCAAGAGTTGCGTATCCGGCAGGGTCCCGCTGGTGCGGTGGCGCATGAAAGAATAAGCAAACGCCTTGCTTTCCGTCTTGGCGTGTTCCTGGCCGTCTCTCGGCGGTTCATTTCCTGTTGTGGGTAGAGGTGCGGGTAGGATAGGCTACCCACACTCTTACGGACGGGAGCGGTGGCATGGCGAGACGGCGGGATTGGACGGTGCGGGACGTGCTGGCGGCACGCCATCCAGGCACGCGACCTGGTGCCAAGCCGGTGCCAGTGATCTTCCGCGTCTCCGACGGGCTTTATCTGCAAGTCACGCCGGCCGGGGCGAAGTCGTGGTTGTTCCGCTTCAAGGCGAATGGTCGGGCGCGGCAGATGGGGCTTGGCCCGGCGGGCGACGCGCCGACGGATGTGCTGCTGGCCGATGCTCGCGCCGCAGTCGGTGCGGCCCGGGCATTGCTGCGGCAGGGAATCGACCCGATCGACCACCGGCGCGCCGCGCGCCAGCAGGCGGCGGGCGAAGGGCGCACGTTCGAGGAGGTCGCCAGCCTCTACATCGGCGCGCACGAAGCGAGCTGGCGCAACGCCAAGCATCGGCAGCAATGGGCGAACACGCTCGCGACCTACGTGCTGCCGAAGGTGGGCGCGCTGCCGGTGACCGGGATCGGCACGGGCGAGGTCATGGCCGTGCTCGAACCCATCTGGCACGCGAAGCCCGAGACGGCATCGCGCGTGCGCGGGCGCATTGAGGCGATCCTGGACTACGCCACGGCGCGCGGCTGGCGGCAGGGCGAGAACCCGGCGCGCTGGCGCGGGCATCTTGCCAACATGCTGCCCCGGCGCAGCAAGGTGCGCGCGGTGCAGCACCAGCCCGCGTGCGACTGGCGCCACGTGCCCGGCTTCATGGTGGCGCTGGCCGGGCGTGATGCATTGGCGGCACGCGCAACCGAGTTCCTGATCCTGACCGCGACCCGCACCGGCGAGACGCTTGGCGCCAGGTGGGGCGAGATTGACCGCGCGGCGAAGGTGTGGACGGTGCCGGCGAGCCGCATGAAGGCCGCGCGCGAGCATCGCGTTCCGCTTTCAGGTGCGGCGCTGGCGCTGCTGGACCGGCTGGCCCTGCTGCATGGCGGCCGGCCGGCGCCGGATGCCTTGCTGTTTCCGGGCGAGCGGCGGGGCAAGGCGCTTTCCGCCGCCGCGCTGCATGAGCTGCTGGACCGGATCAACCCGGATTCGGCGGAAGCGCCGGCGCGGTGGCGCGATCGGCGCACCGGGCGGACCATCACGCTGCATGGTTTCCGCAGCACCTTCCGCGACTGGTGCGCCGAAGCGGTTTCGGTGCCGCGCGAGATGGCGGAAGCCGCCCTTGCGCACACGGTGCGCGACAAGGTGGAAGCGGCTTATGCGCGTGCCGATTTGCTGGAGCGCCGGCGTCGGCTGATGGAGGAATGGGCCAAGCATCTTGCACGCCGCGACGCACCGGCCGGTGAGGTTGCCGACCTGGTGGCGGTGCGCGGCCGGCGCGCGGCGGCCGGGTGATGCCAGCGCACGCGGTGCGGCCCCCGGGGGCTTGGTTGTTCGGCCAAATGCGGGAGGGGGGGTCAAAAACCGCCGTTCCGCCGCCCCCTCGACTGCCAGCGCTATTTCTGCCCGGGACATTCGCGCGGTGACGCGGCCAGGGCAGGGCACTTTCATGAGCGTGGAACCGGATGCACCAAGAGATTTCGACCCCAACGCCCCCGCCGCCCCCGCCGCGATGCGGCCCCGCACCGGCGGCACTCCAGGCGGTTCGGGTCGCGCGAGCATGACGCGAGCCAGATCGAAGTGGGCCGCCCTGGTGATCGAAGCACCGTGGCGGCCCTGACCCTCAACGCGGAACGCAAAGGACACCTCCGCATGAAGGCTGGAACGAAGGCTAGCATTGCTGGCGCCGTGCTGGCCCTGGCTGTCATGCCAGCGCCCAGACCTGCGAGCGGGCAGCAGGCGATGTGCTGGACCATCGCGACGCCCGACGATCGGTTCCGGACGATCCTGTTGAACCAGTGCACCGGCGAGACATGGATACTTGGCGAGGCGCGCGCACCGGATGGCCGGTCGTTGGCGATGCCGCAATGGAATCGGCTTCCCCGAACCGATCAACGGGAGGGCCGTCACGGCACGCTGACCCTGCAAGACCTGGTACGGCTTGCCGACCAGGAGCGCGTGCGCCTTTGGTTTGCCACGCGCTTTCCGGGTCTGCGTCCTGGTGATCCATGGCCGGCATCGCCGCCGGACTCGAACGAACTTCGGCGCCTCTATCCAGGCGAGCGGGATTGACC
>Ga0224723_1000594_pt1 | contig 24582 bp, 24 predicted proteins | sample Balambano_FR2_Me_FD_161647 | JGI IMG/M metagenome (GOLD analysis project Ga0224723, IMG submission 161647) | Freshwater sediment microbial communities from Lake Towuti, South Sulawesi, Indonesia - Balambano_FR2_MetaG | ecosystem: Environmental > Aquatic > Freshwater > Lake > Sediment | place... | reverse complement strand
GGTCTGCACGCTGAAGGCCGGGGCCGGGCCGCTGGTGGGGCGTCCTCCTCCCTGCGCGGCCAGCGCCACGCCGACCATGATGATCACGGCGATCAGCACGGCGACGGCCAGGATCGGCAGCAGGCCGACCCGTCGCGGGCGGCCCAGGTGTCCGTTTGTTTCGGTAAGCTGTTTGAGTTCATCTGCAATCATAAGCCAGCCAAAAGCTCCAGGTCGCAGGCTGCGAGAAACAGGTTTGAACACCGTTTATCATGCCTGCACATCGTATCAGTTCAGGTCGCGTTCGATCTGGTCGCGGTAATACGTCTCGTTTCCGGCATCCGGCGGCAGATCATCATTCGACGGCGCGCTGATCACCGTAACCCGCCCGCCGCGCCGCCAGTTGAACAGCAGCACACCGGCCACCACCAGCGAGATCGCGCCGAAGGCCAGCGGCCCGATGAACGACAGCCAGCGCAGTCCCTGATCCTGGGGCACGCCGACCACCTGCTGACCGAAGCGCGCGACAAAATCGGCGATGATCTCGTCTTCGGACGCGCCCTGTTCCAACTGCGCGCGGATCTGCCGCCGCCACTCGATGCACGTCACCTCGCCGCACGTATCCAGCGGGATATACTCGCACACCGGGCAGTACATCTGCGCGGCGACTTCGTTCACCTCGTCCTGCGTCACGACGCGGGTCGGCTGCGGCTCCGGCATCGCTTCCTGCGCAGCCGATGGAGTGAGTGCCAGGGCGCACCACAGCGCCGTGACCCACATCAGCGCGCGGCGGGTCATGAGGTCGCCCTCATCTGCGCGCCGATCGCGGCCCGTTCCCGCACCCGCACGGCGGCGGCCTCGTTCGGCCAGGCGGAGATCATCGTGCCCGCGATCAGCACCAGCCCGCCCCACCAGATCAGATTCACCAGCGGGTTGACGTAAACGCGGAAGGTGATCCCGGTCGTATCGCCGGTCGGCCACAGCAGCACGTAAAAATCGTTTTCCAGCGTGCTGCGCGCCCCGGCGATGGTCATATTCATGCCGTCTGGGAAGCGATCGATGCGCGGGCGCAGCGTGCCGAGTTCGCGGCCAGCGCGGATCACCGTGACCTCCGCGATGTCCATCACACGGCCATCATCGGCGAAAAGCCCGCTCGCGTAACCGTCAAAGCGCATCTCATAACCGTAAGCGACCGGCATCACCTCGCCAATATCGAGTGTGCGTTCGCGCTGTTCCTGGAACACTGTGCTGCCGATCACGCCGATGCCGATGAGGGTGATCCCCAGGTGGACGATATAGCCCCCATAGCGGCGGCGGCTGCGCGTAAAGAGCGCGATGGCGGCCTGAAGCGCGCTTTCATTCCGCGCGCGCATCCGGGCGGTCGTCCCCCGGAAAATTTCATACACGGCCACAAACCCGGCCAGGCTGACGGCCGAGTAGCCGATCAGCGCGGCGGGCTGAGTCGTGCCCGTGATGATCAGAAACGCCAGCAGGGCGATCACGCCGATGGCCGGGATCAGCAGCGCGCGCCCCAGCCGGGCGACGTGGGTCGCGCCCCAGGCCGTCACCGGCGCGACACCCATCAGGATGTACATTGCCAGGAACAGCGGCGGCGTGACCTGCATAAAATAGGCCGTGCCGAGCGTGATCTCGGTGTCGGCCAGCAGTTCGGAAAGGATCGGCGCGCCGAAGCTGCCCCAGAAGATCGCCAGCGCCAGCAGCACGAAGATCACGTTGTTGAGGACAAACATCGACTCGCGGCTCAGCAGGCGCGTGTTGTGATGTTCCTCGCGCAGTCGGCCCTGGCTCCAGCGCCAGATCAGCATCACGACCGAGACCAGCGTGATCCCGCTCCAGAACACGAACATCGGCAGGCCGATCTCGCTGCGCGCGAAGCTGTGGACACTTTCGATCAACCCGCTGCGGGTGGCGAACGTGCCGAACATCACCGCCGAAAACGTGAAGATGATCAGCACCATGTTCCAGACCTTGAGCATCCCGCGCTTTTCCTGGATCATGACGCTGTGCAGAAAAGCCGTGCCGATCAGCCAGGGCAGGAACGCGGCGTTTTCCACCGGGTCCCAGCCCCAGTAACCGCCCCAGCCCAGCACATCGTAGGCCCAGCGCCCGCCCAGGATCAACCCCAGGCTGAGGAAGAGCCACGCCACCAGTGTCCAGCGCCGCGTGGCCTTGATCCAGTTGGCGGAGAGATCGCCGCTGGCAAGCGCCGCCATCGCAAAAGCGAAGGGGATCGTGAAGCCGACGAAGCCGAGATACAGCATCGGGGGGTGGATGATCATGCCGAAGTGACGCAGCAGCGGGTTGAGGCCGCGCGCGTTGGCTTGCAGCCGATCGGCGTCCGGCGGGCGGGCATCCGGCGGGATCAGCAGCGTGTCCACGACTTCGGTCGTGCCCTGTTCGGGGTTATTGACCAGCCACACGCGCTCAAACGGGTTCTCATAGATCAGCGACAGGCCGAGGAAAAAAGCCAGCGTCGCCATCGAATAGGCGATCACATAGGGCATCAGCCGGCGTTCGCGCTTCCAGTTGATCACCAGCGCGGCGGCCACGAACCCGGCCATGATCAGCGACCAGAACAGCAGCGATCCTTCCTGCGACCCCCACAGGGCAGTGACGCGGTAAAAGGTCGGTGTCAGCGGATCAGTGGTGCTGCGGACGTAATTGATCTGGTACTGCTCGGTCAGCAGCGCGATCCACAGCGCGCCGACCGAGACGATCATCAGCGGAAAGGACGCGAGCGCGGCGTTGCGGGCGCTGATCGTCATGGCGTCCGAGTGCTTCTGCGCGGCCAGGATCGAGACGATAACCGCGTAAATGGCGGCGGCGAACGCCAGAAACAACGCCGCCAGGCCAATATCGGCCAGAGCGATACCCATCACAACCCTCCGGCGCTCGTCTGGCCCAGTTCGGGATCAGACCCGCCTTCCTGGAAGCGGCTGGGGCACTTCAGCAGCAGTTCAGAGGCGTAAAACACACCGTCCTCGCCCAGCGTGCCGGTCATGATGGCCTGCGCCTCGTTCTGGAGCAGATCAGGGCGGGGGCCTTCGTAATACACGTCCAGCCGGGTCGCGTCGGGATTGTAAACCGCGTCGTGCAGCGCCTGTTCCAGACTGGCGAACTGATCCGGGATATGCGCGATGGTGAAGGTAATCGTTGTGATTTCCTCGCCGTCAGGATTGATGGACGCGACCCGGATCGTCTCGCCGATCACCGCCCCCGATATGCGCACCGACTGGCCCACCAGCGTAGGATCCGCCAGCAGCGCATCGACCGTCATGAAATACTGCGCCCCGGTCAGCGTGCCGGTAATGATCAGCGCGGCGACCACACCGAGGATTAACCCTCCGGCCAGCAAGAATTTGCGGCGGATTGCGCCTCGCCCGGCGCGCGACATCAACGCTTCCCGCGCCTTATCTGCGGCAGAATTGGCGCCCGCCGCGATCGGTTTTTCCCAGGCTGCCTGTGCCATTTCGTGAAGTCCTCACCACGATCCATTTGCGATTGTTTACGACAAAAAATAAGCAGTATAGGTGGGCGCTGCTTGAAACACACCTGATCTGCCCCGATCAAACGCCATTATAAGCGCAATTGTGACATTTGTCACGAGCGCGTCGGCGGACGCCTGGTTCAACATCCACCCGGTGACGATGGTCTTTCAATGTGTTTAATCCCGGTCGCGGAAATTCTCCCGCGCGATCATCGTGCCGCCGACAGCGACGATCGCCCCCGCGCCCAGCAGCAAAAACAGCAGACCGATCCCGGCGGGCGCTTCATCCGCCTCATCCTCTTCCGCTGCATCCGTTTCCCCGCCGCTTTCAGCAAATTCACCCTGGCCGGTGACGGCCTGCGTCGCTTCCGCTGTGGCCTCGGACGATTCAACCTGCGCTTCGGGCGTGGCTTCGTCGTCGATCTCCTCCGTGGCGAAGACCGACCCCGCCGCGATCAGCAGCGCCAGCAGCAGCCATGCTGTGATTATGTGTTTAAGACGCATCTGATCCCCACTCCTCGCGTTTGACCCCACACAAGTGGTCTCATTCTACCGCGCCAGCCCGCCAATGGCGATGCAGATCAGGCCCGCCGCGCCGCGATCATTCCAGGAGTTGATCCTGCCCGGCCAGATAGGCGATGAGATCCGCCAGGTCCTGGTAACTGAGCTGATCGCCGTAAATGGGCGGCATGTTCGGCTCATAACCCGGCGCGATGTACGCCTGCGGCAGCACGATGCTTTCGATCATGTAGTGCTCGAAGCTGTAGTCGGCGAACTGCGCCAGCGGGCGGCGCTGCTCGTCCCAGCGCGTCCACGTGCCTTCCGTCAGCGGCGCGACCTCGGCGTTCTGGTGGCAGCCGGAACACCCCACCACACCGCCAGCCGAGGGTTCCACACCGTTGTAAAGCGACTGCCCGCGCATCGGGTCAGCATTCAGATTTTCCAGCGCGGCCAGAATACGCGGCACATCGGTTCCTGCGGTCAACTGGCCGAAATCTGCTGGCAGATAGCCACACGCCAGCGCGATCTCACGATAGGCTGTGCCCACGTCATAGAGTGCGCCCAGCGCGGTGTCCGTATCCGCCTCGATCGCCGCCGCGAAATCGTCCAGGCGCGCCTGATAACCGGCCTGAAGCGCGGCCAGTGAAGCCGGTGCGCAGTCCACCGACTCAGCCGTCGATTCTGCGCTGACGGCTTCAGGCGTGACTTCGGTGGCGGCCTCCGCTGCGCCACGATCGGTGACGCCGGTCATCAGCGCCAGCGGCAGCACCACCGCGACCATCATCAGCAGCAGAATGACCTGCGCGCCCGCTGCGGTGCGCTTGCGATTGGGGATCGACATACCTTCTCCTCAGCGATCATCACCTGGCAAAAACAAAGCCTCCGTCGAGGGAGGCTTTGCGTCATGGCACAGGCATAAGAACAGCAGCGCGGCGCGGATCACCCCCCCGTGGATGGTGTGGCTTCCGGGGTGGCTTCGCTTTCCGGCGTGACTTCGATATTGGGCGTGGCCTCGATCTGTTCGCCTTCTTCTGCGATCGTTTCTTCGGCCTCAGCGGTCGATTCCGCGCCCGGCTCCGGCGCGACGTAAGGATCAATCTCGCTGTAGGTGTGCAGATAGGCCACCACATCGGCGATGTCCTGGGCGCTCATGCGCTCACCGAAGTTCATCGGCATCACCACCGGCCAGTTGCCCGGCACGCTGTATGCGCCCGGCAGCACAATGCTTTCGATGATGTACTGTTCCGGCGTGTAGTTTTCAAACTGCGGTTCTTCCAGGCGGATAGAGAGCGTGGCGTCCCAGGTCTCGGTGGTGGCCGGGGCGTTACCCGCGCCGTGGCAGCCAGAGCAGCCCAGGCGGCTCCCCAACTGAGAGGTGCGTTCGTTGTTGTAGATGGCCGCGCCGCGAACGGGATCGCCCACCAGCGTGCTGACCTGCTCGGTCAGCGCCACGACATCCGTGCCGGCCGGTTCCGCGCCTTCCGCCGCCGGGCCGCCGAAGCGCCCAGGGTGATACTGCTGCACAGCCAGGAAATCATCCAGCGTCCAGTCCTCGCCTTGATCCCAGGCCAGCACATAGGCCACCAGATCCCGAATCTGATCGTCGCGCAGCGAGCCAGTGCCCCGGCTGGAGAACGACACCATCTGCTGCGGCCAGTTCGCCCCGCTGCCCGGTCGCCCGTGGATCAGCGTGGTTTCGACATAATCGTCGCGCGTGCCTTCCCAGCCGGCATCGCTCAGGCGGCTGGGCGCATAACGGGTGATCTCGCCGGTTTCCAGATTGACTTCCAGCGGATAACCGCGATCGATAGCGGGCTGAAGCGCCGCGATCAGGTCTTCGCGCTCGGTGATCAGCGCCGCGCGCCGCACAGTGATGCCCTCTTCGCCGTTGACCAGTATGTTGATCTCGGCGATGCGGGCGTCGATTTCCTCACTGCGCTCGGCAGATGTTTCCGGATTGACCATTTCGGTCGCCAGTTCGATCAGTTCGTTATTGAGCGCCTCTTCCTGCTCCGTCAGCGTTTCCAGCTCGCGGTTGACCCCCGCCAGCGGATCGTAGCTGAAGAAGTGCGGACTGTTGAGCGCCGGGGCCGCGCCGACCAGACCACGACCATCGCGCCCGTGGCAGGTGGTGCAGTATTGCGAATAAAGCTGCGCGCCGCGTTCGACCGAACGGGCGTCATACTGCTGCGTAAAGGACTGCATACGCGCGTTCTCGTTGATGGCGACCCAGCCGACCAGGAGCATGATCCCGACGAACATGGTGATGCCAACGAGAATGCGGTGTTCAATTTTTTCGACAAGCATCCGTTGAAGCATAAAGTGAGTGTCCCTCTGTGTGCGCCCGACTTCGCGCAGCGCGGTCCGCCGCGCCAGGAGCAGGCCTCCGCCCCCTAAAAACCACCCGGAGAGGCATGAACGCTGTGTCGAACATGCCTCTCGCGGTTATCGTTGTCCGATCATCCCGATCACGGGAAATACTGCGCGTCCTCATGGACGAAGGTGTGCGCCAGGGCGATGCGCATCCTGGGCGTGCCATCCTCGTTGAAGATCGGCTGCGGGTTGCCTTCTTCGTCCAGCACCGGCTCATTGCCGTCGAGGATCACTTCCTGCCACACGATGAACACATCGAGGCGGCGGAGCTGATCCTGATTCTCGGTGATCACGACACCGCCCCAGGCATTGTAAAGCTCGTGGTCTTCCTCTTCCAGGTAATGCTGGAATTCGTCGATCACATGCGCCAGGTCGGCGGATGCCGCCGGGACGAGGCCGAAGCGGATCGTCTCTCGCAGGCCAGCGGACTCCGGGCCATATTCGGGGTTATAAACGCCCGACAGCGCGGTGATGACCATCTGCTGAACGGTGGATGTGCCCTGCGATTGGGTTCCCTCCCCTGTGGTAAAGGTGAGGTTGGCGATCTCCTCGTTCAGCGCGGCGACGGCAGCCCCGGCGTCCTGATCATTTTCGACCGCGAACTGGCGAGTGGTGTACGCGCCCGGTTCCAACTGGTCATAGGGAACCGGCAGCAGCTTGCCGGTCGTGCCGTGCATCGGCTCGTGCGTCATCTGAAACAGAATCTCGGTGTCGGCAGCCGTGCTGACGCCATATTCGGCCAGCCCCATATAGCTCAACACCGTGATGAACGACACCATGCCGAAGCACAGGCTCATCGCAAAGCGCCGGTCGGCATAACGGCGGCTGGGGTTCATGTCCAGATAGGGGTAGACCATGAAGAACACCAGCACCGCGGTCGGGAAAATAATGCCCCACAGCACCTTATCGCCGAGCTTGAGCGCACCCTGAACCCACAGGAAGTACCACGGCGCGGTGGTATGCAGCGGCGTGACCTGCGGGTCGGCGTGATTTTCCAGCGGCGCATGATAGAACCACACGCACATCACCACCAGCACAAACGTCGTCACCCCGATCCACATGATCTCGCTGGTCAGCACATCGGGGATAAAGTACACACGCTTATCGAGCGGCACGCGCTTGGCCGTATCTTCGCCGATATTTTCCGCGCGCGGCGGCAGACTGTGACCGTGGACGATCACCTTGTAGTAATGCACGCCGGTGAACACGAACAGCAGCGCGGGCAGCAGCAGCACATGGGCCAGATAGAAGCGCAGCAGACCATTGGCGCCAATATCCGGGCCGCCGCGCACCAGCAGGTTCAGGTTTTCACCCACCACCGCCGGCGGAGCGGCTTCCACCATCGACGCGCCGATCGTCACCGCCCACAACGCCAGCTGATCCCACGGCAGCAGGTAGCCGGTGAAGCTCAGCAGCAGGGTGAGCAGCAGCAGCACGACGCCGGTAAACCAGGTGAACTGGCGCGGCTTTTTGTAACTGCCGGTCATGAACGTTCGTATCATATGCAGACAGACCACCAGCACCATGAATTCCGCGCCCAGCCGGTGCAGGTCGCGCGTCAGCTGGCCCAGGGGCACGTTGCCCAGGATGTTGAGCATGTTGCCATAGGCAAAATCAGGCGACGGCGTATACCACACCATCAGCAGCAGGCCGGTGATCGTTTCAAAGAACACAAAATAAGTCGAAAGCCACCCCAGTCGGAACTCCGGGTACAGCCCGGTCATGTCCTTATGGAAGTAGCTGGGGCGCATGTGCAGCCAGAAACCGTCCGCATGTGGCTGAAGGCGTGGGTTCGGGCGGCGGCTGGGGGCCTCGCCGCGCAGCGCCTCGCGGATGTCCTGAATGTTCATGCCAGACGTCAGGCGCTCGACCACCTCGTCGATGCCTTCATACACAGCCTTGCGGAACCCCTTCTCCTTGATGTCATCCAAGAAGGAGGGAAAAGGGAGAATGGACATAACACTTTACCTCAACACCATCCCATTACCTTCACGAAATGTTCCCTTAGCGACCAGGCCCGTTCACCCTGGCCCCCGTATCGACACGCACCGCGACCACCGTGCGCCCATTCAGCGGAATGGAGTCGATGCCTTCCGACTGCGCGGTTGATCCGTCATCAAAGACCACCGTCGCCATGAAGCGATCCAGGCCGCGCGGGGCCGGGCCTTCAATGTATGAGCCATCCAGTTCATACTTCGAGCCGTGGCAGGGGCACTCGAAGCGGTCGGTGGTTTCCCCCCATTTCGGCAGGCAGCCCAGATGCGTGCACACGCCGTAAAGCACCAGCAGCGAGTCATCTTCCAGGTGCGAGACGTGGAAGCGGCCCGCCGGGACGGACAGCGGCACACCACCGGCCTCTGGCAGCGTCGCCCCGTCGATCGTGAACGTGCCGCCGAACTCCCCTTCGCGGAAGCGAGGCAGCGCGAACCAGATGATGCCCGCCGTGGCTTCGCCCAGCAGCATCACCAGCGACGCGCCCCAGATGTAGTACAGGAATTCGCGGCGGCTGGGGGCGCTGACCTCCACCACGACTTCTTTTTTGGCCGCCCGTTCGACGACGGCGCTATCTCTTGCGGCGGTTGCCATCTAATCCTGACCTCCGGAACTCTTGACCACGAGACTCAATAAAGGACTGGGGCAGATAATATCGAACTTACAATTTACTTGGTGAGTCTGCAACTGAACTACCTGTTAAATATATCACAATCGCCTGAAGGTGTCAAAGCAAATTGAGTGTCTTATATTAACAGTTCGGTGCAGGTGGTGCGGCCCGATCAGGCACAAATTTTAACACCTCTACGCCGACCGTACCCGATGTGAATTGTAACGCAGTGGGCGAAATTTTGCCTGTGATCTGAACAGGGCTAATCAGGGCAAACGCATCAAAATTCCAAGAAAGTGTTTGTTAAAGAGGAAAGCGCCCTTTCGTCATCCTTTTTCAATCATACAAGTGCGCTTTATGGCAATCAGCCATCCGGCTTCAGCCGATGGCGGCACAACCACGAAAGGAAATGGTTTTATCAAACTCTCTAAAAGGTCATCACGGGTTGTAAGCGCGACCCGGCGCGTCGCCCCTGCGCATCATCCTGCGCTGCAAGCCATTTTATGAACCCCTTCATGCGTTTGCCCAGCCAGCGCAGATCGCCGATTCCAACAGGCGCGGATTTTCCTTATAATAGGGAGGATGTTGATTGTCCCAATAGCGCCTTCACACAGATTTGCCCTCATGCCTGAACTGCCCGCCATCCCTCCTGCGCTCTATGTGCGCAGTGATGAGGAATTAAAGCGCATCGCCCACACGCTCGCCCAGGTCTCGCTGCTGGCCGTCGATACCGAGTCCAACAGCCTGTTCGCTTACCAGGAGCGCGTGTGCCTGGTGCAGATTTCGACGAGCGAGGCCGATTATGTCATCGATCCGCTGGTGGTGGAGGATATGTCTCCGCTCGCGCCGCTGATGGCGTCCCCGGCGATTGAAAAGGTGTTCCACGCGGCGGAATATGATGTGATGTGCATGAAGCGCGATTTCGGGTACGAGTTCCGCAACCTCTTCGACACCCTGATCGCGGTGCGCGTGCTGGGCTATAAGTCGGTCGGCCTCAGCAGCCTGCTGGAGATGCACCTCAACGTCACGATCGACAAGACGCATCAGCGCGATGACTGGCGAGAGCGCCCGCTGACGCCGGAAAAACTGCTTTACGCGCAGACGGATACGCATTACCTCCCCCGGCTGCGGGATCAGCTTTACGCCGAACTGGTCGAGCATGGCCGCCTGGAAGAAGCGATTGAAAGTTTTGAGGAAGTCAGCAACGCGCCGTCTGCCCCGCAACGCGCCTTTGATCCCGAAGGTTACTGGGATATTGGCCGACCGGCCTTCCTCAGGCGCGGCGAGATGAAAATTCTGCGCGAGCTGTATCTGCTGCGGGAAGAGGCGGCGATGGAGCGCGATCTGCCCGCGTTCAAGATCATGTCTAACCGAACGCTGCTGGAACTGGCCCGCCTGGAACCGCGCCACCTGGACGATCTGATCGGCGTGGAGGGGATGACGACCAGCCAGATACGGCGTTATGGAAACGCGATCCTCGATGCGGTCGAGCGAGGGGAAAAAGCCCCGCGTCGGCCTGCGCCACCCCGCCCTCGCGCACCGTCGCCCCTGGTCATGGATCGTTATATGGCGCTGCACGCCTGGCGCAAGGATCGCGGCTTGCAGCGCGGCGTTGACTCCGACGTGATCCTCAGCAAGCAGGCGCTGTGGGACATCGCTCAGATCAGCCCGGCCACCCTGCAAGACCTGGAAGCGATCACATCACTGGGGCCGTGGCGGCGCAAGACCTACGGACAGGAGCTTCTCGACGTTCTTGAACGCTTCAGGCAGACTCAGCAGTAAGGAAGTTTATCTAGGGAAGGATGGCGTCATGCCCGCTTCGGTATTTGACGACGAATGGCGCGACTGCCTGCGCGAACATTACAAGCACGTGATCCGCACCGGCGACCGCGTGACCCTGCCCACGCTGACGGACGTACTGACGGCGGTCGGGTTCCGCGACGACGAACTGCGCGATCTGCGGCTGGAAGCGACTCTGCGCGCCGACGATCTGCCGGACGATTTCGTGCCTGATCTGGATATTCTCGGCCAGCCGACCACGCCCGCCCCGGCTGAGGCTGAGGTCTTCCAGCCGCACCCGCTCGAATGCCAGTGCCCCGCCTGCCAGGAGATCGCGCTGCGCCCCCATGATGCGGACGGCCAGCCGATCGCGGCGGATCGACTGGACGAGGATGAGCGCGCTAAGGGCCGCAAAAAGGGTGAAAAGCCGCAGCAGTTAAGCCTGTTTTAGTGCCCTTGCTGATGAAACCGAGGGGGACGATCCCTGATGTTCACTTTATGCGCGCGGCGCTGGATGAAGCGCGGCAGGCGCTGGAACACGGCGATGTGCCGATCGGCGCGGTGACTGTTTACCAGCGGCAGATCATCGGGCGCGGGCATAATCACCGCGAGATCGATCAGGATCCGACCGCGCACGCCGAGATGATTGCTATCCGGCAGGCGGCAGTTCATCTGGGCAGGTGGCGGCTGGACGAGGTGACGCTCTATTCCACGCTGGAGCCGTGCTGCATGTGCGCCGGGGCGATCGTGCTGGCGCGCATTCCGCGCGTGGTCTACGCCGCGATCGATCTCAAGGCGGGCTGCGCCGGAAGCATCGTCGATGTGCTGCGCCACCCCCGCCTCAACCACCGCGTCGAGGTCGATGTCGGCCTGCTGGCCCAGGAAGCCGCCGCGCTCCTCAGCCAGTTTTTCAGCGATCTGCGGGACTAAATCTAAACCCAGCCCATTCCTGCCTGCCCCGCAGCGAGGCAGCACTTAACGCTTGCGGCCTGATCCGGTCCCGAAAAAGGTGTGGCCGATCCAGATCAGCACCATCGCGCCGACCGTGGCGGTGATCAGCGAGCCGATGCCGAAGCCGATATCCAACTGGTCATCGAAGCCCAGAATGCCGACAATGATCCCGCCCGCGATCGCGCCGCCCACGCCCAGCAGCAGATCAAGCGGCAGCGGATAATCCTTCGATCCCATCAGGTTGCGCGCCAGGCTCCCGGCGATCACGCCGATGATCATCCAGCCGCAGCACACATACCACACCCCGCCGATAAATTCGCCCATGCCTGCATCTCTCCTGGTTATCATTTGCGCCGATACAGCGATCATTACGCGCAAATAGTAACCGGGGTTTCAGCGCCCGGCAAACCCGGACGCCGCGCCTTGCAGCATCGACCTCACGGCGCACAAACCGGGGATTTTCGCGCGACGCGATCTGCTGTACAATGATCGACACCCGGAGAGGTGCCAGAGCGGTTGAATGGGCTCGTCTCGAAAATGAGTATAGGTGCAAGCCTATCGAGGGTTCGAATCCCTCCCTCTCCGCAGCGTTCAAACCCGCCCCAGCAGCGGGTTTTTTGTTAGCCAGCATTGGTCATCCATCATACAAGGAGGGACAGGCGTGGCAGTCATCGCCGTATATGGCAGTTCCAGCGTGCAGGCCGGCGACCGGGCCTATGACGACTCTTATCAGGTCGGCGCGGCGCTGGCGAAGGCCGGATATGCCGTCATGACGGGGGGTTATGCGGGCGTGATGGAAGCGGCCAGCCAGGGCGCATCGGAGGCGGGCGGGCATGTGATCGGCGTGACGACCGAGGCGATTGAGACGTTTCGCGGCGGCAATCTGCGCGCCAATCGCTGGGTGGTCGATGAGGTGCGTCATCCCACCCTGCGCGAACGCCTGATGCACCTGATCCTCAACGCCGATGGCTATGTGATCATGCCCGGCGGCCTGGGCACGCTCAACGAACTGATCTCGGTGTGGGAGCTGATGCGTGTGGGCGATATTCCCGTGCGCCGGATCATCTGCTACGGCCAATACTGGCGCGAGGCGCTGGCCGGGTTGATCAACAGCCCATATATTGACGACGCCTCGTGGGCGATGCTCAACTTCGTCACCACGCCGGAGGAAATGATCGAAATTCTGCGCCTGACTGCGTAAGGACGCGGCGGCTGTCCCTTTCTGACTCTTTATGGAACACGATGGATCAGGAGCCGACTCACCATGAGCGCAAACGCACACCTGGCCGCCTTCCGCCGCGAGAAGGACGATTTTTTCAGGACGCATCCCAACGCCCCGCTGACCAAAGCGCAGCAGGCGATCTTCGATGGGCTGCGTTATTACGACTACAATCCCGACCTCGATCTGACCGTGACGGTGGAGCCATTCGCCAGGCAGGATTACGTCATGGTGCAGACCACGACCGGCGATGTGCGCCAGTATCAGCGCTACGGCGAGTTTCGCTTTACGGTCGATGGCGAGGAAGCGCGGCTGACGATCTACCAGGCCCCGCACGGCTATTTTCTGCCGTTTGTGGATTCAGGCGCGGGCGCGGAGACGTATCCTGCCGGGCGTTACCTGGAGCCGGAACCGATCGGCGAAGGTCAGTTTCATGTCGATTTCAACATCGCCTATAACCCCTACTGCGCCTATGGGCCGGACTGGAACTGCCCGATCACACCGCCGGAAAACCGGCTGAAGGTGGCGATCCGCGCCGGGGAGATGATCCCTCAGGGTGACTACGCGGAGTAATCGCCCCGCGCTGCTGTTATAATGACTCTATGCATGAGGCTGTGCGAGGTGAGCCGTGGCGCTGCGTGAGGCTGAAAAACGTTACACTGTCGATGAATTCTGGACGGTGATCACAGCGCCGGAGCATGAGGGTCGGCGGCTGGAACTGGACAACGGAGTCATCGTCGATATGGGCGCATCGTCGAAGCTCAACACGGTGATCGCCGGGCGCGTGATCCACTTTCTGAACAGTCACGTGATCCCTGCCGACCTGGGTGTGGTGACTTCACCAGACGCCGGGTTCAGGTTGGGCACACGCACCTATCTACAGCCGGATGCGGCCTTCATATCCGGTGAACGCGGTCTCGATCTCGACGGAACCTATTTCACCACCGCGCCTGATCTGGCGGTGGAAGTGGCATCCGACGACGAAGATGTGTTCAAGAAAGCAAAGGAGTATATTCACGCCGGGACACGCATCGTCTGGGTGATTTACCCACCTGAACAGGTGGTCAACGTATTTACGCCTGCGGCGGGTGGGGAATACCGCGTGCAGGAATTCACCATCAGCGACGTGCTGCCGGGCGGGGATGTGCTGCCGGGTTTCGCGCTGGCGATCCGCGATCTCTTCCCTTAATCGCAGCGCCAGGGGACGACCGGGGCGAACCCCCTTACTCCCGCAGCGGGAGCCGCTCGATCAGGCGCGCCAGGTCGTCACGGTGAGCGATAAAGGCGCACTGCGACCGATCGACACCGGCCATCTGCGCCGCCCTGTGCTGAAAACACGCATCCAGGCGGAACGTCCCCACGCTGTCCGGCCCCAGGATCGGCCCGGCGAAGCACTCGCGCACCCCCGCGCCGATCAGCAGCCCTTCCGCCAGCGCGCTCAAGGCGTGAGACGCCACCCCCAGCGTCAACCCACTGGCCGCAAGCTCGATCACAACCGCGTTCACGCCGGGATACAACGTGTCGCAGCCCTGCGCGCCAAAGCCCGCCAGCGCCCTGCCGAGATCGATCATCGCCGCGTAATCCGGTTCCGGCGCACCCGCGATGCGAAACAGCGCCCGTGTGGTGCGGAACAACCCTTCCCAGAAGTGATCCATGCCATCGTCGCCCTCCAGGTCGAGATCGGCATAATAGGAGTCCCAATCTGCCAGCGTCTGCCGATGAGCCGCCGCCCAGCGATCCGCCGTGAGGCCGAAGCGCGCCGCCAGATACTCGCCGCAGCGCAGGCTGTAGGCAGGATACATCCGCGCCGGATCGGTCAGGACGCCGTGCAGCCGGAAAAAGAGATGGGTGATCCCCGGCGGGGACATCATGACCGTGCCTGGATGTTGATAATGTAATTGGCCGGATCACCGCCCATCTCGGTGATCAGAATGCCGTAGGCGATGCTTTCCCCTGGTGCAAGAGAGTCTTCGGTGATCACGCTGAACCCGGCGGCGATCACATTTTGCTGATCGTCGAACACGGTGATCACAGCCTGTGGCGCGCGCACCGGTTCCGGCCCGGTGTTGGTCAGCGTGCCTTCCACCAGCAGATACCCCTCCGGCGTGATGGCCGACGCATCCGACCAGTTGAGCGATTCCGCGCCGACGATGCCGATCGCATCCACCGGGACCCAATCTGCCGCGCCGACCGTGATCGTGTACGTGGTCGCTTCCGGCGGCTGACCCAGGCCGAAGCGCAGGCTGAACGGCGTGTATCCGCCCGGCGGCAGGGCGTAACCCATCGCCGCGTCGATCGCATCGACCAGGCCGGTTCCCTCAGCGCTGAACAACGCCGCCCGCACCGGCACATCCGCCAGCACACGCGGTGTATGATTGATCACCTCGCCGGTAATGAAAAACACCCCGCCCGCCGTCTGCCAGGTGGTCACGTTCACGATCTCCAGATCGGCGCGCGCGGCGGCAGACAGATTGGCCGCCTCCCCAATTTGAAGCGGTGTGCCCGGATTGAGCGCGAACGTATTGGCGACCGTTTCCAGTTCCGCCAGCGCGATCGAATCGTCGCCGGGGATGGTCACTTCCAGCACCCCGACCAGCGCGCCTGCCTGCTGAAGGAAGGTATTGAGCGCCTCCGGCCCGGCGATCGTCCGGCGCAGCCCGCTTAAACGCCAGCTCCCATCGCCCATCGCCTGACGATCGACCTCCACATACCGATCCGCGTCCGGGCGCAGTTCGGTCTGATAGCGATTGATCAGCGCGGCGATCGGCGTCTCCTGGCCGAGGTTGACCACGGCGACGGTCAGCGTGGGCGAATCCTGGCCGGGGGCATAAAAGGCAGCGGCGGCCAGCGTGGACGTATTCTGGGCGTAGACCGTCCAGCCCGGCGGCAGGCGGATCGAAAACGCGCCGCTGGGATGATCGTAGCGGCGGGGCGATTCGTCGGGCGGGGTGGGGGTGGGCGCGAATCGCACCGCGCCGCCGCACCCGGCGCACACGATCAGCAGCGCGGCCAGGGCTGTCAGGGTTCGCAGAGGCATTCAGTCAGTTCCAGGTCATGCGTGAGTGCAAGTTCAGAGTGACGACAAGTCATTTCAAAATGGTATTTTTCGTAGGGGCGCAGCGTGTTGCGCCCGATTTTTCAGATCACCGATCGCGGTGAATTGTATCACGCGCCGGAAATCGCCGGGCGGACGGCTCACTGCGCCCAATCGGCCGGGGCCGGCGGCGCGAAGCCGGACGTCATGGTCTGCGGCTGACCACTCCGCGCAGCTTCCGCAGTCGCGCCCAGAATCTCCACGACATGGGCGGCCTGTTCGCCGGTAAAGCGGTGCGGGCGATCTTCCTGGATCGCGCTGGCGAGTTCATGTACCCCGCGCCCCCACGGGATGCCCGCCTCACCGGCCTGAACCAGGTCAACGGGGGCCAGCGGCTGGCCGAAGTCCGCGTGCAGCACCGTCGAGTCGAAGTTGGCCCAGCTTTCCAGCGCGATCGTGCCCAGGTCGCCGTGAAATTCGATCCCGGTCTGGCGCGTGGTGCTGTTGCTGACGTAAAAATCGCAGGTCAGGCGGACGATCGCGCCGCTTTCCATCTCATAAACCGCCGTGACAAAATCCGGCGTGGTCAGGTGGAAGGGCTGCCCTTCCTTCGTCACACGATCGGGATAAACGACCGTGCCGAAGGCCGTCACACGCCGCGCTGGCCCGAACATGGCGGTGAGGATCATCAGCGGATACACCCCCACATCGAACAGCGGGCCGACATCGTAAAAGGCTTCCGGCGCGGGATGCCAGCTTTCGATCCGCCCCCAGTTCACTTCGGCGTAGATCACGCGCGGCGTGCCGATCCGCCCCTCGCGGATCAGCTTCCACGCCGTCTGCTGGGCCTGCCCGATCAGCGTGAAGGGTGAACACGCCAGCCGCAGCTTTAGGGCCGCCGCCAGCTCGACCAGTTCGCGCGCGTCCTCATACGTCAGCGCGAGGGGCTTCTCGCTGTAGACGTGCTTGCCTGCCTCCAGCGCCTGGGTGGTGACGGCCTTGTGCGCGTGATGCGTGGTCAGGTTGACGACCAGATCGACGCCAGGATCGGTCAGCAGCGCCGCCAGCGTGGGGTAGACCTGAGTGCTGTGCGTCTGGGCGAAGGCGGCGGCGCGATCGGCGTCCAGATCGGTCACGCCGGCCAGCGCCATGTTGGGGTAGGTGGGGATGTCCTGCGCATATGGCCCGGCGATATTGCCGCAGCCGATGACGCCAACGCGAATCGGGTCTCTCATGACGTTGCGATCCCTTGTGCAGGTTCCGAGGAACGAGTGATGCGCTTTTAGAGCGTGTCTGAAACCATAAGGATTGCGGTTTGCGTCATCATACCAGGGTCGGCCCGTGGGCGCGAGACCCCTACGCGACGCGGTTGTCTGGTGGTCGACTCAGAGCGCATCTGCAAACTTGCACTCGCCCCTTCCTGGCATCCTCACCCCTGCTGCGCTTCGCTTAGCTTCCCCTCTCCATGTCATGGAGAGGGGATTGAGGGGTGAGGATAAACGACTTTGCAGACACACTCTCAGGGCCAGGCTCACCAGCCTGACCCCGATCAGAATGCGCTATTCGTTGAAGGTCTCGTCCAGATAACTGCTGACCCACATCAGCGGGGCATTCCAGTTGATCGTGACCTCGTTGGTCGAGTACGAGTCCACGTGATCCACATAACGCCGGGCCGTGGGCAGATCGCTGACATTTTCGATCGCGTAGGGATCGGCGGGGCTGCCGTTGGGGCCTCCCGCCAGCGCGCCGGGCGGCGGCGGCGGATAATCGCCCTGGTTCGCCCAGAAGCGGTGATGCGGGTGCTGCATCGACCGCAGACCGTAGCCGGACACAAAGCTCTGATCGACCGCGTTGCGCCCCAGGATGTAATTGGCCGTCTCGATCACGCCGTTGAGGTAACGTTCGTCGCCGGTAAAGTCATAGGCCAGCGCCATGATGATCGCGTTGTTGAGCGCGTTGCTGTTCGACCCCCAGTAATAATGGTTGACCCCGAACGGGACGCCATAGCCTTCGCGCTCGCTGATCGCGGCGAAGTTATCGGCCCCAGCGATGATCATTTCCCGGATGCGCTGCACCTCGACGTCCGTCAGTGCACTGGGTACGGTCGCCAGCGAGATCAGGCCCAGCGGCGCGGTATCGCCCCAGTACATGGCGGCGGCTGCGCCTTCCAGCAGGGTTGGCGTACTGGTGAAGTATGGTGACTCGGCCAGGAAATCGCGGTATTCGTCCGCGCCGGTGGTGACGAATAATTCCGCCGCCGCCCAGAAAAATTCGTCCGTCACGTTGCCATCACCATAATCGCCGCCGCCCTGACCGGGGATGCTGCCGTAGAGCAGATCGGGATGTTCCAGCGCGGCCTGCCAGGCCCGTTCTGCCGCCACCAGACAGCGATCGGCAAATTCAGCGTCGAAGGCGCGGTAAATGCGGGCACACTGCGCGGCCGTCGCGGCCAGATTGAGCGTCGCGGCGGTGCTGGGCGGCATCAGAAAGCGGCCATCGTCGGGATCATCGTTCGGCGCGGTCTGCACCGGCATTTCCGGCAGGCCCGCCCACACCACGTCGTGCATTTTATGGTGCGCCATGCCCGCCAGCGGCTCGCCTTCAGGGACCTGCATCCGCAGCAGGAAGTCCATCTCCCAGCGCGCTTCGTCCAGAATATCCGGCACGCCGTTATCATTTTCCGGGATCGGCAGCGAGCCATCCGGGAAGCTTTCCGGGCTGCGTTCGTACCAGTTCAGCAGCGTCCACACGCTGATCCCGCCGTTGACGACATACTTGCCATAATCGCCCGCGTCATACCAGCCGCCGCTGGCATCCAGCCGGTAATCACAGCCTTCCCAGGGGTTGCCCGCCGTGTCCTGGCCTGACCAGCAGGTGACATCGTTGTCGGTAGGATGACCGGCCTCGCGCGCCCAGGCCTCACCGGCGTACTGCGCCTCCAGCACGATCCCGCTGCGGTTCTGGTAGTAGTAATGCAGCGCATCGATCCGCAGTTGGGCGTAAATCGAATCGCTGATGCTGAACGGCGCGCTCTGAACGCCGTTGATGGCGATCGTGTACGTGCCCGTTTCGTTCACGGCGGAAAAATCGGCGAGGTAGACATAATCGCCGGACGCCTCGTCGAAGAAGCCCGGCAGGGTTTGGCCGCTGGCGACGACGGTCTCGCTGCTGTCGCGCAGTTCCCATGCGGGCGGCGCATCGAGTTCAGCGCCGCTGCCATGTACGGCGCGCTTCGGCCCATCGACAAAATACCCCACCTGATTGACGGCGGTGATCGCCCGCGTCAGGTCGGGTTGAGGGGTTTCTTCCACGATGACTGACATTTCCGGAATATCCTCCCGCCCGATCTCAAAGAACAGCGCGCGCCCGAATACGGAGGGGTTCTGCCACGAAGTATCGGCGCTGTCCGCCAGCGACCAGATCAGCTTGACGTCACGATCCTGCACCGACGCGCCGTTGGCATGGGCGTTGAAGCCAATTTCCAGCCCGTGTTCCGGTTCGACCGGCAGCGGCAGCGCCACCTCAAAGCCCCAGCCGTCGTCGGTTTCAAAGACATAGCCTTCCAGCGCCACGCCTGCCGCGTTGACGCCGGTATAAACCAGCGCGGCAGGGTCGGTATTGCCGATGTTGCCGGGGTTGATGTTGAACTGGTGGATGCCGTCGCCGTAGGTGGTCGCGCCCAGGTCGCCGCTGAAGTTGACATAAAATTCCAGCGAGTCCTCGTTCCAGTAATCCTGACCGTGCTGCCCGGTGATGATGTTCTGATCCGGCATCGACATGCTGATGTACAGCGTGTCCATGTCCGCCGCGACCGAAAAGGTGAACGAACCATTTTCCGCCGGGTTGGTTGATGGCATCGTGCCGCGCTCGACCGTCGCGCTGGGCACACCGGCCCAATCGCTCAGGTCGCCGTCCAAAGTGATGTCCACAGGGAAGGGGATGTAGAGGGCCTGGCCGGTGATCTCCGGCGGGGCGAGCGGAGCGGCTGCGGTTTCCTGTGCTGAGGCGGTGGTGATTACCAGCATCAGCGCCAATAGACTGACCAGTCTGATTCGCATGGGAAAACCTCACTCTGTAGAGAAAATAAGTATGCGCGCTGTCCGGTTTTGGCCTGAGAGCGCTCTCAGAGCGTTATGAGTCTAGAACATTACGGATTGTTGTGTCAAATTTTGGTCGGCGCGTGCTGCGGCAGCGGAGCGAATGCAGAATCCTGAGGTCGGAACTGTATTTGCAAAAATCCGTCAGCAGCCATTCCGGAGGACGTACCGGGCGCGCCCGGCCCTTATTTCTCAGCGCATTTCCACCTTATGCGCGTGGCGGACGAAATCCTGCTCGCGGAGCTGATCCAGCAGCGCGTCGCTGATCGCCTCGTCCAGCGTCAGCACCGTAAGCGTCTGGCCGCCGGGCTGCGCGCGCCCGGTCTGCCAACTGGCGATGTTGACGTTGTTGTTCGCCATCAGTGTGCCGACCCGCCCGATCACCCCCGGCTGATCATAACTGCCCATGATCAGCAGATGACCCTCCGGCACGAAGTTCATGCGGTACTCGTTGATCTGGACGATGTGCGGCTCGCGGCGGTCGAGCAGCGTGCCCGCCATGATGATCGCCTCGCCGTCTTCCAGCGTCACCTGGCACGAGACCAGGTTGAGATACTCGACCGTCTTCAGCCCTTTGGTCTGCGCCACGACGATACCGCGCTCGCTGGCGAGGATCGGCGCGTTGATGTAGCTGACGCGATCGCCCAGCGCCGGGCCGAGCATCCCCTTCAGCAGCGCGACCGTCAGCGGCTTGACCAGCCCGCTCACTTCCTCGCCGCGATACTCCACCTCCAGCCGCCGCACGGGATGACGCGCCAGCACATGGATCAGCGTGCCGATGCGTTCAGCCAGCGCCAGATAGGGGCGGATCGCTTCATAATCGACGCCAGGGATAAACGGCAGGTTGATCACGTTGCGATAATCTGTGCCGCGCAGCGCGTCTAACACCTGGTGCGCGATCTGGAACGATAAATCCTGCATCGCCTCGACCGTGTTGTCGCCGATGTGGGGCGTGTGGATCACGCCGTCCAGGCCGATCAGCGGGCTGTTGTAGGGCGGCTCCTCGCCATACACATCGACCGCCGCGCCGCCGAGATGCCCGTCCTTGATGGCGGCGGCCAGCGCGGCTTCGTCCACGATGCTGCCATGCGCGGTGTTGATCAGCCGCGCGCCGGGCTTCATCTGCGCGATGCGCTCGGCGTCGATCAGGCGGCGCGTCTCGCCGGTGGCTGCCACGTGCAGGCTGACAAAATCGCTCCGGGCCAGCAGTTCCTTTAAGCCCACCAGCACGATCCGCTCGTCGATGACCTGATCTTCACTCAGATACGGGTCATAGGCCAGGATCGTCATGCCGAAGGCCAGTGCCCGCACCGCCACGATGCTCCCCACACGCCCCAGCCCGATGATGCCGAGCGTCTTGCCGTGGAGCTGTGTGCCCGCCTGACGTTTGCGATCCATCAGCCAGAAGCCTTCGCGCATACTGTTGTGCGCGCTGACCAGTCTGCGGCTGAGGGCCAGCATCAGCGTGAGGGTGTGCTCGCCAGCGGCGATCGCGCTGACGCCAGGGGTATTCATCACGATGATCCCGCGCGCGGTGGCAGCGTCGATATCGATCCCGCTCAGAGAGGCGGCTGGTCGCCCGATCAGCCGCAGACCTGGCGCGGACTCCAGCAGCGCGGCGTCGATCGGCACGTCATCGCGGGCGATCAGCGCGTGGGGATCGCTCGTTTTCAACCCCTCGCGGACGGCCAGCAGCGTCGGCGGCACGACAATGACGCGGACGTCCGGGGCGGCGCGCAGCAGTTCCATGCTGTGAGGCGTGAGATCGGTGGCGACCAGGATATTGAAGGTGTCCAAGTGGCGGCTTTCTGGTTGGGTTGATCGGGCGCGGGCGCGCGTTAGTGGTTCCGGCGCAAATGGTATATCCGCCGGGCGCGTTCGTCAATCGCGGCGCGCCATGCCGATCAGCGCGGGCAGATCGCGCCAGCCGTAACCGATCTCGACGTGATCCCCGCCGGCGAAGTGTTCGACCGTGGTGGCGACGTAAATGCCGCCCATCCGCTCATAAAAGTGACGGGCGGGGTTCTTCGCCAGCACCCACAGCACCATGTTATCAAAGCCGCGCGTGACGAGGGCTTCCGCGCACTTCAGCACCAGCGCGCGACCGATCCCGCGCCGCTGCGCGCTTTGCAGCAGATAGATGGCGTACAGTTCGCCGGTGTAACGGCCAACCGGTCTGCGGATCGGCCCGCCGTTGACGAAGCCCACCACCCCGGTGGATGGATCAACGGCCACGAAGACAAAACCTGTCCCGCTTTCCAGCACGCGCGTCCAGGTTTGCAGGCGTGTTTCATAAGTGCGGTGCAGTTCCAGCGGGATAAAGCTGGCATAGGTGGTCTTCCAGCTTTCGACGTGTACCCGCGCGATGGCGGGCACATCGTCCAGCGTGGCCGGGCGGAGGGTGAACGGGGTGGTGTCGGTCATGCGGTCGAACCTTGCTACAGCAGCGGCGCGATCAGCGGCACAAGCAGCGCGGCCAGGATCAGCGCGATGATCAGGGCGATTATGATGCGCGCTGACGTCCAGAACTGCTGACGCGCCGATCCCATATAGCCGATGGTCAGCGGATGATCATCGGGCGGCGAGTCGTCGCCGAAATCGTCCACATCGCGCTCGCTGGGATACTCGTCGTCATCGATCCAGTCATCACGTCGCTTCATGAGTGGTTCTCAATCCGTCAGCGCAAAGGGTCGATCTGACCACGGCGCGATCTCGCCCACGATCTGCCGGACGTACTGCGTGTCGATCGCGTCGATCACCCCCTGGCTGATCTCGCGGTCGGTCAGCCAGCGCGATCCCGAAGGCTCACGGCAGAAGCCGAGGACGATCTCATGGTAGACGAGGCCGGGCACGCCTTCAAAATCACGGCGGCGGCCTGACTCGTCCTGGGCGGGGTTAGCGGCGGTGCTGCCCAGCACATGAAAAAAGCGCCCCTGCACGAACCGGGCAACCGTCAGCGGCGCGTCCGGCGCGATGCGGTGTGTCCACACCACGGCCAGCGCGATCGTCCCGTACTGGTGGACGATCTTTTCCAGCGCGCGGTTCAGGGCCTCTGAGTCACGATAATTGACGGCTACCGGGTTGATCCGTCCTTCGGCCTCGCGCATCAGCCGGGCCAGGCGTTCGATGCCGCGAGCGACCACCGAGACAACATACCCCCGGCGCGCCAGTTCCAGCGAGACCTCGCGCAGCATCCCCGTCCCGCCGACGACGAGCGCATGGCGGCCTGCATCTCCGCTTGTGGTTCTCATGGATCGCGCTTTCCACACACGAGCGTCCGGTGCGCAGCACGCCGAACCGGCCCGCACGTTTCTGCTGTCCGGCCATCGACGGCTGCTCATGGATGCCAGACTAGCACGATCCGTGCAGGTTGTCTATTGATCGCGCGCCTTTCAATGCGATCCCACGCGCCTGCTCAGCCACGCAGCGCCTTCAGCACGGCGTGCAGATCGTCAAACACATACGGCGTGATCGTCTCGAAGGCTTCCGGCCCAGTGTGTGATCGATCCGGCACGGCGAAGCAGGTCATGCCCGCCGCCACGGCCGCGCGCGATCCATTGGGGCTGTCTTCCAGCGCCACACAGTCGGAGGGATCAACCCCGAGTCTGCGCGCCGCCGAAAGATAAACATAGGGCGCGGGCTTGCCCTGAATCTCGTCGTCGCCAGAACAGCGCACAGGGAAAATATCACTCCAGCCCTGGGAGGCCAGCGTCGTCTCGATAATCGTGTGCGACGAGTTGGACGCGATGGCGCGGGGGATGTCATTTTTTACCGCCCAGTCGATGATCTCCCGCGCGCCCGGCTGCGCCCGCACCCGGATTGGGATCAGCGTCAGCATCCGCGTGTTCAGTTCTTCGACCAGCGCCTCCAGCGTATCAGGAAAACCGTAATGATCGCGCAGATGCGCCAGAAACTCATCGACGCGCAGCCCGACGATCGCCTCGCGCACGTCGTCGGTGTACACATGCCCGCGCGCGGCGATCAGTTCTTCCTCCGCAAACTGCCAGACCGTTTCAGATTCGACCAGCAGCCCATCCATATCAAAGATGATCGCTTGATACTGCATCCGTGCCTCAGAGTTCGGTAAAGGTGTGAAAAAAACTCTCGCGCCGATCGTCCGGGCGCAGGGTCAGCCCGCCGCTCAGCGCCAGCGCGATCCCGCGTGTGAAGACAGCCTCATGCGGTGTGCCTTTGGCGCGTTCATAGCCCGCGCGCCCGGCAGCCAGCGGCAGGATTGGGGCCAGCGACGCGCTGTGGACGAAGGCGTCGGCATCCTTCAGCACTTTGTCCCGCGCCACCACCCCGCCAAAACCGACAAACAGATCGACCACGCTGCGGGTCGCCAGGTCGGAGGAGCCGTCACCGACCATCAGCCGCCGGCCATGACGATCGCCGGCCAGTTCGCGCACGATGTCCGGCTTGCCACTGCTGACCGTCAGCGGGCCTTCGCCATAGTCGAGATACTGCTGGCGATGCTGCGTGCCGGGTTCATGATAACGCCACCAGTCGCCGGACAGTTCATTGTATTCCAGTTCCACC
>Ga0224723_1000593_pt1 | contig 24623 bp, 19 predicted proteins | sample Balambano_FR2_Me_FD_161647 | JGI IMG/M metagenome (GOLD analysis project Ga0224723, IMG submission 161647) | Freshwater sediment microbial communities from Lake Towuti, South Sulawesi, Indonesia - Balambano_FR2_MetaG | ecosystem: Environmental > Aquatic > Freshwater > Lake > Sediment | place... | reverse complement strand
GCGATTGACCTGTAAATCATCGGAGTTGAAGTCAAGTGCGCTCGCCAATGCGTTGGGTTTATCGATCATGATTAGCCCGGCGGCGGCGAGTAACGAGTGACGCGCGGGACTTCCAGCGCAACCTCATAAACAAAGTTGTCTTCAGTCAATAGGCGACTCGGTGGCGTCGTCCGCAGCAGGTTCCACAGCGGTACGACATTGCGATCACTGATCCAGCGGCGCTGTCCGCTGGCGGCAATCTCTGCCAGACTGATGCCGGTCGCGTTGCGATCCCAGTTATACAGTGCGGAGTCGAAGTTAAAGTCCGCACCCGTCACCGACAGCCAGCCGCCCGTCGGCTCGAACAGCACGGGCGCAAGGCTGATGTTCTTGCAGCGTTCGACTACGCGCGTAAAAAAATCGGTGGTCCAGCCGGAGAAGGAATCGCTGGTGAAGCTTTCGCCTGCAACATTGATTTCGATTAGTTCATACACGGGTGCTTCCGAACTGGGAAGCTGCACATCTACCTGACCGGGATAGCTAAAGATACGATCCGAAATGGTCAGGAATTCGATAAACGTCTGAATTTGCTGATCGGTTACGACATCAAACAAGACTTGCTGCTCATGTACGTCCAGGTCGTTCGTCCACACCACACGATTATCGCCATACACTGTACAGATCGGAATGTCATTGCGCGCTGCGAACTGCGTTTCACGGTTTCCGCCAACAACATCAGCACGGAAGAGGATGGTTTCAGGCGAGCGATCCCACTCAACTGGTGCAAAAGCATCAAACTCATCCGTTACAGGAGCAGCGGGCGCACCACCATTACACGCCGCCAGAAGCAGCGCCACAAGCGCATAGATCATCAGATGCCGCATGAAAGTTCCTCATTGGTTGCCTGTATGCAAGCATTATATCCCACAACCCGCTGCCGAAATGAAAATCTTTCCGTTAGCACATGGAGTGGCTGTGTTACACTTGTAAAACATGAAGTACGACTCATCATACAGAGGATGCATTGCCAGCAGTACTCCAGGCGCTTCAATCATTCTGGCGTCGTTACACAGATCCGTTGATCAATATTAACGACGAAAACCAGCGACAGCAGGCGCAGATCGTTGCGTCGATCGCGCTTGGTGTGCTGTTAATGTCACTGGTTGCGCATACGGCTTCGTTATTTACGGTGTGGGCAAACAAACCTGTATTCGCAGCGGTGCTGTACCTGGCAATCAGTCTAAACATCATTCCATACTTTCAGAGTCGGCGCGGACGTGTCGGTACTGCGGTGACGATACTGGGCGTACTGGCAACTACAAACATTGTCGGTGCTGCATTTCAGGCAGGCATCGAGGCACTATATTACTTCATTACAGTCAGTGTTTTTGTCGCCTACTTTGCTTCATTGCGCACCTCAATCATCCTGACGACGCTCTACTGCCTCATTCTCCTGGTCGTTCTCCCGCCCCTGCTTCAGATGGATGCCTCTGTTATGCTGCGTGGACCCGTTCCGTTTAATCTGGTCTGCACCTTGTTCATGCTGTTGTATTTCGCAAACTGGCGCGGTCGCGAGACGGGCAAACGACAGGCGCTGGAAAAGAACGAATCCCGTTACCGCATGATCTCTGAACTGATGACTGATTATGCGTTTCATTACGATTATCATCCCGATGGCACTCGCGAACTGACCTGGATTACCGAGGCGTTCGAGACCGTTACGGGCTACACGCCTGGTGAATTTGTGCAGCTTGAAAGCAGCGACCAATTCTTCCATCCCGAAGATTTGGAACGTGTCAATATAGATCGCCAACGCATGATGCACGGCGAACGGGTCAAAACACAATGCCGCATCATAAGAAAAGATGGCAGCGCGCGCTGGGTCGATCTTTACCGCGTTCCCATTATGGATAACAGCACTGGACAGATGGTCGGGTTTTACGGGCTTGTCAACGACATTCATGGACGTAAGCAGGCACGAGAACGCCACCATGAAGATCAACTACGTAGCAAGCAGTTCAATTTGTTGAACAAATTTATTTCTGCGTTGTCTCATGATTTCCGCAATCGACTGTCTATCATCGAAAGCAACCGCTATTTGATCGGCAAGCTCGTTGAGTCGTCTGCGGACGAGCGAGTGACACAGCGACTGGCAAATATTCAAAACAGCCTTGGACAAATTGGTGAACAGCTCAATAACCTGTCTGCGCTGACGTCTTTGAAGACCCCTACGCTCAAACGTATCAGCCTGAACCGCACCTGTGAGATGGTGGTAGCCCACTTTCAACAGCGTGCAGACCAGTATGGTATCACGCTGACATTCGCACAGGCAGAAACACTGCCAAGGCTGCTGGCAGATGAGTCTCAGATTGAACGCGCAATACATCACCTGCTTAAAAACGCCCTGTCATACACACCCATGGGTGGTCACGTTCTCGTTCGCACGCTCAGCGAACCCACATCGGTTATTGTAGAGGTCGAAGATACTGGACAGGGCATCACCGAAGACAAGTTACATGACATCTTTGAGCCATTCGCGCGCCTGGACGACGCCCGCACTGCCTCAAATGGCGGGGTGGGTCTTGGTTTGACCATTGTCAAAATGATTATCGACATGCATGACGGCACTATTGAAGTGGTAAGCAAAGTCGGTTTTGGCAGCACTTTCCGGCTGCGCCTCCCTTTAGAAGCATCACCGCAACTCCGCTCGTCTACACTGGAAGCGCTTAAGAGCAGTTGAGTCTTTAGCGCTCGATGCTTGCCTTATCGCCATACTCCGCTACGATTGGCAAAGATCAAATTAAACAGTGAGTATTGACTATGCGCAAGCTGTTCCGACTTCTGGGAGTCATGCTGGTGTCAATCCTACTCTCGACAAATCCCCTCTCCGCGATGCAGCGGCTTGAGGCGACAGACGAACTCCCCTGGTGGAATGATCGCGTCTTCTATGAAATCTTCGTCCGCAGCTTCTACGATAGCGATGGCGATGGCATTGGCGATCTGCGCGGCGTCAGTGAAAAGCTCGACTACCTGCGCGATCTCGGCATCGGCGGCATTTGGCTCATGCCCGTTCAGGAAGCCACGCGCTATCATGGTTACGATGTGGATGACTATCGTACTGTCAACCCCGATTATGGTACGGTAGAAGACTTTCTCGCGTTGATGGCGGCTGCCCATGAGCGTGATATTGTGGTGGTTGTTGATCTGGTGCTGAACCATACTTCGTATCTTCATCCCTGGTTTCAGGCGTCGCTGCGCGGCGAAGCACCCTATGCCGACTGGTATGTCTGGCGCGATGAAGACCCTGGCTATCGTGGACCTGACGGGCAACCCGTCTGGCATCAGTACGAAGACCGCTACTACTACGGTGTCTTTTGGGAGGGGATGCCCGATCTCAATCTGACCAACCCCGATGTCACCGCCGAACTCCACGACATCGCTCGCTTCTGGCTGGAAGACCTCGGGGTCAATGGCTTCCGGCTCGATGCCGTCAAGCATTTCATCGAAGACGGTGAGACACAGGAAAACACACCGGAATCGCGCGCGTGGGCAGCAGAGTTCAACCGCCGTGTCCATGCCGTCAACCCTGAAGCGATCACGGTTGGTGAAATCTGGAGTTCAAGCTTTGAAGTCGCCGACTATGTGCCGGACAGCGTGAATATCGCCTTCGAGTTTGATCTGGCAACGGCAATGGTCACCAGCGCGCAGCAGCGCAATCCAGGCGGTATTGCCTCGCTTCAGGCGCGGGCGCTCGACCTGTATCCGTTCGGGCAGTACGCCAGCTTCCTGACCAATCATGACCAGAACCGCGTCATGAGCGAACTGCGCGGAGACGTGGGGGCGGCGAAGATTGCAGCCAGCCTGCTCCTGACGGGTCCCGGCGTTCCCTTCCTGTACTATGGCGAAGAGATCGGCATGATGGGTGTCAAGCCAGACGAGCGCATCCGCACGCCAATGCAATGGACAGCCGCTCCGGTCACAGCAGGCTTCACGACAGGGGCGCGCCCCTGGCAGCCGCTTGCAGACGACGGTCTGGAGTCCAATGTGGCTGATCAGGCAAACGACCCTGACTCGTTGTTCAACCACTACCGCGCGCTCATCCGGCTGCGCAACGAGCAGCCTGCACTGCGGCGCGGCACATGGACGCTGGTTGGCAGCGACTCACGGCGTGTGTACGCCATCCTGCGCCAGTACGAAGGCGATACGCTGCTTGTCATCATCAATCTGGATCGCAATCCTGTCACGGACTATGCCCTGTCGCTTGAAGCAGGCAACTTGACGGCACTGACAGAGGCGGTGGGACTCTATGGCGGCACAGCGGTCACACTCCCAGAGTTGAATGCCACTGGCGGGTTTGATGGCTACGTGCCAGTGCCAGAACTGGCAGCGCGCAGCACGCTCGTCATTCAGTTGCGATCATCGTGATGAATTCCGACTCGCTCAGCCGCGCCATCCTCAACTCCGTGCAGACCCGCATCGCCGTTGTCGATGAACAGGGAATCATCCTTATGGTCAACGATGCCTGGTCACGCGCGGCGCGTGAAGGGGGGGATGCTGACGAGTCGCACACAGGCATTGGCGTGAACTATATCGACATCACGCGCCGCTCGGCTGAGGCTGGTGACACCTCAGCGATCAAAGCGCTGGCGGGCATGGAGAAAGTACTGAAGGGAGAGCGGAATATTTACGAACTCCGCTACCCTTGCCATTCACCGACAGAAGAACACTGGTATCTCATGCGCGTCACCCCGCTAAAAAGCGATGTTCCGCGTGGTGTCGTCGTCTCGCACATTGACATCACCGTGCAGCATCTTGCCTCGCGAGCGCGTGCGCGGCGTGCCCAGCGTCAGCAGGACCGGCGGCGTCAGGCGCGCGAGATGAGCGCGATCCAGTCTGTTGCTGACAACATTGACGCTGCGCCACCAGGTCTTCCCACAGACGATCTCATTGGGCGTTACGAACGTTTACTGGAGCAAGTGGTTGAAGCGCGTGCCTTTCGTATACAGTTTGATCGTGCGGCGGAAACACAGACGATTGCCGCAATCTTTGGCAGGCAATCGGCTGGACCACGCGACGTGATCCGACTGCACACAGAGGTGTTGGAGCGCATACAGGGGCAATTGCCACCCTCTCAAAAGCTCCAGGTTTACCTCGAAGAAAGTCGCCTGCTGCTAATTGAGGTCATGGGCTATCTTGCAACGTATTACCGCGATATAGTTATGCGCGATCTGGAACAACGTGGTCTCTAGGAAGATAGGCGCGAAGCGACACTACATGAATGAACAGGTCATTCTGACATTATACGTAGCGGGGCTGAATCCGCGCAGCGAACGCGCCATTAACAATCTACGCCAGCTTGAGGGAGACTACCTGGCAGGGCGCGCGGTTGTGTCGATTGTGGACGTATTGCAGCGCCCGGAGCGTGCCGAAAGCGCACGCATTATTGCAACGCCAACGCTGGTGCGCGAGCAGCCGCGCCCGGAGCGCCGCATCATAGGCGACTTATCAGATAAAGAGACAGTCTTAAAAGCACTCAATATTGGTGAGGTTAGTTCTTTGTAGTATCCACTCTGGATGGCGGTGTACTGGAATCATGGTAGAACTGGATAAGTTAGTTACAAGTATTCCTGGTTTTGATCATATTGCCCAGGGTGGACTTCCGCGTGGTCGCACCACACTTGTCAGCGGCACTGCCGGAACCGCAAAAACGGTCTTCGCCTGTCAATTTTTGATTGAAGGTATCCTGCAACATCAGGAAGCAGGCGTCTTCGTCACGTTTGAAGAATCGACCGACGACATTCGCAACAACATGCTTGGCTTCGGCTGGGACATCCGCCAGTGGGAGGCGGAGGGCAAGTGGCTGTTTGTTGATGCGTCACGCGGCGCAGAAGAAACTATTTTCGCAGGCGATTACGACTTTGATGCGCTCATCGCTCGCGTCAGCCATTGTGTCGCTCAAATCGGCGCGACGCGCGTATCAATTGACTCGCTGGCGGCGATCTTCACCATCTTCCCCAACCCGCAAACTGTGCGCAATGAATTGTTTCGTATTGGAACTGCGCTCAAAGAGATGAGTGTCACAACCATCATGACCGCTGAACGCACGGACGAGTATGGCAGCGTGGCGCGCTTCGGCACAGAAGAATTCGTCGCAGATAACGTCGTCATTCTGCGCAATGTGCTGGACGAAGAGAAACGCCGTCGCACGGTTGAAATTCTCAAATTTCGCGGCGCGACGCATCGCAAAGGCGAGTTCCCGTTCACCATCATTCCCGGACAGGGCATCGTCGTCATCCCTCTGTCAGCGCTCGAACTCAAACAGCGCTCGTCCACCGTGCGCATCACCAGCGGCAACCCGGCGCTTGATGCGATGTGCGGCGGCGGTTTCTTCCGCGACTCGGTGATTCTGGTTTCAGGCGCGACCGGGACGGGCAAAACGCTCGTCTCTACGATGTTTATCGCCGGCGGCATTCAGAACGGCGAACGCTGTATGCTGTTTGCGTTTGAAGAAAGCCGCGACCAGTTGTTCCGCAACGCCACCGGCTGGGGGTATGACTTCGAGACGATGGAGCGCGAGGGCAAGCTGCGCGTCCACTGCGTCTATCCTGAAGTCGCAGGGTTAGAAGATCATCTGCTGGAAATCCGCCGCCTGATTGACGAGTTCAAGCCGGATCGGGTCGCGATTGACAGCCTCTCGGCACTCGAACGCATTTCGACCATCAAGAGCTTCCGTGAATTTGTGCTTGGCTTGACCAGTTACATCAAGCACGAAGAGATCGCTGGCTTGTTCACCGCTACCACCCCGTCACTGCTGGGCGGCGAATCGACCACCGAGGCGCATATCTCGACCATCACCGACTCAATCATTTTGCTGCGCTATGTCGAAATTTATGGCGAAATGCGGCGCGGGATCACCGTACTCAAGATGCGCGGGTCGATGCACGACAAGGAAATACGCGAATTTCGTATCGACCTGCACGGGATGCACATTGGGCGCGCCTTCCGCGATGTCTCTGGCATTCTCAGCGGCACCTTCATGTACATTCAACCGAACGAAATCGACCGGATGCGCAGTTTATTCGATGGCGACGAACCATAATTCAACACCATGTTGACGGATCTGCTGCATACGATCATTGAGCGTAACGCCGATGGCATTCTGGTGATTGACCAGGAGGGGGCAATTCGCTTCTGCAATCCGGCAGCCGAAAGTCTGTTCGGACAGGCGGCACAGGTACTGATCGGAATGGTAGTGGGTTCGCCGATGGTAGCAGGCGAAACGACAGAGATTGACATCCTCCGCAGCGGCGAAACCGTCACAGCGGAGATGCGCGCCGTTGCTATTGAGTGGGAAGGCGAGCAGGCGTTTCTGGCATCCTTGCGCGACATCACCGAACGCAAGAAGGCGCAGGCAGAGATCGCCCTGCAACATCGCGCCATCGAATCGAGCGCCTCAGGCTTAATGATCATCGATGCCAGCCATCGCGAACGCCCATTGATCTATGTCAATCCGGCATTCGAGCAGATCACGGGCTACGGCAGCCGCGAGGTGATGGGGCGACCGGTAAGATTTCTCTACGAGTGCAATCCTGACCTTGACCAGAACGCCAATCTTGACCGCGCATTGCAAGACGGATTTGAATGCGCCGGCACGATCCAGTGCCAGCGCAAGGACGGAAGTATCATCTGGTCGGAACTGCGCCTGTCACCGATTTACGACGATATGGGCAGCCTGACGCATATCGTCGGCGTGCAGCACGACATCACCGACCGTAAGTTTCTGGAAGCAGAGCAAATCGAAAATGAGCGCATCAGCGTAGCGCTGGAAAAAGAACGCGAACTGCGCGAACTTAAAGATCGCTTTCTGACGATGATGTCCCACGAACTGCGTACACCGCTGGCACTCATTCGCCTCTCTCACGACATGCTGCGGCAGTACGGCAAAATTGCGCCGGAAGAAGAACGGTTGCAATACCTCGACAGCATCCGCGCCCAGGTAGAACACCTGACAGACATGATCACTGATGTCATGACGGTCAGCCGCGCCGAACGCATGAAGGAAGAATTCATGCCCGAAGTTATTGACCTGATTACGTATTGTCGCGGCATTGTCGAGGAGTTCCAGCTTAACTACCACCAGACCCATCGGCTGCAATTCGCCTGCTCTGCGTCGCTCATCCGCGCCTCAATTGACAAGCGTTTGCTGCGCCGTGCGCTGACCAACCTGCTCTCCAATAGCATTAAATACTCGCCAGAGGGCAGCACTGTCCACTTCAATCTCGATACTAATGGACGCTACGCCATGATCGCGATTCGCGATCATGGCATTGGCATCAGCGAAGAAGATCAGGCGCGTCTGTTCGAGCCATTCCATCGCGGACGCAACGCCGATACGACTCCAGGAACGGGCTTGGGGTTGACGATTGTCCAGCAGGCAGTCAAGGCGCATAGCGGCGCGATCAGCTTTGAGAGCAAGCTGGGGCAAGGCAGCACATTCACCATCAAGCTGCCGATGGTGACGGTGAAACCGACGCGCTGACACCTTCTACTGCCTTGACGCGCCTCGTTGAATTATGTAACAAAACCTTTGCGCTTCGTTACTCCGTCAATAAATATGCCCGCGTTGATCCCGTTCACTGGCACTGACAGCGCCGCCAGCACCACCCATCCTACACAGGGAATTACACCTATAATGCCAAAGATAATGCTCACCAGCAGCGTCATCAACAAATACATGATGACCTGATCGCGATGCGCCATGAGCTGGCTAAACAACGCAGGAAAATCAAAGAACACCCCGATACGCGGTTCTTCAGAAAACCGCCCCAATCCAAGCGCATACATCGGCAGTGCGATGACGAGATAGACAAGTGACAGGGGCAGCACACAACAGCTCACAAGGATGATAGCACCACCGCCCAAACGATCGCCCAGCAGACCGGTCGTTAACGCCCCGCAACCACTGACCAAAATGAACGGTAAGGCATACGCGATGCCCGCCATCAACGCCTGCAAGCCAGTGCCAAAGTATTCACTCAGGTCGTCCCACATGGGCAGGGGATGTGCCGCGCCATTGCGGATGTTGCTGATGAGCGCGACCTGATAGCCGGTCAGCACTGCCCACCCCAGCAGCCCGACCAGCAGCGGCGTAAACAGGAACGCAAACAGGGTCACAATCGCAGTGATGACAAGTTTCGTTGCCCATTGCGGGTCGTTGAAGATGATATTGAATGCGCGTCCGATTTCCATCACGCACAGCCTTCCTGTACAGCACAACAATAAAGAATTATGCGATATTCTCACATGAGGATGCAAAAATTATCGAAAATCTTCAGGCTTATTTTAGGCGGGTGCAAATTAAGATTATGATGATGATACAAGAATGTTACACCATCACTATCCTGGGGAGTTTCAAATATGAGATTTGTTCGCTATGGTCTGATTGTCTTGATCGCTTGTGTAGTGATGGTTATGTCTCAACCATTACTCATTACGGCGCAATCCTCTACCGCCTCCAACACCACGCAGGCGCGCACGTTGCTTGCCGCCCTCAATGCGTGGCGTCTCGAACTTGGCTTAAGTCCCTTTGCAGCAAACGCCACGCTGGAACGCATGGCAATTGACCAAGCGCAGTATGTCCTGTCACTGCCGCAGATTCCAGCAGGCGGCGCTATTCATACCGGGCGTACGGGTGAAGACCCACGCACGCGCGCCGTGACACCACTGTTTAATTACAACTGGCGCTTTTACGGTCAGCCAGCGCAGGTTGTAATCAGCGAAATTGCGGCTGCGCAGGGTAGCACCGCCAGAGCAACGGGGTTCTGGCGCAACTCCGCTATTCACAACCGCACCGTCTCCAACCCCAACTACCGCGAAGCAGGGGTAGCAGCAATCCCCTATTCACAGGGCAACGCCAGCGGCTTTCTGTATATGGTCGTTGTTGGTGGACAACCAAATGTGCTGCCAGCACTGGCGGATGTGCGGGCTGGCACGCTTTACCTGAGCAACGAAACCTACACGCGTGGGCAAGGGACGTGGATTCGCAACGCACAGCAGGTGCGCCTCTTCGATGAGTTGAACAACCCGTTGACTGACTGGATGCCCTGGGCGCGACAGATATCACTTCCAGCGACCACTGGCAGTTTTATCACGGTACTTTATCGCGAAGGCGCATTGGAAACCGCTACCACCGTGAGTCTGCTCCCGGCGGACGTGCTGCTGCCGCAATATGCGAATGACTGGGGAACAACCGTCGGCATCGCGCCGACGCAGCCGCTGATCGCGCCTACCGCTACACTGTCGCCGGCGCAGGCGACGATTGCACCGCCAACACTCACGCCGACATCGACGTCTACCTTCGTCCCGGCACAACCAACCGCACTGCCTCAATTTGTGCCGACGCCCACCGGAGCATTTGTGACACTCATCTATGACAACACGACGCTCAATATTGTGCCAGGACGTGCGGGAGCGAATATTCGTGGGCTGGTGCTGACGGATGGCATATCGTCCATTCGCGTTGGCAATGTCAATGCGGGCTTTATTCGCGGCACGCTCGACGCACTCAATCGCAACGACTGCATCGTCATTAATGTCAGCAACAATCCGTCCCCCGCGCCGACGGGCTGCACGTTTACCAGCGCCACCTTCCTGACACCGGATCGTGCCGTCTGGTTACGCCAGTTCAGCGTCATCCGCGACACAACCGTTGTTGCGGTGTGCCTGCCCGTCGGCAACGGCAACTGCATTATCCCGCTCGGTTAAGCACTGCGGCGTCGCAATGCGGTGGAGATTGCGACGCCCGCAACTATCAAGATTTCCACTACCCAATAACCATATGCAACGTTTCCCTGAATCGGGATACCCGTGCTGCTGCTGCCAGGTCGTCCGATGCTCATGCCAATCTCGGCGTACTCGGCAAGAAATGCCGTGAAACCCGTCGAGCCATATTCTTCTTGCTGGTACACAGCGATCAATTCATTGATCTCTTCGGGCGTGGCGCGGGGATCGCTATCCTGCACAACTTCTACAAGCTGCTGGTTATAGGCGTTGTATTGTCCACCCCAGTACACACCCATCGCGATCAAACTACCGATGATCGCGATCACCACCAGCAGCAGCACAGGAGGGTTCTGCTTGATGTGCAGCAGCACGGCCGCAATACCGATGATCGCACCTGCCAGGAATGGCATCAGCAGAATGAGGTAAAAACCGACCGAGTCTGCAAAATACAGCCCTAACCCAACCAGCACTGCGGCGATGATCGTCAGGATCAGCGAGAGTATCCACTTCATGATTTTCCCCTTGTGACAAACAAAATACACCTCTTTGCTTATCACGATTTCAAAAAATGTGCCACTGAGAATGCAAGACTTTGTAAACCGCCTGCTATAATGGCGCGAGAAAGGGTCGCTATGGCAAACCTCACTCACATTGATAGTGCTGGCAACGCGCGTATGGTGGATGTCGGCACAAAGCCGGACAGCGAACGCATCGCTATTGCAACTGGCAGCGTCGTCATGCAGCCAGAGACGTTACGCCTCATTCGCGATGGGGCGATCAAGAAAGGCGACGTGCTAACGATCGCCCGCATCGCTGGCATCATGGCAGCGAAACGCACCAGCGACCTGATTCCGCTCTGTCATCCGATAGCGCTCACGCACCTAGATGTCGCGATTGTGCTAGATGAGAACGCAAGTGCCGCACACATCACCGCCACCGCGCGCACCATCGGCAAGACAGGCGTTGAGATGGAAGCGCTGACGGCGGTCACAGCCGCCGCGCTCACCATCTACGACATGGCAAAGGCAGTTGATCGCGCGATGCGTATCACTGATGTGCGGCTGCTGGAGAAACGCGGCGGCGTTCATGGCGATTACAAGGCGGACGAATGAACATCACCGTGCTTCTGTTTGCAACGCTCAAGGATGCAGCGGGCTTAAACCGCACGTCTCTCTTCATACCCGCTGCCGACGCAACGGTTGCGCAGGTACGGGCAGCGCTGGCTGCACAGCATCCCGCCCTACAGCGCCATCTGCCGAGCGCTATCGCAGCGCTCAATCAGGAATTTGCGCAGGACGATGAGACTGTGCATGACGGTGACGAGATGGCGTTCTTCCCGCCTGTCAGCGGCGGTTCTGGCTATCCTGAAGTCCTTCAATTAGTAGCGGAGCCGCTCGACCTGGATGCACTGATGGCGGAGATCACAATCCCAGCGACAGGGGCGATCTGTGTCTTCAGCGGCATGGTGCGCGGGGAAACAGGTGCGGACAAACAGCAGACTGACTACCTGGAATACGAAGCGTATGAGCCAATGGCGCTGGCAAAAATGCGCCAGGTTGCGCAGGAGATCCGCGCGCAGTTTTCCGGCGTGCAGGGGATTGCAATCGTTCAGCGCATCGGGCGGCTGGCAGTCGGGCAGAACACGATTCTGATTGCGTGTGCCAGCGGGCATCGTGACGGTGGCTGCTTCGAGGCGGCGCGCTACGGCATTGACCGCCTCAAAGAGATCGTCCCGGTGTGGAAGAAAGAAGTCAGTCCAGACGGCAGCGCGTGGGTCGAAGGCAGCTACATGCCGGCTGCGGAGGATTGAACTTAAGCTAACTGTCCGCGACTTAAGCTTTATTGCAGAGGATGGCGGCGTATGGCTTCCAGCGCTTCCGGTGTACCGATGCGTTTAAGCGACCATTGTGCCACCTTCCGCAAGTTTCGTGACTCTTTTGTATTACTAAGCAGTGTTTCGAGAGGTTTGATAGCGCTGGCATCACAGACACGCCCCAAACCATATGCGGCTGCCTCTCTTACTTCATATTCGTCATCCTGTAGGGAGCGGATGAAAGCGTTCAGGGCGCTGCGTTCTTTCATATCTGCAAGCGCCACGATTACACACTTTCTTACCCACCACCGGTCAGTGGCATTGCCCAGCAGTATGAGCAACCGTGAGGCAGCAGCACCACCAATTTTGCCGAGAGCCTTCGCTGCGGCGTATCGCACTCTTTCACTTCGATCATCCAGCATTGTCATCAACGGGTCGATGGTCAGGGGGAATTTGAGCTGCCCAAAAGCTTCAGCGACAGCCTCACGAACCTCAATGACAGTATCGTTTACAAGCAGCAAAAGTTCTACCAGGCTGTTCGCATCTCCTGTTTTCCCAAGTACAAGCGCTGCCAGTTTGCGAATTTCCGGATTTCCATCCTTGAGACTTAACGTGATCACCCCTGTCGCCGCGCTACCAAAACGCTGAAGAGAACGAAGCGCTTCCCGTTTCGCTTCTGTCGAGCCATGCAAGATGATCGGGCGCAACGAATCTACTGTTGATAGTTTCACCAGTTTGCGTTCGGCATCGTTTGCATACACAGTTGCACTCGTCAACACTGCTTCCAATGCTGGGAGCGTTTCAAATTTGAGCAGTGCCTTTACGACAGCGTCTGTCACCTCGCTTACAGGGTCGTCTACAAGCTTGAGCAGATGCGGAATGGCTGCCGGGTTTCCCAGCCTTTCAAGCTGCTCTACAGCAAGCAAACGCACAGGCGTACTTTTGTCATTGAGCGCAGCGATCAGCGCTGAAACTGACTTTTTGCCACCCCGTCTGCCCACGGACCTTAATGCCAGAAGTCGTATTTGGGCATCACGATCACGACAGGCAGCAATCAGTGAGTCGACGCTCTCATCGTGATCAAAACCATCGAGCGCTTTGACTGCTGCAAGTCGAACATCCATGTATTCGTCTTTGGTAGCTTTACACAGAATCGACACAGCCGCAGGGTGTTTGAGTTCTCCCAACACCACAGCCGCTACCTTGCGCGCTTCCGGACGACGACTGTCGTCCAATAAGTGGATGAGACTGGGAACAGCAGGTATGCCGATTTCGCGGAGTAGATTGCCAGCAGCTTCTACAATAGCAGTCGCCTCTCTTTCCATTACATCTGCCAACGGCTGCACACTCGCTTTACCACCGTTAATCAGGCGTTTGCGCGCTTCCAGTTGAATTGCATGATTTGGAGAAGCCAGTGCTGCCGCATAAGCCTTCGCACTGCTCATTTTGAGAAGGGCTTTACCTACCACTGTCTGCACTTGTGTGTCAGAGTCACGAAGATAGCCGTTCAGCACAGGAATAGTCTCGTCCTCACCGATTTCCCCTAACACTTCTAGTACACCCTGCTTTACAGCGGCTGCATCCTGAGTTTCCAACGCTTCCTTTAGCGTCGGTATGATTTGTTTGCCGCGCGGTACCAGCCGCTCCACGACGGTTCGGTACTCACGGGTTAAGCGCCCACGTAATGCCGCAATCAGCGCATTATCGCTATCAATGTTGAGTAGTGCCCGCATCGCACCCTCGTGGATGTGTTGACTTCGACTGTCTTTAAGCAGAATGCTCATCGGTTCAATTGCGAATTGGGTATTCAAATACGTCATCGCAGCCGAAGACCCGTTTTCCAACAATGACTTGGCGGCTTCCAGCCGAACGTCGGCAATCTTGCTACGTAGCGCATCCCCCAGTAATTTCAGGGCGCCCGGGTCATTGGAAAGCTCACGCAGAGTCTGAAACGCTGCCTTACGTTCCGACTCAAGTGCGCTCTTCAAGTACTTCTCTGCGCTGGCGATAGTTCCAGAGACATCAGACATCTCTGGGGCAAGATCAAGAAGGCGTGAATATAACTTATCCCAGTCATAGCGGTCATTTGTGAAATTCAGCCACTGCGCAGTGCGCAGGATCATATGTAGATGATCATCGATGACATCATGCAGTTTGACAGGAATGACGGCGACATTTGCCCCACGCGCAAATGCCCACTCATAATGCACATAGTCTGAGTCCAGCGAGGCGCGAGACATCACCAGTACAAGTGCAAAGGCGGCACGAATGTTAGTATCAATCTCTGCCGTCCATTCATCGCCAGCACCAATATCATGCTCGTCAATCCAAAGGTCGAAATTCACTTCGCCACATTGCCGCCTTGATTCATGTTGCAGCCGAAAAGCTTCCATGAATGCGCTATCATGACGGGAATACGACACAAATACTTGCGCCATAGCACCTGCCCGGTTCGAATACCTGCTATGAACGGAACTCTAGCGCTATTCTAATGCGTTTAGTACTTTTTGGCTACTTACTCAGGAAGAAAAGCCCATTGACTGATCTAGAATTTACGAAATTCATGCCGCAATCGCCACAAACAAAAAGGACGTGCCTCGACACGTCCTCACTCTTTACTTGTTACTCGTTACTCATCACTATCCATGCACTTCCCACCATTGCACCTCTCCCGTCAACACATTTACGGTCGCCTCTGCCAATAACGTATCGTTGAGATAGAAGCCGACCCACCACACCGCTCCGTCACTGCCTTCCGCGATACCAGCCGCGCTCGTCCATCCAGTGCGGTCACGCAGATGTGCAGCGATCTCCGGCTGCGTGAAGGCAATCGAGGCGGCGCTGGCGCTGTTGGCGCTGTGCCACTCGTCGTAACTCATGACATTGGGAAAGCCTACCTGTAACAGGCGTGGGTTATCCAACGTCGTTGCCGAGCCGCCGTCAAATTGTACCAGTGCGTACAACGAGTCTTCAGCAAGATCGATGTAAATGTACCAGAATTTGCCCCAACGGTCATAGTCGATGTACATCTCGTAATCGGCAGCGTCGGGGAGCAGCTCCGTCACTTCCGGCTGCGTCGCAACGTAATCGCGCAGGAACGCTTCTGCCGCCTGCCGCAGTTCAAACGTTGGCATGAAATAGGCGTCGTAACGATAGATGCGTGACTGCTCAGGATTGATGTCCGCCGTCGCGATCTCTTCGCCCGCGCTGTCCCAGAACGTCACCCGCCAGATACCATAGCCATTGCCCGTTGCGAAGGCAGCCGCCGTCCAATCGGGCGATCCTGCCAATCCCGCACTGAACTGCGCCGACTGCGCCACCAGCGCGATCACATCATTCGGCGCAAACGTCTGCTGAGCATCGGTCGGATGTGGGAGCGCGGTCAGCGCCGCAATCAGCACCGCCAGCGCTGCGAGTGCAAGTGTCAGCCATCGCTTGTTCATAATCGCCCCCTCTAGCGCTCGTTGATGATGCCGCGCGCATTGACGGTATAAGCGGGAAATATCTGGTCGAGCGCGTTATTTCCCAGCCGCTTGACCAGAATTTCGCCCAGCACATCGCGGTAATCAGTCGTGATTTCGAGATCGCCATCGTCCAACGCTTCCGGCGCAAGTGTGGGCCAATCGGTGTGAATGCCGCCGACCGCACCGCCGCCCATCACAAACATGACGTTGCCATGCCCGTGATCCGTGCCTTGACTGGCATTTTCGGTCACGCGCCGCCCGAACTCACTCATCGATACCACCGTAACGCCGTGCATGTAGTCCGCCAGATCGGTGTAGAACGCTGCCAGCCCATCTCCAAGATCGCGCAGCAGGTTCGCCATCTCGCCGTCACTGCCGCCCTGGTATTCGTGCGTATCCCAACCGCCAATATCAACACAGGCAACTTCCAGCCCCACACCTGCCTTGATGAGCAGCGCGATCTGTTTCATGCCCATTCCGAAATCGCTGTCAGGATAGATCGCTCCATTGGCGGGCTGGTAGTCGGATGCGTTCAGCGCTTGCAACAAGTCAACGGTGCTGAATACATTGCGCGCCTGCGCTTGCAGTAAATCATTCGGTGCTTCGATCTGGTACATGCGCGCGATGGTCTGCTGAATGCTCGACAGATGATCCTCGCGCCCCTGCAAGTGAAAATCGGCGATGGAACGGAGCGACAATGCGCTCACCGGACCCCGCAGCGAACTCTGTACCATCGTGCCGATGCCGACCGCCCGAAACGGCGAGTCGTTTTCCCATGCCGCACTTTGCAAATGGCGGCTAATCCAGCCGGTCGTCGTCGCTTTGTCGCCAGGAATGCCCTTCTCCATGTACGCCATCGCGTCAAAGTGTGAGCGCGACGGATCCGGCGAACCAGCAGCATGAATGATGCTGAGCGCGCCCGTATCATAGACATCCTTCAGAGAGGCGAGCGCGGGATGCAGCCCGAAGAAGCCGTCAAGATCGATTACCTCTTGCTCCGGGATAGCGATGGTCGGACGACGGTCGTAATAAAACACGCCTTCGGCATAGGGAACCACCGCGTTCAACCCATCCATACCACCGCGTTGAAAGATCGCGACCAGGACATCGCGTTCCGCCTGCGCCTTTGCAGTCGGCGAAAATACGAGTTTGGGCATCCACGCCGGGAACAACGTCTGACTGACACCCACGACCGCAGCCACGCCCGCTGTTTTCAAAAGTGTTCGCCTTGAAATGGTCATCTTTCATCCCTCACCGTTATACCGGACTTTGCATGTCCGATTGGCTGATAGCTGATACCTGAAGCCTGATACCTCAATACCACTGGAAATACGGCGAGTTAAACACCAGCCCCATCAACGTCTGGATGCGATCCAGCCGCTGCTCATAACTGATGGGTTGATCGCCGACATTGTCGGTCACGAAGTTAATCAACATCTCGCGATCAGCGTCAGTGACTTCGCCGCCAAGCACCTGCCTGGCGACATGATCGACCAGTTCGCCTGCGGTCGTGACCTGCGGAATCAGCGCGTCCATTTCCAGCCTGCCGCCTTCCCACCAGTCTTCAACCGCCTGCGGCATCCCCATGCCCAGATTCCAGCGCTCCAGCAGCGTCCCGGTGCTGATCCATGCCGTTGTAACATCAGGGTAGCCATTGGGTGGATGCCAGCCCCAAGGCATTTGCCCAAGTGCCTCGGTGTTCCAGATGATCCAGTTCTCGTCGTAAATCTCGAAATGGGGCGCAAACGCGCGCAGGATATTGACCTGGAAATGCAGCGGGCGCTTGAACTTCTGCCCGGTAGCTGCCGTGAACTCTGGCGATAGCAGAATGTGCCGCAGCACACGCTTGATGTCGCCATCGCTCTCCTGCCACACCCGCGCGGCACTGTCTACCAGCGTTTGCGGCGGTACATCGCCCGTAAAGCGCCGCACTAACTTGGTGCAGACGTAATTCGCTGTGGATGGGTGTGTCGCCAGCATGTCCAGCGCTTCCAGTCCTTCTTCGATGCCGCGCCCTGCCGGGAACGCCCGTCCCAGAAATACTTTCTCTTCGGTATCGTGGTTGTAGCTATCGAAATAGAACCGGTTGTTGAAGCCGTCGCGTACCCCCCAACCGGTCAGGATGCGTGCCAGTTCGCGAACATCCTGCTCAGTATAGCCGCCATCCACGCCCAGCGTGTGCAGCTCCATCACCTCACGCGCGTAGTTCTCATTAGGATGATCCTTGTAGCTGTAGGCGTTATCGAGGTAGTAAAGCATTGCCGGGCTTTGGGCGCTGGCAAACAGCAGGTCGCGGAACTTGCCAAGCGCGTGACGACGGATAACCTCACGATCATCCATAATTTTGTCCACCAGGTAGTCTTCAATCGGGATATTAAAGTGATCCGTCCAGAATTCGACCATCACCTCATATAACTGCTTTTCACTGTATGCTGCACAAAAGTAGCGATGGTGGAGTGCTGCGGTATAGACGATACCGAAATCATCCCGCGCAATGGCTTCGATGTGTTCATACGGCTGCCAGTAGAGCGGATCAGTTGCAACAAATTGTTCAACCAGCGGATCAGGGATGTTGTCTGCGTCGAGCGCCCAATCAACATAGCCTTCGATTCCGAGCGCGTTGATACGGTCTATATCCGCACGTGTGATGCCCCACGTCACGCGGTTCAAGACATGCAACTGCTCGCTGCTGAGGGATTGTGTGGCTTTCGCGACCCGCGCGCCTGACCACTGGAGTTTGCTCGCTAACGCCAGACTGAGCACACTCATGCTGCCGAGCTTGAGAAAGTCGCGTCGATTCATCGGCATTGCCGCCGCCTCCGCTCTATCAAATCGCGATCATTGTAGCGTTGATTCTTGCTGATGTTGCTGACGCAAACCCTACGGCAGGCGGTGAATTAGTCCTATTAAACAGTCCATTGAAATCCGCAAAATAACACATATTTTCCCATTTTTAGCAGGATACGCTGCGAATTGCTTCGTGCTATACTCGTAATGTCTGCCCACAAGAGCCGAAAGGACGTATGCTCATGCAGTATCGCCGCCTTCTGCTGCTAAGTCTTTCCCTGTTGATCCTTATCGCAGTCGTCATTGTTATCACCTTTAGCACCGGTCCACGTGCACGGGTGCGCGCAGGAAATGTTCACAACGAACGCAATTTCTTGCTCACCATGACGCCTTCGCCAGCGCGCACACTCTCCCCGTTGGAATTCGCTGCGACCGCTATTGCGTCTGATTTGACGGCGACGGCGCAGGCAAGCGGCATGTCCCCGTTGGAAGTCGCGGCAACCGCCATCACCAGCGACCTGACAGCCACCGCAGCCGCCGTCGGTGACGCGACTTTGCCCCCCGTATCGTCGCCAACACGCGCGCCAGTACTGGCAACCCCCACACCAACACCGTTCCGACCTACTGCTGTGCCGACAGAGTCTGCGCTGCTCACGCTTGATCCGTTCGAGTTGACCGCTACTCATATCATTGCGCAGGCAACCGCACAGGCGGAAGGTGGCACAGCCACAGCGCTGCCAGAACTTGATCCGACGCTGTCTGCGGGTGTCACCGGCGATTTTGCCCTCGACCCGATCTTCGGTCCCGACAGCGGCTCACTGATTCATAATGCTCAGGATGCATTCATTACGACGTTCAACGCCGACATTGCGATTGAAAACTTCATCGTGGAAGTCACGTTCCTCAACCCGTATAACGTCGATACTGTCGGCTGGAGTCACGGCATTCTTTTCCGTGACAACGAACAAGGTCAGTATCGGGTTATCTTCGACTCGGCGGGTAACTGGGAACTGACACTCGTGCTGGGCGATGAGTTCCGCGATATTCAGACGGGCATTTTGAGCAACGTGCTGGACAAGAAGAGCGAGCGCAACAGCATCCGACTGGCAGTGGATGGCGATACAGGCGCGTTCAACTTCAACGGCGAACTGATCGCCCAGCTTGACCTGTCAGAACACAGCGGTTTAGGCGATGTTGCGATTGGTACGGGTATGTATGAATTCACCGAAATTGACGGCGCGAACACACCTTTTGAAGACCTGACCATCTACCCGATTGGCGAACTGCCTGAACTGACACCAACTCCGACGCCCATCGCAGCCAGTGATGCAGCCGCCATCGGCACGCAGCGCGGCGAAATCGAAGTCGGCGGCGGCGAGACCTGGGCATTCGAGGGCGAAGAGGGCATGATAGTGACGATCCGTGTCCTGGCAGATCGCCCGGCAGGTCGGCAGGCGGATAACGAAGAACGTCTTGAACGTAACCTGTTCGACACCTATCTCTATGTCTATGGACCTGACGGGGAATTGATTGCCGAAAACGACGACAACGAAGACCTGCCAGATGAAGACGTTGAGAAGACCAATTCCAGCGTCACGATCACGCTGCCCGTGACAGGGACGTATACGATTGAAGTCCGAAGCTGGGATGATCGTTCGGGCGGGCGCTACACACTCGAAATCATCGAAGTGCGACAGTTGGGTAGCGCAGAATTCACGCCCACACCACGCCCGTAGGTGACAACCGAGAAGATGGGCAAAAGGATATTAACGCAGGGACGCAGAGATTGAGAGACGCAGAGGGTTTAACTCTCTGCGTCACTGCTCTCTCTGCGCCTCAGCGTTAAGACTCTAGCTTCATGCGGGCGGCTGCGTCGCGCCGAACGGCGTCGTGGTTGGCGGCGGGTCAGTGATGAAGATCGTTAATTCGCATGACGCCCGCAGTGCATTCGTGATGTCAAACACCGTTAGTCGGAAGCGGTACTCATCACTTGGAAAGACAGCGGGCGTGAACTGTCCCAGGTCACCCAGTTCCGCAACCGGCACTGTCACCGTTTGCAGCACAGCGAAGTTACCCAACTGCCCGCCGCCCAGTTCGAGGCGGTAGTAGGCAAAGTTCTCAACATTCGCAACGCCGCGTATCGTGATCGGATCAAACACGACCATCCCGTTCGCTGGAATTTGCAGCACCGCGTTGGTCGGTTGGTCGCAACCGACAGCAGCCGGAGGGTTCGGCTGGAGCGTCCCAACGAGCGTCGCTGTCGGTACAGGCGTCGCCAGCGGCGCTTCACCCAAGCCAAGATCGCCAATGACAACGCCGCTGGTATCCGGTCGAAACGGATCGCCGGGCGGCGGCGCGGTGAGTGTGACCAGCGTCCCATCTTCCAGTTGAACCACCTGCGCTCCCGACTCCGCCAGGGCAATGCCATTCAAGTACGGAGCAGCAACACGCTGGACACCAAATACAATCAGCGCTCCCTGAACGAGCATGATGAGCATGGACAACGCACCGACCTGTCGATAACGCGCCAGCTCGCGCTCCAGTTCGTACTGAGTGGCGCGCCATTCACCGCGCGCTCGCAGCAAGCCGCGCAGGTTGAGCAGCGCTCCGATTGCGAGAAAGATGTACAGCCCAACGGCGAGTTGATCGATAAGATTGACGATCGTGATCATAAGTTCTCCCGTGCGGATTGTACCGCATCCCTGCACGGGATTAGCAGATTTGCTGAAGCGCAGCGTTCTCGCCTCTCCTTACTCGGGCGGGAACAGCGTCAGTGTTGTTAGCTGGAATGCCTGCCCAGGCGTCGTCAGAATATCGACGCGACGGATGCCGCCCGCCAGACTTGCCGCTGCATCGCCCAACACGACAGCTTCGCCAGGGATCAGCGATGCAGACGACCGGAACACTTCCTGCTGCCCTGCCGCATCGCGATAGAGAATTATAGTACCTTCGCCACTAGTCACCGGAACGATCTCGGCGGTAGCGTTGCTCGCTGGGTCAACACGTCGGTTGGGCATTTCGATGGAAATTGGAAGTTCGGTACAGCTTTGGTCAACGCTTAAATTGCCCGCCTGTGTTTGCGCTTGTACCGCCATATCGCCATCGCCCGCGTCAACAAACACCAGCGGCGTCGCGGCACAATCCTGCATCCGTTCGCGCGCATCCACGCCAATAATCATGTTCCAGTCGACAAACAGGTCGTTGGGCAGCAGCATCCCCGGCTCGCTAATCTCTAGGGTCGGCAGCAGCAGATAGTCGATTACAAACGGCGCTTGTGGATTAATCTCGATCGTTTGTGCGCGACGGTTATTGGTCACTTCTTCCAGTTCTACAACGCTGTTAAGCGTATCAACGCGAATCACGGAGTCATAGATTCCCCACCACCCGTAAGCATACGTGAGCGTAAAATTACGCGACGCCCCTGGCGGCAAACTCTCAAGTTCTGCAGCCTGGGCGTCACCTTGAAGCGCACTGGCATCCCACGAATAGATAAAGCTGCCCGATGGTGTTTGCCCCAGATTGGTGATGCTGATGCTGAGGCGGAAGATTTGCCCTGGCGCAGGGCGCAGCGGCACATTGCGCGCATTTGTAATGGCGAGATCGGGCAGCAGCGCCGGGTCAACTGTCGGCGGTGGTGTGGCGGTGGGCGTGGTTGGCGTCGTGCGCGTGAAACCGGCGATCAACAGTCCGATGACGAAGCCGACGGCAGCCAAGCCGAACGCCGCCGCGATCCAGGGAAACGGGCGCTTACGCTCCGGTTGCGGCGCGGTGGCTGCCTGCCGCACCGCAGTGTCCACGCGCGACATGACCGGGCGCGTGGCAGTCGGCGGGTTGATACCGAACAGGTTGCCATTATCGGAGCGCATGAACAGAACGGGAGTCGCCCATTCGATGTTCTGGATGCGGTTGGCGATTGCCCGCCGCCCTTCGCTGACCGCCGCCTCGACGGGCAGCCCTTCCGCCAGCGCGCGATAAAACTCCTCGGCAAACACTTTCGCCGCCGGGTCGGTGATTTCGTGCTGCATCGCCACAACAGCAGGGATACCGCGCGCGACGAGCGCACTGGCGATACCCGCAAAGACATCCTCCTGATCCCGCTTCGCGCTTTCGCACGAATTCAACAACACGAGCCGGAGCGAGCTTTCCTCGCCAATCTCACGGCTGAGCGACCCGGCACTGACCAGCTGCGCCCGCCGCGGATCCTGCTCCGTCTCGAATACCAGCAAGCCCTGTCCCGCCAACCCATCAAAGATGCTGTGACCGATGTAATGAAAGATGTGGTACTCGCGAGCGCGCAGTTTGCGCTGCAAGGCGATCAGCGTCGCATGATCCAGCCGTTCCAGCACCAGCGTTCCGCGCTTCTGCAATTCTGCCGTCGCCTCTTGCAGCCGCGTCCATTCGCCTTCGACATCAAGCGCGGGATAGCCGGAAGGCGAACTGATCATCACCAGCACACGCAGCGGCAGTTGGATCGGCGTTTGTGCGCGTGTATTGAGTTGCTGTGTATAGCGCACCAGCGGCGTCTGGCGGCTGAGCGCCAGAAAGTCGCGATTGGGGTCACGGATGAGTTCCCAGGGCAGTGACGCCAGTTCGCCCGCGCCCTCTACTGACAGACGCAAAAGCAAGCCGCTGCTCCCCGCCTGCGCAAGGCTGGCGAAGTAAGCGGCGTTCACCTGATCGTGCGTACGAATGAGAAAGTCGAACAGCCGCGTCCCGAACTGGCGCGCGGCGTTTGCTTCCTGCGCGCGCGTGATGTTTTCTTTGCGGCGCGCAAAGATCGCGTGGTAGTCTTCCAGTTCGGCAGGCGTAAACGGCGCGCCTGCCTCCGCCTGCGCTTCCCCAACCGGAGATTTTAAGTTGATGCGATAGCGTCCGTCTGGCAGCGACGCCACTTCAAAATTCAGTGTCAATGGCGGCATATACGCCCCACCTTTGCGCGGCAATAGACTCCTATCCTACACCAAAAGTTAGAGAAGCAAAACTTGTGGCGCTGCACTACAAAATCCAAACCCGATTGCAATTTCTGTGTGAACTTCAAAGCACGCGCTATAATCCTCTTTTAACATCCGGCGAGGCTAGCACCGATGTTGTCCCCCGATACGATTCAATCGCTTTATACGGCAGTTTACGAACGCGGTGAGCGCTTTGGCATTGACCGCCAATTATCCGCTAACCCGTTGCAGCGCCCCGGCGCACGCCCCAACAGCATCGCAATTGCAGGTGGCGCGTTTGGCGACGAGGGCAAAGGGCGCATCGTCGATGAACTCTGCACCCGCTTCAGCAGCGACTCCTACAAGATGATGATCTACCGCTGGAACGGCGGCGCGAACGCCGGACATACCATCATCGTCAACGGGCAGCGCGTGGCGCTCCATCAACTGCCGTCGGGCGCGCTGCACGCGGGCGCGACGATTGTGCTGGGCAAAGGCATGGTCGTGCATCCTGGCGACCTGCTGGCGGAAATCGACAGTGTGCGACCGCTGCTGGCGGGGCGCCCGCCGCTTGACCTGCACATTGACGCGCAGGCGGTGCTGTCGCTGGATACGCACCGCGCGTTCGAGGCGGCACTCTACGACTGGGCAAGCGGCGGCAAGGGCAGCACCGGGCGCGGCATTTCGCCCGCTTACGCCGATGTATTGCTGCGCCATCCGGTGCGCGCCGGCGACTTGCTCGCCGCAGACTGGCAGCAGCGGCTGAGCAGACATTATGATCTGTACGAGGCGCTGATACGCGGTTTGGGCGGTAGTCTGGACAGTCTGTCGGTGCCGACGCTCAGCGCGGGGACGCTGATGGTGGGG
>Ga0224723_1000592_pt1 | contig 24623 bp, 11 predicted proteins | sample Balambano_FR2_Me_FD_161647 | JGI IMG/M metagenome (GOLD analysis project Ga0224723, IMG submission 161647) | Freshwater sediment microbial communities from Lake Towuti, South Sulawesi, Indonesia - Balambano_FR2_MetaG | ecosystem: Environmental > Aquatic > Freshwater > Lake > Sediment | place... | reverse complement strand
ACCCAGCGCGTGCTGCCCGCCAGCGCGGCGCAGGGTGGCAGTCTGCTGCTGACGGCCAGCCTGGGCGACGCCAACATGCTTTATGAGGTGCTGCGCGGGGGTCGCACGGTGATCGTTTCTCAGTATGATAGTGAGATACGGCGCGGTCATCTGCTGGTGTCGTCGCGCTACTCGATCGGCGTGCCGATCCGCGATCAGGATGAGGTGGCGGCGGTGCTCGATGTGCAGGTCGAACGCTACGATCTGCCTGCCGTGCAGGTGGAAATGCTCGAAGCCCTGGCGGACATGATCGGTTATCTGGTGCGTGCCACGCGCGAACGCGGTTCGATGCGCGCCGCTTTTAGCCAGCAAGAAGAGACCTCACGCAGCCTGCGCGCCCGGCTGGACTCGATCCAGCAGGTGGCGCGCCAGTCGCTCGGCAGCACGTGGGACGAGTATCTGGAAAAGCGCGGCGTGAAGGCCATCGGCTTTGACGTCGATGTCGCCACCGGCGCGACCGTCCCGGCCTATGATCTGCCGCCGCTGCTTCAGCGCGCGCTGGAAAGCGCCGAGATGCAGATCGAAGACACCCCGGCCGGGCAGATCGTCAATGTGCCGCTGGTGCTGCGCGGTGAGGTGTTGGGCGCGCTGTCGTTCATCACGCCGCCGGGCACCCAGATCACCGAGCGCCAGCGCGACATGGTGCGCAGCGTGGCGGATCGTCTGGCGGAATCGCTGGAAAGCAAGCGCCTGTTCGAGCAAAGCCGGTCGCAGGCCATCCGCGAGCGCAAGGCCAATGAAGTCGCCAGCCTGCTGATCAGCGCGACGGATGTGGACGCGGTGCTGAACCTGGCCGCCGACAGCTTTAACCAGACGCTGGGCGCGATCCGCACCCGCATCCATCTCCAGCCCAGGGCGCTGGCGGAACTCTCTGATGTCAGAAGTTCAGAGACGAAGGGCAATCCTACATGAACGCGATGTTCCGACGGATCAATCTGGCCTCATGGCCGATCACGATCAAGGTGACGCTGGCCCTGCTGGTGGTGGCGATGCTGCCGATCCTGTCCGGCTGGCTGCTGCTCGACGACCGTCTGCGTGAGGTCAACCAGCAGCGCCTGACCGACTATATCGCCGAGGTGGGTCGCGGGCGGGCCGACGCGGTGCGCAGCCGGTTCGATCGCTCCATCGAGCAACTGCGCGATTTTTTCCTGATCCCGGATTTTGCCAGCCAGGTGTCGATCCTGGGGCTGCTGCCTGTGGATCAGATCGAGGTCAGCCCCGATTTGGTCGATTACCTGGACAGCAATTTCGTCGCTGAAGGCTTGTTCAGCGAGATCGTGATCCTCAACGATAACGGTGTGGTGTTAGCCAGCAACCGCGAGCCAGCCGTGGCCGGGCCGCGTCCGGTCTATGATGTGGGCACATCGCTGGCGGGCAGCCCTTTGTTCGAGGTGGCCCGGAGCGCGCGTGATCGCGGTCGCAACGAACTGCTCGACGTGCGCCGGGGTTCGCTGCCGCAGCTTTATGCCGCTTACGTCTATGAGCTGGATGCGGGCAACGTCGTCTACCTGGCGGGCGAACTGGAGATCAGCACCATCATCACGCAGCTGGCCGCGCCCGATGCGCTGCGCGAATCGTTCAGTTATCTGGTGGCGGCCAACGGCTCGGTCATTGCCGCCGCCAACCGCCAGTCGCAGAGCGTCCGCCGCTCGGCAGACCCGGTGATCCAGGCCGCGCTGGAAGGCCGCGCCAGCGGGAGTGAACTGATTGTGGATGAAGGCCGCACTTATGCGATCCACTTCCAGCCGGTCGCCAACTCGCCGTTCATGATCGTGACCGAAGCCACCACCCAGGCCGCCTTTACGCCCAGCACGAATGCCTTTGTCAGCGGGGTGACACCGCTGCTGCTGATCCTGGTCAGCCTGGCGGCGGTGGCCGGCATTCTCCTCTCGAACTCAATCGTCGCGCCGCTGCGTGACCTGCAAGGCAATATGCGCGCGCTGGCCGACGGCGATTTTGACGCGCCGCTGCCCGAAGCCCGGCGCGGTGATGAGATCGGCAGCCTGATGCGCACCTACGTCACGCTGCGCAGCCAGATGCGGGGGCTGGTGGAAGATTTTACCGAACGCATCAGCCAGCGCGTCCGCGACATGCAGGCCACGCAGGAAGTGAGCCGCTTCGTCGTCTCGCAGCGCGATACGCAGACGCTGCTGGATAACGTGGTCAATCTGATTGTTGAATTTTTCCCCGGCATTTATCACGCACAGATTTTTCTGATCGACTCCGAAAACCGCTGGGCGGTGCTGCGTTCCAGCACGGGCGAGGCGGGCCGTCAACTGCTGGCGCGCGGTCACCGGCTGGCCGTGGGCAGCGTCAGCGTGATCGGTCAGGTCACGGGCGAAAGCCGTGTGGTGGCGGTGCGCGATATTGGCGTCAGCGAGGTGCATCGCCGCAACGAATTTCTGCCGGAAACGCGGGCCGAACTGGCGATCCCGCTGCGCGTTGGCGGCGAGGTGATCGGCGCGCTCGACGTGCAGAGCAAGCAGTCTGGCAGCGCGGTCTTCAGCGAGGATCAGATCAGCGTGCTTCAGACGCTGGCCGACCAGATCGCGGTGGCGATCGAGAACGCGCGCCTGTATCAGGAAACGGTCAGCCGGCTGGAGCAGGTGACGATCGCCAACCGGCAGGAGACACTGCGCGCCTGGACACAATATCTGGACAGCCAGCGCACCCGGTCGATCACCGCCGAGGCGGGCACGCGGCTGGGCCTTGATCTGGCCGATGTGCGCCAGATCGCGCTGGATCAGGGCATGACCGTGGTCGGCGAGATCACCGAGCGCAGCACCATTCCCGTCGCCGTGCCGATCGAACTGCGCGGGCAGGTGCTGGGCAGTGTGGAATGGGAATTTCCGTCGGTGGAATTCAGCCAGGATAAAGTGCTGCTGGCCCAGGAACTGGTCGGGCGTCTGGCCGTCAGCCTCGATAACGCCCGGCTGTTTCAGGAAAGCCAGCTTGCCATCAACCGCGAGCGCCTGGTCAATGAGATCAGCGCGCGCATTACCGCCCAGACCGACATCAACGCCATCCTGCAAACCGCCGTCCGCGAAGTCGGCCAGGCCCTGCGCGCCCCGCAGGTCAATATCCACCTGCGCTCCGACGCTGAGGCCATCACGGGCAGCGCCAATGGAGCCAGCGACACCCTGGGCACGCCCGGCGGCAGCCCAATGGATAACGGTCATGCCAGCGGCCAATGACGAACACAAACTGCCGGTCAAACGGTCAATTTGGGGGATGAGGAATCGAGACTTATGACACAATCCGGTGATCGATCGACATCAGCCCGGCGCGGCCTTCGGTTCAGCAGGCGATCGCGCCCGTCTGCCAGCCCGCCGGGGATGCACGCCCGCCTGATGCGCCGTATCCGCCTGGTGCTGCTGGCGGCGCTGTTTGTGCTGGGGGTGGGCGGCATCATCGTGGTGCAGGTGGCCGCGCGCAATAATCTGCGCCAGTCCATCGACCTCAGCCTGCTGGTGCTTTCGCAGCAAATCGAAGGTGAACTGATCCAGCCCAGAGACGACCTGACCTCGCTGGCCTCTTCCACCACGGTGCGCGAATTTGTCCGGCTGGTAAATCTGCCCAGCGGCCTGCGCACCGACACCGCGCGCCAGTCACAGGAAACCATGATCGGCTTCTTCGCCGATCTGCTGGAGCAGCGCGGGCGGCGTTATTCCACACTGCGCCTGCTCCGCACCGATGGCAGCAGTTGGGGCCAGGTTACTTATGGCACGGAAGGCGAACTGGTGATCACTACTGGCGTCACCACGACCGACGCCGCCGACGATCCGGCCTTCCAGCACGTCATCGAAGGTCTGGAACCTGGTGAGGTTTACTTCAGCGCCATCCAGCCCGCCAGTATCACACATCCTCAGGGCAGCCTGAACATCTACGTGCCGGTGTCCTCGGTCAGCAGCCCGGAAATTGCGCTCGGTGTGCTGCAATTGCAGCTTCAGGCTGATACCCTGATCTCTGCCTTTACCGCCGCTCAGGCTAACGTCGCCACGCAGCGCCAGGGCCGTCATATCTTTCTGACCAACGCCAGCAACGAGATCATCATCCGCACCCGCGAAGTCGATGAAGACCACGAAACCCGCGAGCAGCAGACACTCGCCGAGATTCCTGGCGACCTGACGGGCGATTTCACCAGCGCCACGGAAATTTATTCCACCCGCATCGTCGAGGGGCTGCGCGGCTACGATATGCCCTGGCGCGTGGTGATCGAGGACAACGTGTTTGGCGCGCTGCTGAACGCGCACATCATCTCTGCGCTGGTGGGTATCTTGTATATCGTCGTCACCGCCGTGGTGATGTACGTCCTCAATATCGTGCTGCGCCCGGTGGTCACGCCGCTGCGAGAGGCGAGCACGCTGGTGGGGCGTCTGGCTGTTGAGGGCGAAGACTCGCACGTGCGCGTGGGCGTCCCGCTGGATAATTCCGACGCGCTGCTCAACTCCATCGCGCATATCTCGCACCGGATCGACCATCTGTCCAGCGCGGCGCGTGAGCAGGGGGAACGCCGCAGCCGCGAACTGCAAATGATCAGCCGCATCAGCCGCGACACCGCCCGCCTGCACGACCTGGATCAACTGCTGGAACGCGCTGTTAATTTAATCTGCGACGAACTGGGTTATTATCACGCGCAGGTCTTTTTGCTGGACGATGCCGGCCTGTCCGTTTATATGGCCTACAGCCGGGGTGAACTGGGCCGCGATCTGATGGCGCAGCACATCACCTTCCCGCGTGATGCCGCCAACGAGATCGGCAGCGCGGTGCGCGGCCAGATCAAGGTGGATAATCTGGTGCGCGAGGATCATGGCGCGCTGCTGCCTGAAACGCGGGCGGTCGTCGCCCTGCCGCTGATCGCTGACCAGACCCCGATCGGCGTGCTGCACATCCAGTCCAAACGCGCCGGGGTGTTCGGCGACGATCAGATGCCGGTGCTGACGCTGCTGGCCGATCAGCTTGCCAGCGCCATCCATAACACGCGCCTGATCACCAGCGCCAACCAGCGCGCCCGCCAGGCCGATGCGCTCAACCGGCGGCTGACGCGCGGTGTATGGGAACAGCAGATCGAAAGTGACACGCAGCAGCCGCACGCCTACCAGTACAACCTGATCGAGGTCCAGCCGCTGACCAATGGCAGCGCAGCGCCGGTCTACGATGCTCACGCGCTCACGGCGCCGATCAGCATTCGCGGCGAGACGATCGGTCTGCTGGCGGCTGCGCCGGGGGACGGCCAGGAATTTACCGAAGGCGATGAGGTCATCCTGCGCGCGGTGGCCGAACGTGTGGCGCTGGCGATCGAAAATGCGCGCCTGTTCCAGGAGACGCAGGTCACGCTGGCGGAAACCTCCAAACTCTACACCCTCAGCCGCCGCTTGAACGAAGCTCACACGCTGGAAGAAGTGATCCGCGCCATCCTCGAAAGCGTGATCCCGGACGCGGCCAGCGGGCAGTTGTGGGTCTTTGACGATTACCCGACCGTGACCGGGCCACAGTGGATGCAGTTGGTGGTCGATCATGCCATCGCCGAGCGTGACAGTGGCAGCCAGACCACCAGCGGGATGCGCCTGCATCTGCCCGATCATCCCTTCCTGAAAACGCTGCGATCTGATGTCGTCGCCCTCAGCACCCACCTGCGCGACGATCCCCGGCTAGACAGCGGCCTGAAGCTGGTGATCCGGCGGATGGGCGGGTCGGCGGTGGTGTTTATCCCGCTCAACCTGCGCGGAATCTGGCGCGGGTTGATCACGGTGGCGTTTGCCGAACGGCGCGATTTTACCGAGCAGGAAGGGCGTATCTTCACCGCCCTGATCGACCAGGCCGGAGTAGCGATCGATAACCGCCTGCTGCTCCAGCAGACGGAAGAAGCCCTCACGCGCAACGAGAACCTGTACGCCGCCAGCCGGATCATCAACCAGGCGCAGACGATGGGCGATCTGGTCTACGCGGTGGTGGCGACCAACGAAGACCCATCCCTGCGCTTTGAATTGAGCCTGCTGGAAGGCGATCTGGACGAGACCGGCTGGCCCAGCCGCGCCCGCATCGTCGCCCAGTCGGAAGGGCGCGCCATCAAAGAGGTCGATATCCTCCATCCCATCTTTGTGCCGCAGGACTCGGCCATGCGCGTCCGCGAGCCGGAGATCATCAGCGACCTGCACCCGACCGACCCGGACGCCCCGATGCCGGTACGCTGGATCCGCGAGCAGGGCTACCGCTTCAGTGCCGTCTTCCCGCTCTTCAGCGCCAATCAGCCGATCGCGCTGTTCAGCATTCGCTCGGAAGAGGTTAAAGACCTGCTGCCGGGCGATTATGAGGTCTATCGCGCCCTCACCGGCCAGATGAGTACGCAGCTTCAGATTCGCCGGCTGCTGGTGCGCACCGAACAGGCGCTCGATGAAACCCGCCGTCTGTACATCGCCAGCCGCGCCATCGCCAGCGCGCAGGACTCGGACGCGGTCTATCGCGCCGCCTCGGAGCATCTCGTCCGCCCCTTCCTGCCGGTCGGCAACACCCCCGCCACGCAGACCATCCGCGTCTCGCTGTTCCTGGCCTATCCCGAAGCGACACCGCGCGCGCCCTACATGGAATGCGTCAGCGTGTGGAGCAGCGATCCCGCTGTCACCGGGCAGATTCTGGTCGGCCAGCGTTTCCCCAGCAGCGAGTATCCGTTTGAGATTCTGCTGGAAGAATATGACGGCCTGATCACGATCGACGATCTGACCCGTTCCGAGACGATGTTCGTCGGCCATCCCGAACTGTACACCCGGCTGAGATCGACCGGCTCGGCCAGCGCCCTGATCGCCCCGGTGCAGTCCCGTCTGCGCTGGTTTGGCGCGCTGCTGATCGAATCGGACCGGACGAACGCCTTCAATGAACAGTATCAGCGCTTTGTGCAGGCTATTGCAGATCAGGTGTCGATCGCGGTCGAAAACCAGATGCTGTTCCGTTCTGCGCAGTTGGAGGCCGAACGCGCCCAGCAGGAAGCGCAGCGCGCGCTGGCCCTGGCGGAAGCGGCCCAGCTTGCCAGCCGCAGCATGATCGGCGTCAGCTTTGCGGAAAGCCTGGGCGAGGTGTTCGAGCGTGTGGCGCTGGAGGCCGGTCTCGACCGCTGGATGCTGCTGCTGTTCGATGACCGCCGCACACGCCTGAACCTGATCACGAGCAAAATCCCCAGCATGGAACTGGCGACGAACTTCCAATACTCGCCCGATACCACGCTGCCGGTCGTCCAGGTGACGGAAATCCGCCGCCCGCTGCTGGTCAACGCCGTGGACGAATATCCGGGTGTCGCCACCCTGAGCGATACGATCCGCCGCACGCTGCCGATCTTTTTCGGCAAGCACATCGCCGCGCCGGTGACGTCGGCGGGCGAAGTCCTCGGCGCGCTGATGATGGGCCGGTCGATCGAGGCCGAAGACCTGGACGAGCGCGACGAACAACTGGTGGTCACGGTCGCCGCGCAGGTGGCGCTGGCGCTGGAAAATCGCCGTCTGTTCCAGCAGGCCCAGAACGAACAACAGCGCCTGCGCTCGATCCTGGAAACGCTGCCCGCCGGTGTGCTGGTGCTGAACCCCGAACTGCTCACGCCGGTGGTGTGGAACCAGCAGATCGAAACCTACCTGGGCCGACCGATCGACCCGCTGCTGCCGTTCAGCGCCCAGTCTTACAGCCTTTACCGCACTGGCACGCAGTTGATCTACCCGGCGGACGAAATGCCGATCCTGGTCGCGCTTCAGGATGATATACGTACCTTCGGCGATGACTTGGCCGTGGTGAGGGACGACGGCAAGACCGATCTGCTGATCAACGCCGCGCCGATCCATGACGCCAGCGGGCAGATTTCGGCCATCGTCGCCGCCTTCCAGGACATCAGCAATCTGCGCAGCCTGGAAAACACGCTTCAGGAAAATCTGCGCGAGACGGTCGCCCTTTATGAGGCGCAACGCCAGCTTTCGGAAGCCAACGAACTGGAAGAGGTGCTGGATGTGGTCATCACGCAGTTGGCGCTGCTCCAGCCCGATGACGCTTATATCTTCCTGACCGACGACGATAACCGCCTGCGCACCGTGCGTCATCTCAGCCAGCCGCTGGATGATCCGACCGTGCTGGCGGGCGTGTTCAGCCCGGAGGATGTGGTGCAGATCGCCGGGGCAGAGATCAGCGAACTGCCAGCCACAACCCGTGACGCGCTGACTTCGCTGGGGATGCGCGAGTTGATCAGCGTGCCGATGCGCGCCAGCGGTCGCACGCGGCCTCTGGGGTGGCTGATGGCGCTCAACGACGCGCCCGGCAAATTCACGCCGGATCAGGAACGTATCATCGGGCAGTTGGGCGATGTGGCCTCGACCGCGATCGACAACCGCTACCTGATCCGCAGCCAGCAGGCCACGCTCCAGGAGATCGGCGCGCTCTACAACGCGACCACCACCATCAGCCGCACCCGCGACCTGGGGCAGCTTTCGGTCGTGCTTCAGGCCGCGCTGGCCACGCTCCAGCCGGATTATATGCTCGGCTACGTGGAGACGGACAACCGCGCCAGTGTCCCTCTCGAACTGTTCGCCGTCTCGCCGCCGCAGAGTGATGTCCACGTGCTGCGGACGATGCTGGCCGAGTACAACATCCCGTCGGAAGGCATCTACATCGAAAACCTGGCCGAGGCGATGATCTCGCAGTCCGGCTCGCTCAAGCGCGACCTGCTCTCCCTGGGCGATGTGCGCTCGCTGGCCGCGATCAACCTGCGTATCAAGGATCGCCCCGGCGGACGGCTGATCGTCGCCTTCAGGAACACACGCCGCTTTACGGAAGGCGAAAGCCGCTATCTGAACACGATCGCCGACAGCGCCTCGGTCGTGATCGATAACATCCTGCTGTTTGAGCAGATTCAAAGCACGCTGGAAGAGACCAGCGTCCTCTATCAGGCCAGCCGTGCGCTGACGGAAGCGTCCACCGCCGAGGATATCCTCAACGTGGTCGTCAATTACCTGATCCAGCCGCACACGCACCAGGTCTTCATCGCGCTGCTGAATACCACCACGTGGGAAAATCCTCACGCCAGTGTTGATATCGTCTCCACGTGGAACGACCAGGGCAGCCTCGACCTGACCGGGCTGTCGCTGACGCAGGAGCAGTTCCCGGCCTGGGCGCTGCTGGCCTCACCCACGGTGGTGACGATCGACGACGTGAATGAAGATTTACGCCTGGACGAATTCCAGCGCATGGGGGCGCAAAGCCTCGATGTGCAGTCGCTGGCGATCATCCCGCTGCGTGTGCCCAAACGCGCGATCGGCGCGGTCTGGCTCGGCTCGCGTGACCCGCACATCCACAACGAGCGCGAACTGCGCGTGTATCAGGCGTTTGCCGAACAGGCCTCGCTCTCCCTGGAAGCCTCTTACCTGCTCCAGCAGATCGAACGCCGCGCCCGCCAGTTGGAAACATCGGCCCAGGTCAGCCAGCGCGCGGGGAACATTCTCGACCTGGAAGTGCTGCTGCCGCAGGTCGTCTCGCTGATCCGCGACGCCTTCCGCTATGATCATGTGCAGATCTTCCTGATGGACGAGCAGAACGACTTTGCCGAACTGCGCGCCAGCACGGGCGAGGCCGGTCAGCAGCTTCTCGGCATCAAGCACAAGCTGCGCCGGGGTTCCCAGTCGGTGATCGGCCAGGTGACGGCTACCAGCCAGCCGCATCTGGCGCAGGACACGGCCGATGTGAACGTCATCCACCAGCCCAACCCCTATCTGCCGCTGACCCGTTCGGAGATGGCGCTGCCGCTGATCATCAAGGGTAAGGTGATCGGCGCGCTCGATGTGCAGTCTAACCAGCCCAACGCCTTCAGCGACGAAGATGTAAGCGCGCTGACGACGCTGGCCGCGCAGATCGCGGTCGCCATCGACAACGCCAATCTGTACGAGGCGACGCAGGAACAGGCCAACAAGATGGGCTTCCTGTTCGACATCACCACCGCCGCCGCTGCCGCCGACTCGCTCAACTCGTCGCTGCAACTGGTGGCCGACCGCCTGCATCACGCGCTCGATGCCCTCAGCGTCAGCCTTTACCTGCCGCACTTCTACATCGACCGCACCGATAATCCGTACATCATGATGCAGGCGGTGGCGCTGGCGGGGTCAGATCAACCGCTGGCCGAGATCGCCGAGATTCGCAGCGACGATCCCACCAACATCATCAGCCACGTGGTGGAGACGATGCAGCCGCACATCGTGGAAGACGCGGTGTTCGAGCCGCGCTACCTGCCGATCGTGCCGGAGGCCAAGTCTGCCATCCTCGTCCCGCTCATGTCCGGCCCGGATCTGATCGGGCTGATCAACGTCGAGTCGCGCCAGGCCCACGCCTTCGGCTACGATATGCTTCAGCTTCTGCTGACGCTGGCCGGGTCGCTGTCGGCCATCATCAAATCAGCCCAGCTGCTGGATCAGCTCTCGCGCACCAACGAACAACTGCGCGAACTCGACCGCCTGAAAAGCGATTTCCTGGCGAACATGAGCCATGAACTGCGCACCCCGCTGAACTCAATCATCGGGTTCAGCCGCGTGATGCTCAAGGGTATCGACGGCCCGCTGACCGAGATGCAGGAACAGGACCTGACGACGATCTACAATTCCGGCCAGCATCTGCTGGTGCTGATCAACGACATCCTCGACCAGGCCAAGATCGCTGCCGGGAAGATGGACCTCAAGCTGGCGTACTTCGACATCAAGCCGGTGGTGGAGGCGGTGAAATCGATCGGCATCGGCCTGGTGAAGGACAAGCCGATCCAGATTCACATGGAGATCGCCAACAACCTGCCGAAGGTCTACGGCGACGAGTTCCGCACGCGCCAGGTGCTGCTCAACCTGGTCTCCAACGCCTCCAAATTTACCAACCAGGGGTCGATCGTGATCCGCGTCTACCCGATCACGCACGCGGAGACGGGCAAGACCATCATCCGCCTGGATGTGACCGACAGCGGTATCGGCATCGCCGAAAAGGACATCCCGCTGCTGTTTGAAGCCTTCCGCCAGGTCGATTCGTCGCTGACCCGCACCGTCGGCGGCACGGGGCTGGGCCTGCCGATCGCCAAGTCGCTGATCGAACTTCAGGGCGGCGAGATGATGGTCGCCTCCAAAGTCAACGTCGGCTCGACCTTCAGCATCACGATCCCGACCGAGCCAGTCGTGATCGAACATGCCGATGATGATCTGCCCGGCATCATGGACTTCGGCAAGACGCAGAAGATCACGCAGGAGGTCGATCAGTTTAACCCACCCAGCAAACCGACGCTGGAAGTCAACGCCGTGCGCACCGGGCCGTCTCAGCGCGCGATGCAGTCCAAGCGCCAGGTGGTGCTGATCGAGGACAACAAGGACATGGTGGATATGTTCCGCCGCATCCTCCAGCGCGAAGGCTTCGAGGTGATCAGCGCCGATCATCCCGCCTATGCCGAGGCGATGGTCAGCAATCTGCGCCCGACGGTGGTGGTGATGGATGTCAGCTTCGCCGACGGCGAGGGCTGGAACATCCTGACGCGGCTGAAGGATCGGGACGATACGTTTGACCTGCCGGTGATCGTCGTCACCCTCAGTAGCGACTCGCAGCGGGCTTATCAATCCGGCGCGCACACCTTCATCCAGCGGCCGTTTATGCCGGAAGACCTGGTGGCCGCCGTGCTGGAAGCGGAAAAAGAGAGCAATACCGACCGCATCCTGATCATCGACGATCAGCCGGAAGCGATCCGACTGCTGACACAGCTGCTGAACGAGAACGGCCGGTTCCGCGTGTTCGCCGCACACAGCGCCGAGGACGGGATCGCGCTGGTGGCCCGCCGCCGGCCCGATCTGGTGCTGCTCGATCTGCGGATGCCGGATAAGGACGGGTTCGCCGTGCTTGAGGAGTTGCGTTCCAACCCGGAAACGGCTAATATCCCGGTCATGGTGATCACGGGTGAAGTCACCTTTAACCCGCAGGAAAAAGCCCAGCTCAGTAATGTGCATGTGCTGTATAAGGCGCACGTCACCGAGCAGGATTACCAGCGGTTTATTGAGGATGTGCAGGCCCATCTCAACGATAACCAGCAGCCTTGAACCAGCGACCAGCAGGCCGGGGAGCGTGGGCGCGCGCGCGCCTTCCCCGCCTGTTTGATAGATCATCACCCCGCGCGGCCCTGTTCTGATGCACGACTGCGAACCGGGAAGCCGTTGAAATGACCGGAGTCGCGCGGGGTTAAAACCCGTCATTGCTCAAACAGCTTTTCGGCCCTTCTCAGCGGCCCATGGGGCGCGCTGCTTTAGCCTGTGACCAACAACCAACACCAGCAGACCGTAAATCTATGCCGCACACCAAGAAGATCATCCTCGAATGCAGCTACTGTGACCACCTGACCCCGCTGACGGAGTTCGCCGGGGCCTGCCCAAATTGCGGAGAGACTATCGTCGAGGCGCGCTATGAGCTGAACAAGATCGATGTGCCGGCGTGGGTGGCCGATCTGCCACGGCGCGGTTCTGGCCTGTGGCGCTATCATGAGATTCTGCCGATCTACGACACCGCCAACATCATCAGCCTGGGCGAGGGCGGCACACCGCTGATCAAGTCGGAGGCGCTGGCGGCCTTCCTGGGCCTCAAGCATCTCTACATCAAGGACGAGCGCCAGGGGCCGACCGGCAGCTTCAAGGATCGGCAGGCGACGGTGGCGATCTCGTATCTTAAAGAGGCTGGCATCGGGGAAGTCGTCGTCGCCAGCACCGGCAACGTCGCCATCGCCTACGCTGCCTATGGCGCGCGTGCCGGCATCCGCCTGTGGGGATTTTTCCCCAGCCTGACGCCCAACGACAAAATGCGCGAGGCGGCGCTTTACGGCGCGGAGATCATCAAGACCACCGGCACCTACGATCAGACGAAGGCGCTGGCGGCGCAGTTCGCGGCGGCCAAAGGCGTGTTTCTGGACCGGGGTATCAAGAGTGTGGCGTCGATCGAGGCCATGAAGACGATGGCTTACGAGATCGCCGAGCAGTTGGGCCGGGCATTCGACGGCGGGGCGCGCTGGCGGTCGCCGGACTGGTTCCTGCAAGGCGTCAGCGGCGGCATGGGGCCGATCGGCGTCGGCAAGGGCTTTCGGGAGCTTCAGCGCCTGGGCCTGGTCGATAAGCTGCCCGCGTTCGGGATGATCCAATCGACCGGGTGCGCGCCGATGGTGGAAGCGTTTCAACGGGGACAGCGCGTCGCAACGCCCGTGGAAAAGACCAACACCATCATCGCCACGCTGGCGACCGGCAATCCGGGCCGCGCCTACGAACTGCTGTACGATTATGTGGCCGAAAACGGCGGCTGGTTTGAATCGGCCACCGACGAAGAAGCCTTCAACGCGATCCGCATCCTGGCGCGCAACGACGGCATCTCGGTCGAACCGGCCACCGGCGTGACCTTCGCCGGGTTGTTCAAAATGGTGCGCAGCGGCGTGATCAAGCCCGATGATGTGGTGGTGGTCAACTGCTCCGGCCATACCATGTCGGTCGAAAAGAACATCCTGGGCGATCAGTGGCAGAAGCATGTCGATATGTCACGCGCGGCCAGGGAAGCGGCGGTCATCCCGGAACAGAGCTTCGCCGAGGCGCTGGATAATGTGATCGACGGCAACAACAGGCGTATCGTCGTGATCGAGGACAACGAGGCCGCCGCCCGCCTGATGAGCCGCATCCTGGAGACGCGCAAGGATGTTGAAGTCCACCTGGCTCATAACGGACGCGCCGGGATTGATCTGATCCGCCGCCTGAAGCCCGATCTGATCATCACCGATCTGATGATGCCGGATGTGGACGGCTTCCAGGTGATCGAGACCGTCAAGGGTGACAAGAGCCTCAATGCCATCCCGATCGTGGTCGTCACCGCCAAGGAACTGACCGTCCGCGAGCGTAAGCTGCTCGATAACCAGGTCGATCTGCTGGTGCAGAAAGGCTCGTTTATCGATGAGGATTTTGTCGAAAGCCTGATCGCCCGGCTGCATTAAATCCAAGCCAAGAAGCGATCAGCCATCTTGTCGCTGGCATCCATACTTCCGGTTGACAGTACAAACTGTGCTGACTCGTGCATCATGCGCCCGCCGAATAAAGCGCTTAACGTTTTCTCACGACAAATTTACGAAATATCGTGGGAATATGCGCATTTCATGGCGAAATTGCGGTAGAGTCAGGCTTGGTGACATGCGATCAGTCATGCATGATCTGAGGGAATCTGTTGGCCCAGTCTCCGGCCCATACCATCCTGTATATTGAAGATGATCCGGCCAGCCGCCGCCTGGTCGAACGCACCCTGCATTACGCCGGGTATCAGGTGCTGGTGGCGGAACGCGGTTTGCAGGGCATTGATATGGCCCGGCAGCACCAGCCTGATCTGATCCTGATCGACATCAACCTGCCAGACATCAGCGGGCATGAGATCGCCACCTCCCTGCGCAGCGATCCGCGCTTCTTCAAGACGCCGATCGTGGCGCTGACCGCACAGGGTTACGGCGAACAGCGCGAGATCGCCATGGCGGCCGGCGTCACCGGTTATATGACCAAGCCGGTCGATATGGATCAACTGCTCGACAAGCTGCAATTTTATCTGCGCGGCGGGCGAGACACGATCGACCCGGACCGGCTGGCGGCGGGGCAGTCTCAGTACCTGCGCGATGTGGTGGGCCGGCTTGAAGAGCGCATCCGCCAGTTGGAACAGGCCAACGAGTCGCTGCGGCGGCTGGATCGCATGAAGGAGACCTTTATCCAGATCACCGCTCACGAACTGCGCACCCCGCTGACGCTGGTGGTCGGTTACAGCCGCCTGCTGACCGAAGACACGTCCATGCGCACGCTGACAAATTATGATGAGGAGATCAGGACGCTGGTGCAGGGCCTGATGGAATCGATCGAGCGGATGCACAGCGTGATCGAGGAGATCGTCACCATCAGCCGCCTGATGACCCGGCAGATTCACCTGACGCTGGGCGCGACGCATCTGGGCGCGGTGGCGCAGAAGGTAGCGGCCAGCTATGAACCGGCGCTGAAGGAACGGCGTATCGAACTGCATTTTTCGCCGGAAAACTGGCCCGCCACGCTGTGGGGGGATGGCGAACTGCTGCGGCTGGCCCTCAGCAACCTGGTCGGCAACGCGATCAAGTACACGCCGGATGGCGGCCACATTTACCTGACGGCGGAGCCACTGCCGGAGGCGGTGCGCATCCGCGTGCGCGACACCGGCATCGGCATCGACGCGGCGGAGCAGGCGGTGATCTTCGACCGCTTTCATACCGTCGATGACCCGATGCTGCACAGCACCAGCAAGACCGCGTTCGGCGGCGGCGGGTTGGGGCTGGGCCTGCCCATTTGTAAGGGGATCGTCGAGGCGCACGGCGGCACGATCCGCGTGGAGAGCGCGGGGCGCGATCCTCACCGTTTGCCGGGCAGCCAGTTTATCATCACCCTGCCCCTGACGGCCAAACCTGCGCCTAATGCGTTTGTGCAGCCGCATCAGCCGTAAGCACACCCGGAAATTCAACGAATATTCATCAAATCAGTGTCCGCCGCGCCCGATGTGATATAAAATAATTGTTACATCCCACATCCGGCATCATTCCCCGCCCGGTTCCGCTCCACTTCAGGCAACATTGACCCGGCGGGAAGAGGAAAAGATCACGTGTTGCAGAACCCTCGCAATCGAGGTGTGGCCGCCGCCTTTGCAACGCCGTTGTTTCTGGGCGTAGCGCCGATCTTCGGCAAGCTGGCGATCAATGCCGGGGCCGATCCGTTTTCGGTTGCCGCGCTGCGCACGCTGATGGCCGTCGCGCTGTTGTGGGTGGTCTATTTTATTTTCTTCCGCAGGAACATTTATATTTACCCCGCTGGTCTGCTCGGCTGCGTGGTGATCGGCCTGGTCAACGGGATCGGCTCGTTGTTTTATTACGGCAGTCTCGCCAGCCTCGATGCGTCGCTGGGCCAGCTTCTCAATGGCATGTATCTGCCGATCGCGGTGATCCTTTCTGGCCTGGCCGGTCAGCGTGCGGATCAGCGCACGGTGCTGCGCGCGGTGCTGGCCGTGATCGCCCTGCTGATGATCACCGGCTTTGGCGATTCGCCCACCAATATCATCGGCGTGGCGCTGATGCTCGGCAGCGCGCTGATGTTCGCCGGGACGGTCATCCTCAGCCAGTTTGTGCTTTACGAAATGCCCTCGCGCACGGTGACACTTTATGTGCTGACGACGATGGGGGTGGTGGTGTCGATGGTCTGGCTGGCGGTCGGTGAACCGCTGCCGGGCGCTGTGGTCGCGGACGCGCTGCCACCGATCTTCATCCTCGGTGTCACCACCGCGCTCTCCCGCCTGGCGATGTTTGCCGGGGTCAAGATGCTGGGCGGGATGCAGACGGCGATCATCGCCATCACAGAGATCGGTGTGGCGCTGGTGCTGGCGTTCCTCTTCCTGCACGAACGCCTGACCGGGTTGCAGTGGGTGGGGGTTAGCGTGCTGGCCGCCTCGATCCTGCTGATCCGCCAGCGCGATCTGAATCCGCGTGGATTTAACCCCAACGCGCTGCTGGTGGCGAATATGGCAAGTGTGCAGTTCCAGCGGATCGCGTTCCACCGCGCGTTCGGCACATCAGAGACGGACAACGAACTGGGCACGATGGCGACCGTCACCACCCAGGAACTGCTGGCGATCCAGCGCATGATGGGCGCGCAGGTCGGCCCGATCGATCCCTTCCCGATCCCACGCGGCAACCTGGGCGCGGAACTCTCGCCGCACCTGGGCGGGCCGACATCGGCGTCGCCCTCGGCCAACGGCGGCCGTCACACGGATGTGGGACGACCCTCCAGCGGAGGGCAGTCCAGCGGCGGAGCGCACTCTTCCCAGGGGGAGCCGTGAAGGATGCCCGGCGGGCACATGACGGATCGCATGCCCGCCGGGCGATTCTGGTCAGGACTCGCCCGTCAGACCCGGCAGCTTTGCTATCTGGCGCCGCCCAGCCACGAGAAGTAGGTGCGGAAGGCGTTCGCTTCCAGCCCGAACACACCATCCGGATTAGACAGCACGACCGGACGCCAGAAGCTGATGTCATAAAATGACGTTGTGCCGGTCAGGTTGAAGGCGCTGGCTTCCGTCGAACCCCAGGGATTGCGGAGGATGATATACTTCTGCCCGGCATGATAATCCCACCCCAGCACCGAATAGGCATGCCAGCCGACCAGATTGGCATCGGCATAATGCACACCCGGGGGGAGATCGGCGTCGGAGCCATAGGTGCAGGCCACCATCGGGTTCAGGGTTCGGCGGCTCATCGAATTGCCTCGCACAATGTCCCACAATTCGTCAGCGGTATAGTGTCCCGTAAAATGCGCGAACTCCGTCAGACCCGTGATCTCCGCGCAGGCGCGAATAGGATCGCCACCTGTCAGCGGTGGGTAGGCGGGATAATCGCTCTGGGTTCCACTGCGCCACTTGGCATAGGCCTTTTCATAGATGGCCGGCCAGGTTTCCCCATCTTCGCTGGAGCGCGCATAGAGCGGCTGAAGGCTGCTCGTGCTGATCGGAATGTTGTCCGTCACCTCCACATCCGACCACTGGTTATCGGTCGGGTTAAAGAAACGCACGATGTTGACGAACTGCTGCTGATTAAGCCCGGTGGCGCGGGTCAGATGGCGGATCATGTGAGGGCGCGCCCAGGCCACAGACGCCATTGCAGCGATGAAGTAGCAGTCTCCCAGCGCCCCCTGAATCGGGTCGAAGAATTCAGCCGTCTCATTGAAGAATCGGCCATGATCAGCCCAGGTTGCGTTGGGTGGCGTCCAGGGCATAATGATTTGCAGGTCCCAGTCGAGGATCGCCTTGAGGATGTCGGGTGTCAGCAACCGTGCCAGCCGCTGGTCGCGCTCATCACCAGGTAAGGTGACCTGAAGGCGCAGACGACCATCATTGGCAACCTCCACCTGATCGATCAGGATGCTTGCGATATCGTCTCGCTTGAACACACTGCCCAGATCGCCCAGCACCCGGAGGCGCGTGGCATCAAAGATCGGATTCAGCTCCAGATCGGTCACCAAATCGCGCGGCTTGATGTCCAGAATAGCCGGGCGCGCCGGGACCATCTGCCGGTTTTCACCGCGCCGAAAACCAAGATACAGCGGTGAGTTGTGGCGCGGGTCGAACAATTCGTGGTAAGGGGTTTGCAGCAGTTCTTCCAGCATCCGCTTCGGCTCGGCGATCTGCTTCCAGTTGATTTTGCGCCCGGCGATCAGTTCAGCCAGCGCGTAGGGGTTGATCACACCGGCACTGGGCGGTGGAACGTCGGAGGTCGAACCCTTGTCAACCGGTGCAATGGGGGAAAGGGTATCCAGCGTCATGTCATCCTCATTTCACAAACGATCGTGCAGTACTGAAAATGAGATTTGATGCGGCCTGCTGCTGGGTGTAAAACGTTTACCGCACCCCGAATACCGGTATCTACTTATGAATGTCGAAAGCTGTCGTGTTCTTGACACGTGTTCAGGATACTGCCTGTAAAAAAGTGTAAACGAGCATGAATGCGCCGATCTGGAGCGCGCAGATCGCATCGCGTAATTCGGGGCGGAAAAGGAGACTTACATGGGTGAACATCGGATGGTCGATCGTGCGGTGATCGTCGGTGTGGGGGATGGGGGCAGCGCGGCGCTCAACCGGGTCGTGGATGAACGTCTGCACGCGGTTCGCACCGTGGCGGTCAACACCTATGCGGCGGCGCTGACCGGCAGCCGGGCGCAGATCACACTCGTGATCGGCGAGGCAGCGTTCGGCGCAGGCGGTGATCCGGCCATCGGGCGCAGAGCGGCTCAATCGGGCGCGGATGATCTGGCGGCGGTGATGCGCGGCGCGGAACGGGTGATCGTGCTGGGCGGGTTCGGCGGTGGCACAGCGACTGGCGCGCTGCCGGTGATCGCGGCGCTGGCGGCCTCTGAAGCGGCGGAGGCGCTGGCAGTGGTCACCACACCGTTTACGTTCGAGGGGGTGTGGCGCGCGCAGATCGCGCACAAAGGGATGGCACGGCTGCGGGAAGCGATCGCGGAGCCTGTGGTGATCGCCTGCGACGATCTGATCCCCTTGCTGCCGGGCAAAAGCGCCCTCAGCCTGGCGGAAGCCTACTCGCTGGCGGATCGGGCCGTGGCCTGGAACGTCCTGGCTCGCCTGGTATAGCGATTGCAGGCTGACCGCTGCTGGCTCTGCGCTTTATACACTCGATTTGAGGCCGTGGCCGGTCATCACCAGCACGATGTTAGCGTCCGCGCCGGTATATTCACGCACCTGCTTGAGCGCAGCGTAGACCGTGGCGCTGGTCGGCTCCACAAACAGACCGCGACGGGCCAGGGCGTCACGCGCCGGGAGGATTAACGACTCCTCGATCCGCAGCGCAGCGCCGCCCGTCTCGCGGATGGCGCGCATGATCTGCCAGCCGCGCACCGGCAGCGCGATCGAGATGCCGTCGGCTACCGTGATCTGGGGGACGACCGCCGAGGGGGTATCGGAACCGCGTTCCCAGGCCCGCACGACCGGATCGCAGGCCGAGGACTGCACCGCGAACAACCACGGCACACGGTCGATCACACCGGCGTCCTTCAGCAGGCGGAATCCCCGCGCCAGCCCTAGCAGCAGCCCCCCCATGCCGACCGGGACGACCACCGCGTCCGGCCCTTTGCGATGGGTCTGTTCCCACAACTCCCAGGCCAGCGTCATCATCCCGGCGATGAAAAACGGACTCCAGGCGTGGCTGGCATAGACGGCGCGCCCGCTTTCCGCTTCCGCGATGACGGCTTCGGTCACATTGGCGCGCGGCCCGGTGATCTCGATCACGTCGGCGCTCATGCCGATCTGACGTTTCTTGTTGGGGTTGGCCCCGGCGGGCACAAAGACTTTAGCCTTCAGCCGGGCGGCGCTGGCATAGGCGGCCAGGGATGATCCCGCGTTGCCGGATGAGTCTTCCACGACTCGTTCCGTCTGCCAGGCGGCCAGATGATTGACCATCACCGCCATGCCGCGATCCTTGTACGATCCGGTCGGGTTCAGGTAATCCAGCTTGGCGAGGAAGCGCTGATTCTCCAGGTCGATGCGCACCAGCGGCGTCATGCCTTCGCCCAGGGTGAAGCGTTTCTTGGCAGGCAGCATAGCCGAATAGCGCCACAGCGACCACTCGCCCTGATCGATGGCGGCGGGGACGAACGGCTGAGGGTTGGCGATCTCCAGCAGGCCGCTGCACGACATACAGCGCCAGTCGGTGGGCAGCGCCGGGGTCAATCGAGACCCGCAGTCTGTACAAACCAAACGCGGAATGTAGGCGGTTTCGGTCATCAAAAGGCGGCCTTCGCTCGGTATTTTCAGCATGGTCATACCCGGTTAGGAATGCAGTTCTGATTGTAACGCAAATCGAATGTGTTCGTAAACGCGCCAAAAAAACCGTGGACTGCCTGCCCGCATAAGCCCATCCAGCGGGATATTTGGTCTGGCGACGTAATACAATCACAAGCGTCAGCGACTACATTATAATGAGAACATCATGACGAGAAAAATCGCCCGCCGGTGGGCATTACCCCCGGTGGACTTAAGGACCCGCGCCATGAGCGACCTGAACCTGCCCCTGACCGACACAATGCAGCGTCCCCTGCGCGATCTGCGCATCTCAGTTACGGATCGCTGCAACTTCCGCTGCACCTACTGTATGCCTGCTGAGGTGTTTGGTGAGCATTATCGCTTTCTGCGCCGGGCGGATATTCTGACGTTCGAGGAGATCACCCGCCTGTCGCGCCTGCTGATCGATCTGGGCGTGGTCAAGCTGCGGCTGACCGGCGGCGAACCGCTCGTGCGGCGCGAGATCGAGACGCTGGTGGCGCTGCTGGCGCAGATCGACGGCGCGGAGGATCTGGCCCTGACCACCAACGGCGTCTATCTGCCGGACAAGGCTCAGGCGCTGCGCGAGGCCGGGCTGAAGCGTGTCACCGTCAGCCTCGATACGCTGGACGACGCGGTCTTCCGCCAGATGAACGGGGATCGCGCCGGGGTGGATGAGGTGCTGCGCGGGATCGACGCGGCGGAACGCGCCGGGCTGCTGCCGATCAAGATCAACACCGTGGTGCAGCGCGGCGTCAACGATCATACCCTGGTCGATCTGGCCCGCTATGGCCGGGAACGCGGCTGGATCGTGCGCTTTATCGAGTATATGGATGTGGGCAACCTCAACGGCTGGTCGCGCGATCAGGTCGTGACGGCGGATGCGATCGTGGCGCAGATCGATGCTGCGATGCCGCTGGAACCGATCGCAAGCCATTATCGCGGCGAAGTCGCCCGGCGTTACCGCTACCGTGACGCGGGCGCGGACGAACCGAACGCCGAGATCGGCCTGATCACCTCCGTGACTCAGCCTTTCTGCGGCGCGTGCAACCGCCTGCGTCTGTCTGCTGATGGCAAGCTCTATACCTGCCTGTTCGCCAGCAAAGGCACTGATCTGCGCGAGCCGCTGCGGGCCGGGGCCACCGACGACGACCTGAAGGCCATCATCGGCGGGGTGTGGCGCGCGCGGGCGGATCGCTACTCGGAGATTCGCTTCAAAGTGGCCGACCGGCGCGACTCCAAAGTCGAAATGTTCCATATCGGGGGATAGGGCGGGGCCGACGTGCCGTCACATCAGGAGTCCTATCCCTGATTTTGAAACGATTACCCTGATCCGCACCCGGACTTTTCTCCCCCAAACCAATTCCCTACTCGCCAGAAACCGAAAAATATCCTAATTTCGAGAATGTTATATTTCACGCCAGATCACGACGGACTATAATTTGTGGTAATGATCCGACCCACCCGCCTCCTGGCGCAAAACATGAGCAGCATCGCCGCCATCGCTGACGCCGCAGAGTTGATCGAAACGCGCACCGGCCTGGCCGTCCGCGCCCAGTTTCGTGGAGAGTTCGATTCGATCCTGCTGTCGCTGGCCGGGGATGATCTCTACGGGTTTATCGAACGGCTCCATGCCGCGCGGGAGACCGATCCGGTCTGGCAGTCGCTGATCAAGGCGCTGACCATCAGCGAGACCTACTTCATGCGCGATCAGGCGCATTTCACGCTGCTGCGCGCCCATATTCTCCCGGAACTGATCGCGCGCCGCCGCCGCGAAAATGATCTGCACATCACGATCTGGAGCGCGGGCTGCGCCAGCGGGGAAGAACCCTTCTCCGTGGCGATAGTGCTGCACGAGCTTCTGCCCGATTTGCCGCGCTGGAGGATTGAGATGGTCGGCACCGATCTCAGCGATCACGCGCTGGGAATCGGTCGGCGTGGAATCTACCGCCAGTGGGCTTTCCGCCACACCAGCATCGATTTTCAGATGCGCTATTTCGATCAGGTCGAGACCGGCCTGCTAATCAAACCGCACATCCGCCAGATGGTCAGCTTCCGCCATGCCAATCTGCTGCATGGCGCGCCGCTGCCCCAGGTCGATATCGTGCTGTGCCGCAACGTGCTGCTTTACTTCAGCCATGCGCAGGCCGCGCGCGCGGAGACGATCTTTTACGACGCGCTGATCTCCGGCGGCTGGCTGATCCTCGGCCACGCAGAGACGATCCGCCAGCAGCGCGAACGCTGGCAGACGCACCTGTTCCCCGGCGCGCCGGTCTTCCAGCGCCCGTTGAATGTGATGCGCGTCAATCCCTTTGTGCGTTATGACGCCGACCGGCTGACCGTGCCCCCTGGGGTGGGCGGATCGGGCACGCCGGAACGCGCCCCGCTGACGATCGAGGATGTGATGCAGGCCATTCAGACCGAGGATTACGCCAGCGCCGAATCGATCGTGCTGGCCTGGGTCAGCGCCCGCCCCGCCGACGCATCCGGCCATCTGCTGCTGGCTTACGTGCTGGCGAACCAGGGCCGCCCCGCCGACGCGCGCCGGCATCTGGACGACGCGCTGCGCCGCGATCCGCTGCTGGCGGACGCGCATTATCTCTCCGCGCTGCTGCATCTGGAAGATGACCACGCCGAGGAGGCCCGGCGCTCGCTGCGTTCGGCGCTTTACTGCCAGCGTAATCATCCGCTGGCTTCTTATCTGCTCGGCAACCTCTACGCCCAGACCGGCGATCGCCAGCACGCCCGGCTGCACTGGGGCAACGCGCGCCAGGCGATCGCCAGCTTGCAGCCCGGCAGCCCGGTCGCCAGCGTCAGCGAGGTGACGGCGGGCCGCCTCAATGCCCTGCTGGAGGCGCAGCTTGATGGGTTCGCGCCGGAGGCCGCCGGCGAAGTGTCCTGAACGCTGGATCGATCATGCGATCAGCGCCAGGCGTTCGAGCAGTTCGTCCAACTGCTGGAGCAGCACATCCGGCGGGCCGTTATTGAGCAGCGTGTAATCGGCGATGGCGATCGGGCCGCCTTTTTCGAGATTCTCGATCTCCAGGTGATCGCGCTCCTCGGCCTGCTGACGCGAGAGGGGCCGTTCGATGCGCGCTTCCAGCCGGGCATAACGCAGATCGCGCTCGCACACCACCGCCACCACGATCAGTTCCGCGCCGAATTCGCTTTTCAACAGCTTATACTCGCTGAAGCTGTACAGCCCGTCGATGATGATCGTATCGTGCTTGTCCAGCGCGCGTTTGAGGATCGGCAGGGCGCGCGCGGCCATCACGGCCATGCCGCCTTCCTGACGCAGCGCCTCGCGGATGCTGCGCTCGGTATCAGGGGTCAGCGCCAGACCCCGGCGCGCCACTTCGTCGGTTACAATGCTGCCAAAGCGAAACTGAAAGTAGCCCCTGCTTTCCAGGTGCGCCGCGCAGGTCGATTTACCGGCGCCCGGCATCCCCACCAGCGCCACCGCGCGCGGCTTGAGTTGTGTCGCCATCGATCCTCAATGTCTGGTTCGTTAAGTGCCGCGCGCGATTATACAACAATTCACAGACCACACGCCGATCTGCCGGGCGGCAAGACCGGGTAATCGCTTCAAAACTGAGAATGTACGCCTATGCACGGGATGGCGCGTGGGCACGCCCCCTGCATCCCGAAACATTATATGACCACGGGGGTGGGGCAGGGCCGGGGGCCTGTCCTGGACAATTTATCCTCAACCTGTAATGCGACTGTGCGCTCCATCACCCAACGACGAGGTAATATAGCCCCGGCAGGGCGGTTGACAACCGCGATGTGGACGCCACAGGCTTGCTGGATGTGCGCTTCACATGCCTGACCCGCAAGCCCACCGGTTTCCAAATGGCTTCTTAACGTTGGCGTTTTCTCGTTACAGGAGTGGGTCACTTCAGGGGTGTTCTGTTCGCTGGCATCACTAATTGATGGGGGCCGCGACGAGAGCAGGATCGGCGCAGCGAGCGGAATCAGTCAGGCATAATGTATTAACCGGATACACTACATGGCGATTCAAAGATGTCTCTCCTGAGTGGAAGATGGGCGATCCTGACCCGCGTACCACAGCTAATAAATAGCGAAAAGTGCGTATGACAAGTGTCATGTTTAAGGTTTGGAGAATATCAAAAACCGCGCTAGGATTGACTCCCCGCGCGGTGATAGTCTGGGCTACTCCACCGGCTCCAGGAAGTAAGTTTCCGTGTCAC
>Ga0224723_1000591_pt1 | contig 24626 bp, 14 predicted proteins | sample Balambano_FR2_Me_FD_161647 | JGI IMG/M metagenome (GOLD analysis project Ga0224723, IMG submission 161647) | Freshwater sediment microbial communities from Lake Towuti, South Sulawesi, Indonesia - Balambano_FR2_MetaG | ecosystem: Environmental > Aquatic > Freshwater > Lake > Sediment | place... | reverse complement strand
GTCTCCAGCGTGATCACCTGCGCGGCGATGTCTGCCACGGCGCGGGCCGCGTCCAACTGAAACTCGCCCGCATAATCAACACTCGAAAAGCTCGCCTCCTGGGGAAGCCATTCCAGGTCGCCCAGGGTCGCCAGGTCTTCGCGCGGCGCCTGTGGCATCGGGTTCAGATCGAGCGGAACGACCGGCAGCACGGCGGCCATCACCAGCACGGTGGCGGCCTGCGCGCCCATCAGGGGCAGGTAAAACCCGGCGGATCGCGCCATCAACCCCGCGCCGCTCAACAGCACAAACGGCGCATAATAGGCCAGGATGCGCGCGTTTTCCCCCTGCACCAGCCCGATCAGATCGACCACGACAACCGTGATCAGCAGCGAGATCGCCAGCCGATCGATCATTTCGAGCCAGCCGGTCGATCGCAGCCGCCGCAGCGCGATCCACACGCCGCCCACGAACAATGCCGCAGCGGGCCACCCGGTGAACATCAGCACGTCGTAAGGATGCAGCAGCAGCCACGGCAGATCAGCGCGCTGGACAAGCGTGTGATGGCTCTCAAACGTCACGCGCAGCAGGTCAAGCGGCGTGAGACCTGTGGCGACGCCAAAGACGATCCACATGCTGATCAGCCCCAGCCCGAACCACAGCCCAGCGGCGACCGCGCGCGGTAGCCCATTCAGCAGTCGGCGGATCGCGCCTTCCCCGACGTTCTGCGATGCGGTCGCGCCCAGGGTGAACAGGCCGAACAGCAGCAGGATCGGCAGCACGGCGAAGTTCAGAAAAGTCGTGAACGACATGACCACACCCGCGCTCAGTACACGCAATGCAAAGCCTGATCCTCGCGCGCGCAGACCCCGCGCCAGCAGCGCGAAGCTGAGGATCGTGAGGAACGGATACAGCGTGTTCCAGGTCGGCGCGAACAGGGCGACAGCCGGGATCAGCGGCCACCATGCCGCCAGCCGCCGTGCCGCGCTTCGATCGCCTGTGAGATCGCGCGCCGCCGAATACAGCGGAAAGACCGCCAGCGCCGCAAAGATCGGCATCAGCATCCCCATACCCGCGCTGATGATCTCACCGCGTGTGTAACGCATCACATCAGCATCGCTGCACTGATACAGGCGCAGCGCCAGGCTCACATCGCGGCTGAAAGGAGCATTTTCAAACACCGAAGCCGCCGCGTGATGGATCAAGGGCTGGCCCGGCGGGCTGGTCGTGAAGTGGATCAGATTGGCGTCGAACGCCTCGCGCATCACAGCCGGCCAGCGTTCCAGCGTCCATTGAACGCCGTCGTCCGCCATCACGCGCACGGCCAGGGCGCTGGCCCCGGTCTGCACGGGAGAAACAGTGCGGGTGAACAGCAGAAAGCCAGGATCACCGCGCACACCGACCACCGCCAGCGTGATCACGACCGCGCCGAGAAATGCCCACAGCAGCGCGATCGCATCCGGCGGAGCCGCGCGGCGCATCCACATCACGCCGCCGACATAACAGGCCAGGGCCAGCGCCAGCGCGATGACCGGTGACCAGGTATCGGGAAGTGCATAGGGCCAGCGCCAGCCCGCGCCGCCGCGCAGACCAGGGTAAGCGTCCACGGCCAGCAGCGCCAGGAAGATCAGCGTGAAGGTGACAACCGCCGCAGTGAAACGCCGCATTTAGTCGCCGCCGCTTTGCGAGCCGGAAGCATTCTTAGGGTCGTCGCCGCGCCGTTTTTTCAGAAGCCGTGCGCCGATATTTTCGCCGCTGGCTGGGTTGGGGGCTTCCGTCGTTGGCTGACGGGGAGCAATCGGCTCCGGCGCAGGCGCGGATTGCGGCGCGGGCGGCGCAACGGTGACTGAGGGCGCGCGCATTTCGTCTGGCGTGGTCTGCGTTTCCCTGGCGTGCTGGCGGCGCTGGCGCAGATCGGACAGGCTGGCAGCGGCTTCCGGCTGCGGCGCGGGTTGATCGTCGGCGCCAACGCTCGGAAACTCTGCCGTGCTGGTACGGGTGCGGATGTCCTCACGGGCGCGATCGCGGGCCTGCCGCAGCGACGACAGCCGTTCTTCCGTCGTGAGTTCGGCGCGGCGCGGGCCGATTTTGCTGCGGATATAAGCCCGCAGGCGCTGTACATCGCTGGGCGTGATGATCAGGCGGCGGACGGCAATATCCACCGGCAGCAGCAGCAGCGCGGCCAGCAGCAGCCACGGCCAGATTGGGGTGTGGGCCGAAGCGATGCTCAGATTATGCGCGAATGCGGCGGCAGGGTCTCCGGCCAGTGACCGGCCCCCGGTCAGATCGGCAATTTCACTCAGCAGCGCGGCATCTGTCGGACGCAGCTCATACTCTGGCGAATAGGTCATTACCCAGCCGATCTGCTGGGTCAGTTCCAACCCTTCGGCGGCCTGGCCCTGACTGGTGACGGCGATATAATGCGCGCCTTCGTCCTCCGGCGTGAATGTGCCCTCGTACAGCCCCGGCGCGACCTGCCGCAGTTGGACGATCTGCGCCTCCTCGCCATAGACCACGCTTGCGTTCAGATCAAGGCCGTTCAGATACGCGCCGTCGTCATCCTGTGCGGTGACGGTGATTCGGGCCTGTTCGTCCTGCATCACCACCTGAGTCTCCAGGTTGCCGGTTGCGCCTTCGGTCTGCGTCCAGCGCACCGCCTGTTCCCAGAAGCGCGTGTAATCGTCCCACGATACCCAATTTGCCCCCCAGCGCGCGGTCGCGTCACTGGTGAAGGCCACGCTGCGACCCAGCCCATACTGCCATGCGGCCAGGATCGGATCGGCCTCTTCGGTCGGCACGCGCAGGATCACCTGGGCGGCGGCGCGAGGGGTAGTCGCCACGTAGCCTTGAAGAGAAGGAACTGCGCTAATCCCGTTGAGGATCGGGTGAAGCTGCGCGGGATTGATCCCGACCGCCTGCGGGACGAAGGTCTCTTCCACGATGTACGATCGGCTGGCAAGCACCGCCTCCTGGGTAAAGATTGCCGGGATGTCGTCGGCATCCGGCACGTGATGATAATTGCCGCCGCCCGCCTCGGCCATCTGGCTCAGGTAGGCTGCTTCCTGTTCGCCGATCGAAATGACCGATGTGGTAATGCCCTCGTTTTCATACAGGTCGCGCGTGAACTGCACCAGCCCAGTCGGGTCTGAACCCCCGTCAGTCAGCAGGATGATATGCTTGATCTCAGCCGGTTCCGCGATAATTGCGTCCTGAACCAGGTCCATCGCCGCGCTGATGCTTGTTCCGCCGTCAGCGCGCAGTGAGCCGACCAGCCGCTGAAGTTCGTCGGGCTGGCTGACTTCCTGAAATTCCGCCACCCAGTAGGCGTCAAAGTCGAACGAAATCACGCCAGCGCGATCGGTCGGCTGGAGGAAATCGATCGAGCGGATAATCGCAGTCTTGGCGAGATCGATGTACTGAACGCCGCGCAAACTGGTGGAACTCATACTGCCGGAACGGTCGATCACATAGGCGATCGTGAGCTGTGGGATGCGCTGCTGATCCCGAAGCTGCATCTCGACCGGCAGCGCATCTTCCAGCGGGGTCTGAAAATATCCGCCCGGCGCGTAGGCCTCGTCGCCGCCGATCACGACCAGACCACCGCCCAGATCGCCGACCCAGGTTTCCAGCGCTTCCATGCGTCCCACACCCAGTTCAACGGCGGAGACATTCGCCAGGATCACGGTGTCGTAATTGACAAAGGCTGCGACATCCAGCGGCAGATCGTCCGGCTGCGCGACATCGACCTCCAGGCCGACCTCTTGCAGCGCCGGGGCCAGATATTCTGTTTCAATCGGATCGGTAGCGATCACCAGCACACGCGGGTCGCCTTCGACCACCGTAAACGCGCCATACTGGTTATTTTCGTAGAAACCGTCCTGACCGACCGGCGGTTCGATCTGCACCTCGAAGTTGCGGAACCCGGACGATCCGCTCTGGAACGGGATGACGTAATTGTGCGTCCCTGCCCGCAGGTCGATCGAGTCGGTATATGCGATCTGATCGGCCACCAGCACATTGATCTGAGCGGTGATAGCGGCTTCCGAAGAGATCGTCACCACCAGGTCAAATTCCTGCTCCTCACCGATCACCGCCGGGGCGCGCACATCGCGCACCTGAATCTCTGGCGCCGGCGGGCGCGTAAACGGCACATAGCTGATCTCTACACCAGCCGCCGCTGCCAACTGGGCCGCCGCCAGCGTATCGCCGACCGTGGCCTGACCATCCGTCAGCAGCACGATCCGCCGCGCGGCATCGACCGGGAACATCGCCAATGCGAGGCGGATCGCTTCTGCGATATCGGTGTTGTTGTCGTCGGCCACGGCGCGGATCGGGGTCAGATCGGGGGCTGAGCTGAGCGCGCGGTCGATCTGCGCGTTGGAGCCGAACACCACCAGCCCGGCCAGATCGTCGATGGGCATTTCCGCCAGCGCGTCACGGACAACCTGGATCGCGGCTTCACTGGCGTTGACCTGACCGCTTCTCATACTGCCGGAGACATCCACCAGAAAGACCACCGCCAGCCGATCTGCCGACCGGACGATCTGCGCCCCGGCCAGCGCCAGCACCACCAGCGCGATCATCACCGCACGCAGGATCAGGCTGGTCGCATCACGACGACGGCGGTAACGCAGCCTGGGCCAACCCAGATAAGCCACAGGGATCAGCGCCAGCAGCAGAAGCAGGGCGAGAGGAGTTGTCAGGGTCATGCCAACGATTCCAGCTACAATACTTTTGGTCTATTCTATCAGCTTGCGCGGAACGTGTGGGAGAGTGGGCATCACAACGCCAGCACGTCGAGCATCTGCTGGTGGATTTTGCCATTGCTGGCGACCACACGCCCGCCGCTGTAAAGCGAGTCGCCCGCGCTGCCGTCATAGGCCGTCACCAGGCCGCCTGCCTCTGTCACGCACAGGATTCCGGCATAATAATCCCACGGCTTGAGCTTCATTTCCCAGTAACCATCGAAGCGCCCAGCGGCCACCCAGCACAGATCGATGGCCGCCGAGCCAAACCGCCGCAGGCCACGGGTGCGCACCGAAAAACTGGCCCACTGGCGCAGGTTATTCTCCGGGCTGGTGGATTGATCGTAAGGGAAGCCGCTGGCAAGCACACAATCGTTGAGACGCTCCGCCGCCGATACCCGGATCGGACGGCCGTTGAGTGTCGCGCCGTCTCCCTGCGCCGCGCTGAACATCTCCCCCGCCACCGGATGATCGACCACACCGGCCAGCGGGCGACGCCGGGCATCGGTCAGGGCCAGGCTGATCGAGAAGATCGGGATACGGTTGGCGAAATTGGTTGTGCCATCAAGCGGGTCGATGTACCAGCGATACTCCGCTTTGTCGATCGGCGCGCCCATGCCGCCGCCTTCCTCGCCCACGATATGATGCGACGGATACCTCTCGGTCAACATCGACACGATCGCGGCTTCCGTCTCCCGATCTGCCTCGGTCACAATATCAACCGTGCTGCTCTTCATGACCTGCTGAAGCGGCCCCTCGAAGTGTTTCATCAGCGTTTCCGCCGCCCGCAGCGCGACCGACTCGGCAGCGGCGCGGACGGAGATCAGATCAAGCATAGGTCGCTCCTCATGGGGTCTCTAGCTGTGGCCGTAGATGCCTTTGGGCTGATAGGGTGCTTCGAGCGCGGCAGTCTGCTCCGGCGTCAGACGGATATCCAGCGCGGCGGCAGCCTCATCCAACTGGTACAGCTTGCTCGCGCCGATAATCGGCGAGCTGATGCCCGGCTTGTGCAGCATCCACGCCAGCGCGATCTGCGCCGGTTTGACGCCGTGCTGCCCCGCCACCGCCCTGACCTGCTCAACGATGGCGAAATCCGCGTCAGAATAATACATAGAATGCGCATAGGAATCCGACTTAGACCGCGCTGTGTCGCCGCCCTTGTCCTGCGTGCGATTTCCGGCCAGGAAGCCGCGCGCCAGCGGACTCCACGGGATAAGGCCAATACCCTGATCGATGCACAGCGGGATCATCTCGCGCTCTTCTTCGCGGTAGATCAGGTTGTAGTGATTCTGCATGGAAACGAATGGCGTCCAGCCATTGACGATCGCCACGTGCTGCGCTTTGGCGAACTGCCAGGCATACATGCTGCTTGCGCCGATATAGCGCACCCTGCCAGACTGCACCACATCGTGCAGCGCCCGCATCGTCTCCTCGATCGGCGTGTCATAATCCCAGCGGTGAATCTGGTACAGATCGACGTAATCCATACCCAGCCGCCGCAGTGACGCATCGATCCCGTCCAGGATATGCTTGCGAGATAATCCGCGCTGATTCGGCAGATCGCCCATCGGGTTGTACACTTTAGTTGCTATCACCAGCGTGTCACGCGGGATGCCGCTTTCGCGCAGCAGTTTCCCGGTCACTTCCTCGCTGACGCCGATCGAATACATATCGGCCGTATCGAAGAAGTTGATGCCCAGTTCTAACGCGCGCTGGACGAATGGGCGGCTTTCCGCCTCGTCCAGTACCCAGTCGCGCCACTGTGATGTGCCATAGGTCATCATGCCCAGGCAGATGCGCGAGACCTTCAGACCGGTGCTGCCAAGCCGAACATATTGCATACTGACCTCCTTATTGGATGCCCGGCAACTATAACGACTTCGCCGGGGAGCGTCCAATCTGAGGAACTTTTTCAGAAGATCGCTTTCAGATTGCGCTACAATGATGACAGAAATCGATACTCACGCGGCACAGACATGGCTGTACTTCTTCAACAACTTGAACAAATCACGCATTACCTCAATGAAGCAGCCAGCCCGCTGATGGCGGCGCGCGCGCTGGTCGATTGGCTTCAGCTTCAGGGCACCGAGGCGGCCATCGCGCTGCCGGATTTTGAGGATGTGATCAGCCAGCCGGAGTCGATCCCGCCAGCGGAGATCACGGACTGGCTGCTCGACCCGCTGGTGATGGCGACCTTTGAGCAGACTCTGAGTTTCAGCGCCGTTGATGAACCGGATGAGGACACCCCTGCCCGCCGGGGGATCGTGATCCCGCTGCGTATTTATGATCGCAATCACGGCCTGGTGTGGCTGGATGGGCCGGATACAGTGGTCAATACCGCCATCGTCCTGGCCGGGCTGCTGGCGATGCGGCTGTATCATCTCAGCACACCGCGCGCCACGCTTCCGACTGCTGACGAACCGGTCAGCAGCGCCCGTGAGCTGGCGGCGGTCAACGATCTGAGCATGGCGCTGGCCCGCAGTACCCCCGGCGAAGACTTATGGAACACCCTCAACCACCAGATCGCTTCCATTTTTGAAGCGGTGTCTTTCTACGTCGGCATCTATGACCCGGCGCGCGGTCAGCTCAATCTGCCGCTGATCTCCGAAGGCGGGATGCGGCTGTCTCCGGAAGTGATTCCCGTGTGCGGGCTGGGGGCTGGTGTGCTGCGTCATGGGGTCGAACTGTATTTCGGCGACGTTGAAATGGAAACCGATCGGCTGGCTTCGCTCGGTATCCAGCGCGACGAGCGCGAGCCGGGCTGGAACGCGGTGGCCTGGGTCGGTGTTCCCCTGCGCGATCGCCAGAACCAGATCATGGGGCTGATCAGCCTGCAAAGTGATTTTCCTGATGTGTACAGCGATGATGAGCTGTCGCTGCTGACCACGATCGCGGCCCAGATTTCGATGGCGTTGGACAACGCCCGTCTGCTGGAAGCCGAACAGCAGCGCCAGCGGATCGCGGCCACGCTGATGGATGTGGGCCAGGTGGTCGGTTCGACACTCGACTACAAGGAAGTCCTGGAACGAATCCTGGAACAGATGGAGCGTGTGGTCGAATACGATAACGCGGTGATCCTGCTGCCGACCGACGACGACGCTACGGCTTCGCTCACCCATCGTCAGAGTGGGCGCATGACGGTACGGGCGTCGTCGGGTCATGCATCGTTTGAGCGCGGGACGGAGATCATGGTTCAGCCTGGCTCCCTGATGGCAAGGGCGATCGCCTCTCGCCAGCCGATGGTGGCCTCTAATCTCCAGGATTACGCCGATCAATCGCTGGTCGGTGTAAGCGGGCGTTCGTGGATCGGCGTGCCAATGCTGGCACAGGAGCGGGTGATCGGCCTGATCTCGGTGGGATCATTTACGCCCAACACCTACACGGACGATCATGCCAGCACCGTTTTCGCCCTGGCCCGGCAGGCGGCGATCGCGGTTGAAAACGCGCGCCTGCACGCGGACTCCGAAATAGCGCTCAATGCGCTGGAAACGCGCGTCCGCCACCTGGCGATCATGAACCGGCTCGCAGAGATTATCAGCGCCTCGCTGCAAAAGGCGGTAATCCTGCAAAGCACCGCCGAACTTCTGGTCAAACTGTTTGAGGTCGATCACTGTGGAATCGTGCTGATCGTCAGTGATAAGGACGAGCAGTACGGCGTCGTGATGGCCGATTACCCGGCAACGGGCGCAGTGGGGATGCGGGTGCCGCTTGAAGGCAACGGTATGTTTCAGCAGATGATCGGCACCAATGCGTCGATGGTGTTTAACCGGGTGCAGGAACACAATTTTGACCGCGAGACGATCGCGGCTTTTGAGCAGGTCGGCGCGCAGTCCGTCTTGCTATCGCCCATGATCACCCGCGACCGGGTGATCGGCAGCATCGGCCTGGACAGCTACGAACCCGCCCATACCTTCAGCGATGAAGACCGCGAAATGATCCTGACGATCGCCACGCAGGTGGCGGTCGCCATCAGCAATGCCGATCTCTACGAAGAAGCGGTGATCGCCAACCGCCTGAAAAGTGAATTTCTCGCCAATATCAGCCACGAACTGCGCACGCCGCTTAATGCGATTATCGGTTACAGCGATCTGCTGCTGGACGGCGCCTACGGCACGATGACCGACAAACAGACTGACCGCGTGCAGCGCATCAACCTGAGCGGTAAAAATCTGCTGGAGATGATTGATAACGTGCTGGAACTGTCACGCCTGGAGGCGGGCAAGTTCGACCTGTTCCCCGAAGTTGTTGACCTCGTGAGCATCGTCAGCAGCATCTGTGATAATGCCCGCCCCAAAGCCGACCAGAAATCACTGACCCTGAGCTTTGCCAGCGACCCGGACATGCCACGCATCAAAGGGGATCCACAACGGCTGCGGCAGGTATTCAGCAACCTGATCGATAATGCCATCAAGTTTACTCGTAACGGCGGGGTGGTCGTGCGGGCGCGGGGTGTGCGGGTACAGGGCGGTCGATCCAGCCTTGATCTGGACTCGACCGTGCCGCCGATCGCAGACGGTCACTACGGGCTGATCCTGATCACCGACACGGGGATCGGTATTCGCGCCGAGGATCAGCGCATTATCTTCGATGCCTTCCGCCAGGTTGACGGTTCGAGCATTCGGGAATTTGGCGGCACAGGCATGGGCCTGGCGATTGCGCTGCGGCTGGTGAAAATTCACGATGGCTATCTGTGGGTGCGGAGTGAGCTGGAGCAAGGCAGCACCTTCTACGTGCTGCTGCCGGCGGGCTGATCACTGCCGGTTCGCCCTTCAACTGATCGGGCGCGTTTCATCGTTGCCCCATTCCTTCCACGAGCCATCGTAAACCGCGGCTTTGCCGGTATATCCAGATGCGCGCAGCGCAAGATAGGCATAGCTGGAACTGACGCCGGAATTGCAGTACAGGATCACCTGCGAGGTGTCTTCGTCTACCCCCGCATCAGCGAACTTTGAGCGCAGTTCTGCCTGAGAGGGTAATGTTTCATCGGGATTGACCAGCGCCCCACGTGCCAGGTTGACCGCGCCCGGAATATGCCCCGATCGCCGCGCCCGCGATGCCTGCCCGACAAATTCCTCAACAGTGCGCACATCGATCAACAGGGTAGACACATCCTGCGCGCCGACCAGCGCGGCAATGTCCTCAATCGTCCGGCGGATATTGCGGTTCACGCGCGGGGTGAAGACTGCGGGCGCGATCACCGGAATTTCGCCTGTCGTCGGACGGCCTTCATCGACCCATTTTTTCCAGCCGCCATCCAAAATTGCTGCCCGCCGGTGGCCGTAATAACCCAGCGTCCACCACAGGCGCGCCGCAAACATCCCCGCCGCGTCGTCATAGGCCACCACAAAGGTGCGATCGCCTACACCCAGGCGCTTCATCAGCGTGGCGTAATCATCCGCCGCAGCGATCTGTGTGCCGTTGGGGCTGGCTGGATCGGTAATGTCTTGCGTCCAATCCACAAAGACCGCGCCGGGAATATGGGCCTGTTCGTAATCCGCCCGGTGCGCAAAATAGTGTGGCGGCGGTTGGTCAGCGCCGATCACGCGCCCGCGAATATCGATGATCCGCAGATCGGGGTCGTGCAGATGATCGGCCAGCCATTGGGTGGAGACGATCAGCGAGTCTGTCATGGGGTGATAACCCTCGTCGATAGTGGGTAGAGAGGACTGGCCGATTATAACGCCCGGAACGCAGGCAAAAACACAAAATCGATCGTTAAAAAATGTCTGGATCAGGGAAAAATCATATATAAATTTCGGTTTGTTAAAATTAATTCCTGATTCGGTTAAGACATGCGAAAGCGGTTGCGCGCGCTGTTGACGCTCTCGATCGTTTCGGGGATACTCAGAATGACCGCCACAGTCTTACAAGGTAAATCTTCTATGCCACGTGTGTTTATCAGCTACGCTCAACAGGATAGCGAGGCCGCGCTGTATCTGGCCGCCCAGCTCCGGGCTAAAGGTATCGACACCTTCCTAGATTACGAGCGTTTGATGAACAGCGGCCGGTTTACCCGCCGGTTAGCGAATGAGATCCGATCGCGTGAATGTGTGCTGCTGCTCCAAACCCCGGACGCGCTCGACTCCCAGCAAGTCCTGACCGAAATTCGCTACGCTCACGATCACAATATCCACATTATCCCGGTGATCCTGAGGTCAACGCGCGATATGGGCGAGCTGGCGTTTCTCGTTCAGACCGTCCCGATCGACATGACGTTATGGACGAACCCGGCCCAGGTCAAAGAAGCGCTTGCGATCCTGGAACGCCGCCTGAAGGACGCGCAGGATGCCCAGGTGCAGATTTCGGCGCAGACCGCGTCCACACTGACCGAAGTCACTACGCTGAAAGGGCATACGAGCTGGGTGAGAACGGTGGTCATCGCGCCCGATGGTCGTCTGCTGGCTTCGGCTTCGAATGACAATACGATCCGCATCTGGGAAATCCGCGCGCTGAACGATGTGCAGTGCATTGCGGTGTTGAGTACGCACATCGGTTCTGTGTGGGGGCTGGCCTTCTCCGCCAACAGCACGCTGCTGGCATCGTGCGGAAACGATACCACCGTGCGGGTATGGGATGTCGAGGGCATGAGCGAGCCATACGAATTTGCCCGTTTCACCGATCATCATGAGCCGGTGTTCTCGGTCAGCTATTCGCCGGATGGTCGTCTGCTGGCCTCAGCTTCGCATGATAACAGCGTACACATCCGCGACATCACGCGCATTCGTTCGACCGGTCGGTCTGATGGCATTCTGCCCCTGGTTCACAGCAGTCAGGTTTATTCGGTGGCTTTCGCGCCGCGCCCGGACGAGAACGGGCGGATCGCCCTGGCCTCCGGCTCGCGCGACAGCACGATCCGCATCTGGCGCATCGACCCTGATAATATGCGCGATCTGGCGCGTGTGCGGCCCGACTTCCTGGTGGGCCACACCAGTTGGGTCAATATGGTCGCATTTTCCCCGACCGGCTCCGTCATGGCATCCACCTCCAACGACAAGACCATCCGCCTGTGGGACACATCGCGGATGCGGCAGATCGGCATCCTCAACGGCCACACAGCGGAAGTCAACACCGTCGCCTTCTCACCCGATGGCAAACTGCTTGCTTCATCCTCAAAGGACAACAGCGTCCGCCTGTGGAACATCGCCGCCCAGCGTGAGGTTGCGCAGCTCAAGGGTCATCAGAGCTGGGTCAATTCAGCGACTTTTTCGCCAGACGGATCGCTGCTGATCACCGCCGCCGGCGACAACACGATCCGGTTCTGGGGGGTCGATCAGGCCGCGCAGAACGGCAGCTAAAGGCTTAACAATCCAGCTGATTCGGCAGGATGCAGCGTCCCTGTGTCCTGCTTTTTCTGTGAAAGCAGATGCGAGACAACGCTCATCCGCATTTCATGCAACTTGGCGCCAATTCATTATGATCATCTTCATGCGAACGCCAGCAGGCGGCAGGTCATCTCGCCACTATATCGATCCCACCGTTAGCCGCCACGCATTTTGCCGGTAACTTCAGCACGCACAAACCGAGGGAACACGATGAGCCAACGCAGCGGGGTCGAATTCACGTTGTTTGCGCCCTATAATGAGGACGTGAAGCTGATCGGCAGTTGGAATAACTGGGAGCCGATCGCCATGCAGCGCGACGCGAAAGGTCACTGGCGCGTCGAAGTGCCGCTGGATGATGGGGTTTATGAGTATAAGTTTGACCTGATCTCCAAAAGCTGGTTTGCGGAGGGCAAGCGCGTTCAGGTGGCCGATCCCAAAGCGATCCGCCTCAGCCTGGCGCGAGAAAATGCCGTTATCACGGTCAACGGCGGTAAGCGCATCCTGACCACCTATCAATGGCAGCACGACGACAAGCCGCTGCCCGATAACGATCAACTCATCATTTACGAACTGCACGTGGGCGACTTCACCGGCGGCCCTGGGGACATCAGCGGCAAGCGCCGTAAAGGTAATTTTCAGGACGTGATCGACAAGCTCGATTATCTCGTCGATCTGGGGATCAACGCGATCGAATTTATGCCCCTGAACGAGTTCCCCGGTCATCATAACTGGGGCTACAGCCAGCGCAGCATCTACGCGGTGGAAAATTCCTATGGCACTGCCGATGATCTGTGCCGGCTGGTGGACGAATGCCACGCGCGCGGCATCCGCGTGATTCACGATGCGGTTTATAACCACATGGAAATGGACGCGCCGCTGACGCAGATCGATTACACGTACTGGTTCTACGGCGATAACCCCGACGGCCCGGAACTGGACTTTGGCCCGAAGTTCAACTACGAGCATCATGATGAAAACCTCAATGTGTGGCCCGCGCGCCAGCATGTGATCCAGGCCATGCGCTTCTGGGTGGATACATTTCACCTGGACGGCATCCGCTTTGACTGCACCCGCGCGCTGCGTTATTACGATCTGCTGCGCTGGTTCCATGAGGTGACACACAGCGAAGCCGAGGATCGCCCGTTTTACACCATCGCTGAACACGTGCCGCAGGATCCGACGGTGGCCGGGCCAGAGGGGCCGGTCGATGCCGCGTGGCACGAAAATTTTGCTTACCAGATGATGGACACTGTGATCGGGGTTCCTCGTCGCAGCCGTGATCCCTTCAACACCAACGAAGTGCTGCGGCTGATGGATGCCCGCAACGATGGTTTCGCAGGGACGTTCAACGCCATTCACTATATCGACAACCACGATCAGGATCGCATCATGTGGCAGCTTGGCGCGTTCGCCAACACCTTTGACGACGCCGCCTTCCGTCGGATGAAACTGGGGGCATCTCTGCTGCTGACCGCGCCCAGCGTCCCGATGATCTGGATGGGGCAGGAATTTGGCGAGGTCGCGCCCAAAACACTTGATCGTCAGCCGCTTGACTGGATTCTGCTGGACAATGAGCGCAATCGCGGCTTATTCAACCATTACAAGGCGCTGATCCATCTGCGCAAGACCAATCCCGCGCTTTACAGCAGCAATTACGAACCGGTGATGAACGATTACGCGCGCGGTCTGCTGGCGTTCAAGCGCTGGAACCACGAGGGCAATGTGATCGTCGTGGTCGCCAACCTGCGCGATCGTTATGCGGGTGGCTTTGAGATCGGCGGCGTGGGGTTAGAGGACGGCGTGTGGCACGAATACATCCACAACTACGATAACGAGGTCTCCGGCGGCGTGCTGCGCGACTCGCTGGCGGAGAGTGAGGTCAAGATTTTCATCAAGCAGTAACGATCCGAGCGGTGGTGTTGAGGCCGGGCAGCTGGCCTCACATCCCTTCCAGAAAATCGATCAGCTTGTGGAGACTGCCGACCTGAAGCTCCGGCGTAAACTCAACCGGACTTGGCGGGGTGATCAGATGGCGGACACGCTTGACGAAGCCGTGACGGTCGTGGCGGGATGTCAGCAGGCAGATTTGCGGGCCGCCCTTAAGCCGCAGCAGCACCGCCGGGCGATAGGCGGTATCGACCGTTTCGATGAACGCGATCGCTTTCGCCGGGATGATGGCAGGCTCACGGTACTTGCGATGCTGGGCCTGGATGATCACGCGCTGGTCAGTCACCATCACCCACAGCACTGGCACGGTTGGCGTCCAGCGTCCGCCAGACCAGCGACCGATCTCCATCTGGTAGCTGCCCGCCAGCGTCTCATCAGGTTTCAGCAGATCACTTGCAGTTAACACGGCTCAACCGTCTCACTTCACTTGCGCATCGATGCACGCTATCGCGGTGCGAACGATAAATCCCATTGTAAGCAATTTTCATCAAAGTGGGTAACGAATGGCGACAACGGAGGCGCATTTCGAGGGAGTGCCCTCCTTTCCTGACACTCACCCCCACGAACTGATCCATTAAACGAAGAGAAATCGTCGGCAGCGCAGGGCCGCACAGCCTTTCGTCCGGCTTTAGATTCGCTGCGATGGTTTTATCTTTGATTGCGAGGTTTAGGCAGTTGTTACAAGCGCGCCTCAACACTATTCATAATCTTTTTAGTTTGCAAGTCACAGGGCTGGTGGTAGTATTGGCGCTGCTATTTTCGCATAAGCGCAAAACACAACCCTCAGGGAGGAACCATGAAGCGCAATCCACGTCTGTTGCTGCTCCTGGTCTTGATCGCTGCTCTCGTCCTGGCTGCCTGCGGTGGTGGCGGGGATGATGAGGAAGAGGAGCCGACTGCCACCCCGACCGAAGAAGTGGTCGATGAGACCGAAGAGCCGGTTATCGACGAAACGGAAGTCGCCGACGAAACCGACGAAGCGGAAGCCACGGATGATGTCGACGCGACCGAAGCTGCCGAAGGCACTGACGAAGCGGAAGCCACCGACGCCGCTGAGGGCACTGAAGCTGCTGAAGCCGGGACCGTGGTGGATGCCGCGACCGAAGCCGGTGACTTCACCGTGCTGCTGGCCGCTGTGGAGGCCGCGGGTCTGACTGAAACCCTCCAGGGCGCCGGGCCGTTCACCATCTTTGCGCCGACCGACGAAGCCTTCGCCACCGCGCTGACCAGCCTGGGCGTGAGCGCGGACGAACTGCTGGCCGATACCGAAACGCTGACCAATATCCTGCTCTATCATGTGGCCGGCGAAGAACTCGATTCCGAAGCGGTCATCGCGGCGGATGGCGGTGAGATCGAGACGCTGCTGGAAGGCCAGACGATCGCCGTCGAGGTGGTCGATGGAACCGTGGTGCTGAACGGCGCGGCCAACGTGATCACCACCGACGTCACCGCCAGCAACGGCGTTATCCATGTGATCGATTCTGTGCTGCTCCCGCCCACCGCTGAGGGCGAAGGCACGGAAGAAGCCATGATAGAAGAAACCGAAGACGGCATGGAAGTGGCGATGGTTGAAGAGACCGAAGCCGCTGAAATGATGGAAGAAACCGAAGAAGGCATGGAAGCGCCCATGGAAACGACTGAAATGGCCGAGATGATGGAAGAAACTGAAGACGGTATGGACGCGGCAATGGTTGAAGAGACCGAAGCCGCCGAAATGATGGAAGAGACCGAAGCGGCCATGGAAATGACCGAAATGGCCGAAATGGACGTGACGCCGGAAGCGACCGAAATGGCCGAGCCGAACCTGGCCGAAGTCGCGGAAGAAGCGGGCAACTTCACCACGCTGCTGACTGTGGTGGCGTCTGCCGACCCGGCCGTCCTCGAAGCGCTGACCGGCGAGGATGAACTGACCGTCTTCGCGCCGGATGACACGGCGTTCAACGAGGCGATTGGTACGCTCACCGGACTGGGCATCGATCCGATGGCGCTGCTCAGCCAGCCGGATGTGCTGACCGAAATCCTGCTGTTCCACGTGGTCGAAGGCGAACTGCTGGCCGAAGATATCCTGGAGCAGCTCGAAGAACTCGAAGCGGCTGAAGACGCTGGCGAAGCCACCGAAGAGGCTGAAGCCACTGAAGAGGCTGAAGACAATTACATCACCCTCGACACGGCCGCCGGGCTGCCGCTCTACGTCCGCCTGGGCGAAGACGGCGATGTCGAACTTAGCGCGACCGAAGACTTCGACACGGTTATCACCGTGACTGCGACCGATGTTGAGGCCAGCAATGGTGTGATCCACGTCATCGACGGGGTGCTGCTGCCGCCCGGCCTGGTCGAAGAACTGCTGGCAAGCATGGCCGAAGAAGAAGCCACACCGGAAGCTACCGCTACCAATTAGGCCCCACATACGATAAAATCTGCTTAACACAAATTGGGCGAGTCATTAACCTGCTCGCCCAATTCTCTTCACCATTTGTGGTTTGAAAGAGGTCGGTAAAGCCTCTTTGAGACATCCGTTACACCCAACAAGTTTAAGCGAAAGGATGATCCCATGGTAAAGCGTTCTTTACTGCTGATACTTCTGCTTTGCGGCGTACTCGTCACGCCGTCTCTTGCCCAGGAGGAGACGCCAGAGCCGATCGAGATCGATTTTATCAGCGCTGTGTGCTTGGTCACTGATCAGGGTGGCGTCAACGATGGCACGTTCAACGAGCTGGCGCTGAATGCGGTTGAGCAGGCTGCGGAAGATTATGGCCTTGAATTCGCGGTGCTGGAATCCGCCACACCCAGTGATTTCGAGCCAAACATCAACACCTGTCTGGACGGCGAGTACGACGCGATCGTGACGGTCGGCTTCCTGCTGGCCGAATCGACGCTGGCGGCGGCGGAAGCCAACCCGGACGTGTACTTCATCGGCGTGGATCAGTTCTTTGAAGGCCATCCTACTAACGTGGTCGGCCTCCAGTTCCGTGAAGATCAGGCTGGCTTCCTGGTCGGTGTGATGGCAGCGCTGATGACTGAATCGGGCGTGGTCGGCGGCGTTTACGGGCAGGAAATTCCGCCTGTGATCAAGTTCCGCAACGGCTTTGAACAGGGCGTGGCCTATATTGATCCCGAAGTCGAAGTCCTGGGTGCCTACATCGACAGTTTCGTCGATCCGGCGGCAGGCGCTGATCTGGCTGAAGCGCTGATCGGTGACGGCGCGGACATCATCTTCGGCGCGGGCGGGCAGACCGGCTCCGGCGGCATTCAGTATGCGGCGGCGGAAGGTTTGCTGGTCATCGGCGTTGACCAGGACGAATACTTCACCACCTTCGGCGGCGGCGATTCCCCCGGCGCGGAGAACATCATCACCAGCGCTCTCAAGCGTGTTGATACCGGTGTGTATGACATGCTGGCGGCGCTGGTTGGCGAAGAGGATTACGTGTGGCAGGGCGGCAGCATTTATATTCTGGAAGCCGCCAACGATGGCGTGGGTTATGCTGAGCCGCACGACGCCGATGTGCCGGAAGAGGTGCTGGAACAGGTCGCAGAAGTGTATGAGCTGCTGGCAAGCGGCGACCTGGACACGGGTGTTGATCCCCTTTCCGGCGCGCTGCTGGAGGACATGATGGAAGCCACCGAAGAGGCGACTCCCGAAGGCTGATCGGCGTTCAACGCTTGTAAATTCACAGACCGTATCGCTGGCCGGGGTGCATCTGCTCCGGCCACTTTGTTTTATTTTTTCCAAGACACGCTATGATTGATCGTCGAACAGGATGTGCAGGAAAGGAAGCAAGTGTTATGGCGCAAAGACGATGGATCGCTTTCTGGCTGTCGCTGCTGGCGATCAGCTTTATGGTAAGCTCCGCGCCGGTGGCGGCTCAGGAGCTTCCGAGCAGTGTGTGTCTGATCACCGATGTCGGCCTGCTGTTCGACGGCGGCTTCAACGAGTCAGCCTACGGCGGGATGGAGCGCGCGGTCGAAGAATTCGGCCTGGAATCGACGACCATCGAAACCCAGTCTCCTTCCGATTATGCCGCCAACATTCAGCTTTGTCTGGATAACGAATACGACATTATCATCACCGTGGGCTTCTCGCTGGCAGAAGCCACCCGTGCCGCCGCCCTGGAAAACCCGGAAACGTATTTCATCGGTGTGGATCAGGATTTTCTCAGCCAGGAACCGGTTGCCAACCTGGTCGGCATTCAGTTCCGCGAGGATCAGGGCGGCTTTCTGGCCGGGGCAATCGCGGCCATGATGACCGAGAGCGGGATCGTGGCCGGGGTTTATGGTGATGATATTTACCCGGTGGTCAAATTCCGCAGCGGCTTTGAACAGGGCGCGCGTTACATCAACCCGGAGATCACTACACTCGGTGTTTACATCGAAAATTTTGAAGTCCCTGACCAGGGAGCCGAAGCGGCGGCCCAGTTTATCGGCGAAGGCGCGGATGTGATCTTCGGCGCGGGTGGGCGCACCGGGTCTGGCGGCATTACCTACGCAGCGGCGGAGGGTACGCTGGTGATCGGCGTCGATCTGGATCAGTATTTTACGGAATTCGGCGGCGGCGACTCGCCCGGCGCGGAGAACATCATCACCAGCGCGATCAAGCGCATCGACAACGGCGTGTACGCGATGATCGCGGCCGCCTTCAACGGCGAGGGCTTTCCTGCCAACAGCACCTACGTCCTGGAGATCGCCAATGACGGCATCGACTTCGCGCCAACCCACGACGCCGATGTGCCGGAGGAGGTGATCGAGCGGCTGACAGACATCCGCGAAGGGCTGCGCGAGGGGCAGATCGTGACCGGGGTCGATCCGGTGACCGGTGACCTGCTGCCGGATCTGTTCACGCTGGCGGGCGAGACAGAAAATCTAAGTATTCTGGCGCAGGTCATCAGTGCGCTGAACATGAACGACATGCTGATGACAACCGGGCCGTTCACCGTCTTCGCGCCGAGCGATGCCGCGTTTGAGGCCTATTTCAACGAAACCGGGACCACGCTGGAAGACCTCATCGCAGACAGCGGACGCGCGACCACTTCACTGATCCAGTATCACACGCTGGAAGGCGGGCTGACGGCCAGTCTGCTTCTGCCCAGGGTCGGCGCAGAGGTGTTTGCGCTCAATGGCGCCCCGGTGACTCTGGCGCTCGATGACGACATGCTGACGATCAACGAGGTTCCGGTCGCGCAGGCGGATCTGCTGGCCTCCAACGGTGTAATCCACATCATCGACAGCGTGCTGATACCGCCGGAAGGCTGATCTTCTGCATTAACTGAACTTCTCCGGGAGGGCACGAGCCGTGTGTTCCTCCTGGAGAAACGTTAATGCCGCTTAAACTTTCCCCTACGCTTACCCTACGCCAACCCCGCCTCCCCACGCGATGAAAACCAAAGTCCTCCCGCATCGCGTTAAGAGGATGTCGATAGCACTCGACAAACATCGATCTAACGAATGAGGAGGACTTCCGAATGCGATTTTACCGTTTTTGTCTGAGCCTGGCACTGGCATTGGCGCTGGTGGCGGCAATCTCCCCGGCTGATCGCGCCCACGCCTTCCCCGGCGCTGTGATCTATGGGATCACGAGTGATAACCAGATCGTCACCTTTGACAGCAGCGCCCCTCAGACGATCCTCAGCCGCGCGGCGATCACCGGGCTGGCGGCTGGCGACCGTGTGGTCGGCATCGACGCGCGACCGGCCACGGGTCAGCTTTTCGCGCTTGGGAGCAGCGGTCAGCTCTACGTGATCCATCCGTCCAGCGGCGCGGCTTCTCGCGTAGGTGGGCCGATCACGGGCTTGAACGGGGCAAACTTCGGGCTGGATTTTAACCCGACTGTCGATCGCATCCGCCTGACCAGCGACGCGGGTCAGAATCTGCGTCTGAACCCCAACAACGGGGCGCTGACGGCGGTCGATGGCGCGTTGGCGTTTGCGGGCAGCGACGTAAACGCAGGCGCGGTTCCGTCCATCGTTGCGTCGGCCTACACCAATAATTACGCCGGATCGACCACCACGACCCTCTACAACATCGACAGCGACCTGAACATCCTTGTAACGCAGGTTCCGCCCAACAACGGAGTGCTGAACACGGTCGGTTCACTGGGGGTCAACGCCTCGGATCTGACCGGTTTCGATATCCTCGGCGCGAATCTGGCGTTCGCCGTTATCGGCGGCACCCTCTACGACATTGACCTGACCACGGGGCAGGCCACGACTGTCGGCGCGATCGGGGCGCCGGTGCGCGATATTGCCATCGGTCTGGGGGTGATCCCCACCGGCAGTGTGCCTCTGTGTGGGACGTTGAGCGGGCAGCCAAACTCGATCATCACGACCAACCAGGGCGGCTTATACTGCCGCGTGCTGGCGCGCGATGGCCGTTTTCTGGCCCCGGCAGCGCAGATCGGCAACCAGGCGATCGTCGATCTCGGCGTCATCCAGGCCGTCGATATTTTTGACCTGACCGACGGGGTTGATGTGTCTGGCGGGATCGCTTTCTGTCTGCTCGGTGAAGGCCGCCTGTTCTACTTCGACGCGGGCACATCCCCACGAACGGTCAGCGAACTGCCAGCGACCCAGGATGGCTTGTATACCTGCGGCGGCGTGCCGCGTGAAGGCACGGTGGTACTCACGCGGGGCGAGTGAAGTATCAGTCGTCTTTGTGTCTGATGGAGGGGAAGCTCACAGGCTTCCCCTTCGCCGCGCCGGGTCAGCGCAGATCGATCACCGCCTTGATGTTGCCGTCGGCGGTCGGCTCCAGGTGGAAGCCGAGTTCCTGCGCCATCTGCTGCATTCGCTCATTCTCCTTCAGCACATAACCGACGACGCGGCCCAGCTTTTCCGCTCGCGCGATGTCGATCAGCCGCGCCAGCATCTCCCTCCCGATCCCGCGTCCCTGGAATTGATCGCTCACCAGCAGGCCAAACTCGCCTTCGTTCGTGCCGTGCAGGCGCACCAGGCGGTTGGTGGCGACAATCTGCGTCTGACCGGTGGCTGGATCACGGGTGGTCGCTACCAGCACCATCTCGCGGTCGTAATCAATAAATGACACCCGCGACAGCCGTTCATGTGAGATACGCTGCTGTAACGGCAGATTGGAAAAGAACCGAGCGTACACCGTCTGCTCGCTCAAGCCTTCGTGAAATTTCACCATCATCGGCTCATCCTCCGGCCGGATCGGGCGGATCGTGACCGGCGTCCCATCCGTGGCGTTCCACTGCGTGATGTACTGGGTCGGGTACGGGCGGATCGCGGTGCGCGGCAGTTCATCCACACTCAGCGACGGATCATGGAGTACCACGCGCGCATCGAGCGCCAGCAGACGTTCCGACGAGGCCAGCAGCGGGTTGATGTCCATCTCCGCGATCCACGGCTGTTCCGCCACCAACTGACTGAAGCGCACCATCAGCCGTTCCAGCGCGGCGAGGTTGACAGGTGGGCGACCGCGCACCCCTTTGAGCGCCTCGTAAATGCGCGTCCGTTCGATCATGCGGCGGGCCAGCGTGGTCGTCAGCGGCGGCAGGCCGAGCGCACGATCCTTATTGACTTCGACCAGCGTCCCGCCCTGGCCGAACAGCAGCACCGGGCCAAACTGCAAATCGATGCTGCTGCCGACGATCAGCTCATAACCGTCCAGTTTGACCATCGGCTGGACGGCCACCCCCATGAAGTCTGCTGCCGGAACCGCGTTCCTGATGTGGTTAAACGCGGCGCGCACCCCATCGGCATCCTGAATGTTGAGGATCACCCCGCCCACATCGGTCTTATGGGTGATCGTCTCCGAATGAATTTTGATCACGACCGGATATTGCAGGCTTTCAGCAGCCGCCACCGCCTCGTCTTCGGTCGCGGCGACAATATTGGGGATAGTCGGAATGCTATATGCGGCCAGCACGCGCTTTGACTCGTCCTCGGTCAGAATGGTGCGCCCTGCGGCGCGCGCCTTCTCGATGATCGCCGCCACCGCCTGCCGATCAGGGGTGTCGTCGTCGGTATCCGCCGGGAGTTCGGGTGTCTCGTAGATCGCGCTCAGGTTGGCGGAATACTGCCACATCAGGTTAAACAGGCGCACGGCTGTATCCGGAAACGCGAAGGTCGGAATGTTGGCGCGGTTGAGGATCTGTTCGCCGGCAGCCACGGTCGCGCCGCCCATCCAGCTTGCCAGCACCGGCTTCTCCCCCATATTGGCGTACTGCTTCAGGCGTTCCGCAGTCTGGGTCGGATCGGTCATATCCTGCGGCGTAAGGATCACCAGCATCCCCTCGCTGTTCGGGTCACGCGCCGCCACTTCCAGCGCGCGGGCATAACGTTCCGGGTCCGCATCGCCCAGGATGTCGATCGGATTGTTGTGGCTCCAGGCTGACGGCAGAAATTGGTCGAGTTCGGCCATCGTCGCGGCAGAGATTTCCGTCAGTTCCCCGCCGCCGGAAATCAGCGAGTCGGTCGCCAGCACACCGGGGCCGCCTGCATTGGTGACAATCGTCAGCCGCCTGCCTTTGGGACGGGGCTGCTTGGCGAGGGCTTCCGCCATGTAAAAAATATCGGCGATCCGGTCAACGCGCAGCACACCCACCCGTCGGAAGGCGACATCCAGCACTTCATCGCTGCCGGTCAGAGAGCCGGTATGCGAGGCGGCGGCTTTGGCGGCGGCTTCGGTGCGACCGGCCTTGATCACGATGATCGGCTTGCTGCGCGCTACTTCCCGCGCGGCGGAGAGGAATTTGCGCGCGTCGCCCACCGTTTCCATATAGATCACGATCGAGCGCGTGTTGGGGTCATCGCCCAGATACTCGATCAGATCGCCCCAGCTGACGTCGAGCATCGAGCCGATCGAGATAAAGGCGCTGAAGCCCACATTCTCGTTGAAACTCCAGTCCAGCACCGCGGTGCAGATCGCGCCGGACTGGCTGATAAAGGCCACACTGCCAGGCCGCGCCATCGAACCGGCGAAGGTCGCGTTCAGGTTGCGCGTGGGCATCATCACACCCAGGCAGTTCGGCCCGACGATGCGCATTTTGCCCCGCGCCGTTTCGATAATTTCTTTCTCCAGCGCCGCCCCGCTTGCCCCCACCTCTTTGAAACCGGCGGAGATAATCACCGCACCGGGAATCCCGATCTGCACACATTCCCGCACAATATCCGGGACGGTCGGCGCGGGCGTGACGATCACCGCCAGATCAATCTTATCCGGCACGTCGGAAATGGTTGGGTACGACTTGATCCCCAGCACGTTGGGGCGCTTAGGATTAACCGGGAACACCGCGCCGCCCCAGGGATTGCTGATCAGGTTAGAGAGAATGGTCTTGCCGACGCTGCCTGCTTTTTCCGTCGCGCCGATCACGGCGATGTTATTCGGCGCGAGAATGGCATCCAGCGACTGGTTGGTTTCCGGGGTAATTGGGGATTTTAGTCCGAGAACCGCATCCTGCATCGGTCATCTCCTCCGTTGGTTAAGCCATCGATCATCGCAGAGGTGTGGCGAGGAAGTGTGTCTGGTTCCATCCATTGTAATCCATCGCAGGCGCTGTCGTCATACCACAAATGGTTTCAGGCAGGGTGGTCGCTTCAAAAGTGAGGATGTCCTCGTGACGCCTGAGACGGCACGTGGGTATACGTCCCTTCCGTCTCTGGTAGGGACAGGCCCGTGCGCCTGTCCTGGTCTGCGCGCCTGTCCCCATCGTTTGAAGCCATCGCCCTGAGAGTTCAGGCGGCCTTCTGGCAAAGTCCCCCACAGCGCAATATAATCCTTGTCATGGGTTAAGAATATCGTTAAAGGTCGTCAGGCGCATATGGAAGAGACTGCCCCCGTTTTTTCAGTTCGCCCGCTCGTCGTTTCGGATCGCAATTGGGTGGCTCACTTCCTGGATTCACACTGGGGATCGACGAAGATTGTGACGCGCGGCAAGGCCTATTACGCCCATCTCCTGCCCGGTTTTGTCGCCGAGTGGATCGATCGCCCTGAAGATAGCGCGCCGATCGGATTGGTCATCTATCGGGCCGAAGGTGCTGACTGCGAGATCATGACCATCGACAGCACCTACACAGGTATCGGTGTAGGCAGCGCGCTGATCGAGGCCGTGAAGGCTGCCGCCGCAGCGGAAGGCTGTAAGCGCCTATGGTTGATCACCACCAATGACAACCTTCAGGCGTTGAAGTTTTTCCAAAAGCGTGGCCTCAGACTGGTCGCGGTATATCCCGACGCGCTGGCAGAGTCCCGCAAGCTGAAGCCGCAGATCCCCCTGATCGGCAAAGAAGGCATTCCTCTGCGCGACGAGATCGAGCTTGACCTGGCGCTCTAAGCGGGTTCACTCGCCGCACACCGCGTCAAACACACGCGGGGTCAGCAGCCACACCAGTTGACCACGAGGCCGATGAGCCGTGATGTTATCCACATCGATGCGCGCCAGCCCGCATTTCTTGAGTGCGATCCGCGCGCCGCTGATCTGTCGGATAAGCTGGCTGAGTGACGGCTCATGACCCACGAACATCACGCTTGAACCCTCCCCGACGGGTTCCAGAATATGCTGTAGGCCGTGCAGATCAAAGCCGAAGTTGACCTCATCGCGCGTTTGCACCGGAAGGCTCAGTCTTCCGGCCACGATTTCCGCTGTCTGGCGAGCGCGCAGGCGTGGGCTGCTGAATACATGATC
>Ga0224723_1000590_pt1 | contig 24635 bp, 21 predicted proteins | sample Balambano_FR2_Me_FD_161647 | JGI IMG/M metagenome (GOLD analysis project Ga0224723, IMG submission 161647) | Freshwater sediment microbial communities from Lake Towuti, South Sulawesi, Indonesia - Balambano_FR2_MetaG | ecosystem: Environmental > Aquatic > Freshwater > Lake > Sediment | place... | reverse complement strand
AGGTGATGGAGGTGATGAAGGTGATGGAGGTGATGGAGGTGATGGGGGTGATGGAGGTGATGGGGGTGATGGAGGTGATGGAGGATAATATGTAAGGGCGGGTTTAGCGGGTATATATTAGGATAATGAGAAATATTAATGCAAAACCCGCCCCCACGTGCATATTGGGTAAACGGGAAATATCAATACAAAACGTACCCAGTACTCAGCACTCCGCACTCCGCACTCCCCATGCTACAGTATCTTAAAAATTAAAAGCTGGCAGCTAATTATTGCTAGTATTACTAACTATGAGCGAAGTTCTATTTTCTGTTGAGAATCTACGTGTAGCCTATCCCCATCCTAATGATGAAGAACCAAGATGGGCAGTAAATAATGTTTCTTTTACCTTGCAACCAGGTGAGAAAATGGGTTTGGTCGGGGAGTCTGGCTGTGGTAAGTCTACCTTAGGACGGGCAGCAATGCGGCTATTACCACCTGCTAGCCGTATTGAAGGAAAAGTCATGTTTAAAGGACGCTCGGTGTTTGATTTAACACCAAGTCAGTTACGAGAATTTCGAGGTGAAGTGGTAGCATTGATTTTCCAAGATCCGATGACGCGCCTTGACCCGTTGATGACTATAGGTAATCATTGTTTAGAAACGTTAAAGGCTCATTCCCCTGGGTTGTCAACGAAGGAAGCTAAGGAAAAAGCGATCGCTACTTTAGCAAAAGTGAAAATTCCTGCTGAGAGATGGAGTCAGTACCCCCATGAGTTCAGTGGGGGGATGCGTCAAAGGGTAGCGATCGCCTTAGCTTTGTTGTTAGAACCGAAGGTAATTGTTGCTGATGAACCCACCACTAGTTTGGATGTCACCGTTTCCGCACAAATTTTAAAAGAGTTAACGCGGTTATGTAGTGAGGAGAATATGGCATTGTTGCTAATTTCTCATGATTTAGCGATGGTAGCTGAATATTGTGACCGTATTGGTGTGATGTACAATGGCGAAATGGTAGAAATGGGTGCTACCAAGTCTGTATTTGGGAAACCACAGCACGAGTACACGCGATCGCTTTTGAAGGCAGCATTACATATTCAAGCTGTAGATGATCAAGAATTATCTGCTTCAGGCTTATCAGAAGGGGTGAATTCTTCTCAATCCCCAATTTTACGGGTGACAGAGCTTAAGCAACACTACACTATAGAACCTAGTCTAATTGAGCGTTTGTTTAAAGGTGAAGGACAAACAATTAAAGCAGTGGACGGAATCAATTTAGAATTGTATCCAGGAGAAATTCTGGGATTAGTGGGAGAGTCTGGTTGCGGGAAGAGTACTCTTTCACGGACAATATTACAGTTAATTCCTCCAACTGCTGGTCAGGTGGAGTTTTTAGGTAAAGAATTAACCACACTCTCCCGTCAAGATATGCGTTCCCATAGAAGGCAAATGCAAATGGTGTTTCAAGACCCCCATGCTTGCCTAAATCCTGCTATGAATGTTGGTGAAAGTATTGCCGACCCCTTGCTTATTCATAACATGGCGACAAAGGAAGAAGCCAAACAGCAAGTATTGGCTATGCTACAACGTGTCGGATTAAAACCACCTGAAATGTATTATCAACGTTATCCCTCGGACTTATCTGGGGGACAACAACAACGGGTAGCGATCGCTCGTGCTTTGATTACTCGTCCAAAATTAGTCATTTGTGACGAACCAGTAAGTATGTTAGACGCTAGTGTTCAGTCACAGGTATTGGATTTAATGTTGGAATTGAAAGAAGAATTCGATTTAACCTATCTATTTATCACCCATGACTTATGGTTAGCTCGATTTTTATGTGATCGGATTGCCGTGATGAATGGAGGCAAAATAGTAGAAATAGGTGTAACAAAACAGATATTTGCTAATCCCCAACATCCTTATACTCAAACCTTGCTTGGAGCAGCTCCTTTACTAGCAAGAGCGTAAGGGAGATGGGCAGGGTAAGCGCATATAAATTTGTATCAGAAAATACAGATTTTTTGACTAAGATATGAGCCTCCGATTAGCGGCTTTTAGCCACTAGTAAAATATGGGAGAAACACATCTTAACTGTTCCCTCTTCCCTACTCCCTATCAATAACTGAACCACCAAAAATTGCTATGTATTGCATATCTTCTTATTTTTCATGCAAAATAGCTTGTCGAGTCAATGCCAAAATTTTATAGTTAAAAATATCCAAATGGAACTGTCATGCTAAAACTAAGATTAATTCTAGAAATGCACAAACCTTGAAATAGAAAATGAGTTTATATATTCTGCAAAATTTCTAGGATATAGATGTCATTATCATAGTTATTAATCCCGTCAGGAGGGTCAAATTGGAAGCCTCCAAAAATAATCATTTGATGATTAAATTGTATAGTAGAATGTCCATGTCTAGGAGTAGGAAAATTGCCGTTAGCTTGAGGAATAATAGCACGATAAATTCCATTAGTAACAGACCCAGCAACAGGTAAATTTAGCAAAAGTAAATTATCAATCGTAGCATGGCTAAGACCATCTTGTGCTGCTACTCCGCTAAAAATAACTAGGTTATTTCCAAATTCTCCATAACCGCCAACAGTTCGACCCGGATAAAAAAAATAGTCAATATCTTCATCATCTTCATCGTAATCTTCATCTTCATCACTATTCGACAAAGACAAAATATTTTTACCGCTATAATTTTCAATTGTGGGCGCAAATTCGGCTTTCTGCCATTGCAATTCTAATAAATTTGTAGAATCAAAATCAGTTAAATTTAAAGTTAAAATATCTGAGCAGAATCCTTCGTAACCACCATCTCCAAAAAAGTTGATTAATGTATTCTCACGAACTATTAATCCACTAGAAGCAGAACCGATAGAACTTTTAGCTTCTAGTGTCAGCCAAGACATTGTAGTTAAATCGAGAAGATGAAGGTCGTTGTATGAAAAGTAAATATCACTTCTTCCGCCATAAATAAATAATTTATCTTTAAATAAGGCTGCACTATGATGAGAACGAGCAACTGGTGGAGTCCCATTGGGAATAACTCGCGACCAATACCACGTTTTTAGTTCGAGAATATAAACATCTGTATCGTTACAAATATATCCCCCTGGTATCTGTTCAAAATATCCTCCCCACACCACCATTTGTTCTTTATTTAATACAGCAATATGAAAACTTCTGCTGGGAGGAATTTCACCTGATACTTGTGGTTTTTCCCAAGTCCAGGATTCGAGGTTGAGTATATGAACATCGTTGAGAGTTTTATTAGTTTCATTATCTTCTCCAGCAAATATAATCATGGAGTTTTGATATCGAATTGCAGAATGTCCGTATCTACTTTGAGGGGGATTTCCTTGGATTTGAGTAAATTTCCAGATAAAGCATGAGGGTTGCAACACTAATTGTGAATCATTTGGCGATAACATTGATTTTCCACCTAATAAGCTTTCTTAATAATTTGTTCTAATTAAGCAACGCTAAGATTTCATTCCTATAATGGCACAACAATAGGGCGATGTCAGAAATAACCACTGTTGAGGAGTAAATTAAAGAACTTATATAAGAGAAGTTATTTTTTCTAGTGTCAGTAGACTTGGGTCAACTAGTAATCGATAGGTGTCGCTTGTACGTATTTCTACTTTTGTTATTATGGAAGATAAAACCAACAAACTTTACCCTTGTCCTTGTTGTGGTTACTTAACTTTAGAGTCACAACCACCTGGTACTTATATTTTTTGCCCAATTTGTTTTTGGGTTGATGAAGCAGAAAATTCTAATTGGATAGGTAATCGTTTCCTTTCTTTACGCCAAGCACAACTTAATTTTATCGAGTTCGGCGCTTGTGACAAAGAATGGTTAGATTATGTTCGTCGTCCGACTGAAGCAGATATTCGTTCAGCTAACTGGCAACCTCTAGAGCATTTACTAGAAAATAATAGACTAAAATTAATTGAAAGAATTTATCAAGCTTTTAATGATGTTAGCCGTGAGAATGGTCTTTCTTTACATGGAGCAAGAGCGCTTGATGATTGGTGTAGCATGGAAGAAGCAAAAAAAATAAGTCAAAAAACGCCTGAACAACAAAAATGGCAAGATATTTCTAAAGAATTAATAGAAGAGTTAGGAGATTCTTTTGGGTTTCTAGACCCAAAAGGGTTTCGCTACTATTTACCCGCTTTTCTCATTTATTCGCTCAACTACAACAGCGGTTATGCATTTATCGACTATATATATTCTGCTTTAACATATCAACATAAATATTATCAAGAGCGTTTAGCCTTACTTAACAAAGAGCAATTAGAAGTTACCCAAGAATATATAAAATTAAGAGATAGTTATACTTAGTTAATACTGCTCGAAAATTAACATTACTCGGTATATTAAATGAGGAAAGCTGACAGACTCTTTCAATGTATTTAATACTCAAATCTAACTCAACTACTCCTAAGAAACACAGGAGATAGGGAGTTGGGAGTAGGGAAGAGGAAACAGGGAACAAGGTAAAATAACAAGTATTGAGGAGTTAAAAAATTATGGGTGTGAATTTGATAGAGCAATTGCGGTAAGTGGAAGATTTTAGTTACAAGTCATACAAGTAGTGCGATAGAGTGCGGAATCTGTAGGGGTGGGGAAGAGCGCGTATACTATAAGTCCAACTAGAAGAATAGCAACAAAACCCGCCCCCCCTATAACAATAGCAACAGCGTATAACCGAAGAGAACGAAGAAATAATAATCAAGGTTGGCGATTTGTATGATGCGATCGCGGTCTATTTCAACTTCTGGAATTATAGATTGAAAATCGTCTGTTGTTAGAGTTATTTACCCCTAAACATAACATTGTTGTACTCCTCACTTAATTGAGTCAATTTGTTAAAGCCTCAATATTTTTTTAATTAAATGTATAAATAATCTCTAGTTTTTCATCATGATTTAGTGAAAAATAAGCATAGTTTAGTAAGTAATTCTAGCTGCTAAAATAAATCATGATAACAATAATTACTGAAAAATCATATGAGAAAATTATTATCCAGTGTAGGGTAGCTCAAGATTGGTTTGCTGCAATTTGGTTTAGCATTATGAGTATTCTTCTAAGTGTAGGAATTTTAGAAGAAGGAATTATTATTAAATTAATCTCTTTTTTATTTGCGTTTTATTATCTATATGTCTGTACGCAAATGATAAATGAACGAGTACTAACATACATTTTTGATAAAAAACTAGATAGTTTAGTTGTTGAAAAACAAAAGTTATTTAATAAGGAAGTAGATAAATATTCACTCCACGAAATTACAAATTTAATCATAGATGATGACGATGCTGTTATTACATTTGCATCCAATGATAATAGCTATGATGTAACAATTCCATGTCCTTCTTCAAGTATGTCTCAAGAAGTTATTGAAGGAATTCGGAGTTTTTTAAATGTAAGTACTGTTTGAACCAATATACACGTGGGGGTGGGTTTTGCATTTGTATTTCTTGTTAACCTATATACACGCGCTACTCCCCTGCATGATAGGAACTACGAACCAAAGGCGCCGAACGGATATGACTAAATCCCATTTCCTGAGCTATTTTGCCTAATTCGTTAAATTCCTCTGGAGTCCAATACTTTTGTACTGGTAGATGTTCTAATGAAGGACGCATATACTGACCCATAGTTAGGCGATCGCATCCCACTTGGCGTAAATCAGCCATTGTCTGAATGACTTCTTCTATAGTTTCGCCATGTCCCAACATCAAACCTGATTTAGTGGGGATAGTAGGGTCAATATTTTTGACTATTTGCAAGACCGAAAGAGAACGATTATATTTTGCTCCTCGTCTGACTGGTCCTTGCAAGCGTCGTACTGTCTCAATATTATGGTTGTAACAAGCAGGTTTGGCATTCACAATCAACTCTATCCACTGACGTTGACCGTAAAAATCCGGTGTCAACACTTCTATTTGAGTATCACCATTAACAGCACGGATAGTGTCCATCGTCTTCACAAACCAACCAGCACCTTGGTCTGACAAATCATCACGCGCTACAGAAGTCAATACTACATAACGTAAACCGAGAAGTTTCACAGCCTCAGCAACCTTCTGAGGTTCCTCCATATCTAGAGGCATGGGCGCATGACCTTTATCTACTTGACAAAATGCACAAGAGCGTGTACAAGTAGGCCCCATCAATAAAAAAGTTGCAGTTTTCTGAGCGTAGCACTCACCCCGATTTGGGCAGCGTCCTTCCTCACAAATCGTATGAATTTGTCGCTGTTTGATAATACGTTGTACCTCAGACAGTTCACTGGCTTTACCAATTGAGCGACGTAGCCATTGTGGCATAGCCATAACTTCTGATTTAAGTTGAGCTTGTTTTGAAATCATGAGAAAGAACTTGAAAGGATACCGATATTGAAGCATATTGACGGAAACGAAATGCGGAAATGGAAGAATCTGATCGCCAATTAAATGCTGAGGAAAAATCAAAGACCCGCTTGAGCGCGATCGCGTTAGAAATTTCTGCAAGTGGGAATACTAAATCTTGAGTGCATCATAAAGACCGTGCGTCACTCAAAGGGATTAGTACCGCAAGAGAATTCTATGGATAATCAAGCATCTGACTTACTAGAAAAAATTCGGCAGCAATTTGATAGCGCTCCTTACCCGAGAGTTCCTGTAGAAGATTCGCCAAAAGATGATCCAGGTGTTTTACATCTTCATAGTTTAGTGACAGGTTACTATCAGAGAAACCAAAAAGTCATAGATCCTAAAGATAAAGTAATTTTAGATGCAGGTTGTGGTACTGGTTACAAATCACTAACCCTGGCATTTGCTAACCCAGGTTCTAAAGTTGTTGGTGTTGATTTATCTCAAGAGTCGATTCAATTTGCCGAAAAACGCTTGCAGTACCATGGGGTAGAAAACGTTGAATTTCATACCTTATTGCTTGAGGAATTACCCAAACTAAGTCTAAAATTTGACTACATAAACTGCGATGATGTACTCTACCTGCTTCCAGACGCAGTTGCTGGTTTACAAGCAATGAAAGCAGTATTAAAACCTGATGGCATTATTCGCGTAAATCTTCACAGTCAATTACAACGGGAATGGTACTATCGAGCGCAAAACCTTTGTAAATTTATGGGGTTGATGGATGGAAATCCAGAAGCAATGGAGCTAAGCGCAGTTCGTGACATTATGAAAGCGCTAAAAAATGATGTTTTATTGAAAGCAAAAACTTGGAATCCTATTAATGAAGAGGATGACGGGTCAATTCTTGCCAATCATTTGCTTATAGGTGACAAAGGCTCAACTATTCCCGAATTTTTTGCACTTTTGAGCGCCGCAGAATTAGAATTTGTCAGCATGGTAAATTGGCTGCAATGGGATGTAATGGATTTGTTTAAAGAACCGGATAATTTACCAGCACTTCTTGCTCTCAGCCTTCCAGACCTTTCTGATGAAGAAAGATTACATCTATTTGAGTTATTTCACCCCATCCATCGTTTGCTCGACCTTTGGTGTGGTCATCCCGGACAAAAGCAATCATTTATACCAGTAGCTGAATGGAGCCAAAGCGACTGGGAAAAAGCAAAAGCTTATCTTCATCCACAACTTAAAACAGCCAAATTCCGCGAAGACCTTGTTGAGTGCGTAACAGAATTAAAAGCATTTCCCATTAGTGCCCATTTGTCACTAATTAATAATCAAGTTATCAGCATAGATAGTGCAATGGCGGTTTGCCTAGTTCGCTTATTGGAGCAACCACAGCCAATCATAGCACTAGTTGAGAGTTGGAAGCAAATTCGACCCTTGGATCCAATTACTTTAAAGCCAATCGCCAATGAACAAGCATTTCGACTCGTACAGCAAATGTTACTACGATTGGAAGGTCTTGGCTATGTAATGCTTGAGCGACAAGGGTGTATATTGTAGAACTACAAAAAATTCTTCATTCCTACCAAACTTGTTGTAAACAAAAGATTTATCACGTTGGTGACATATCAAATCTAGTTCTAGAGCTTTATTTATAGAATATTTTTGCAGTGATGATATGAAACTAATCTCAGGTGGGTAACTTATGTATAGAAATCAATAAACAAGTTTCAAACTCAAAAATCCCTAAGGAACTATATGAAAAACGAATTGAAAGCAAAATTTCTCCAACACATTCTCAGCAAAAAGAAAGAAGACGAAGGTTTTACCCTTATTGAGTTATTAGTTGTAATCATTATTATTGGTATTTTGTCTGCTATTGCATTGCCTTCTTTCTTAAACCAAGCAAACAAGGCAAAACAATCAGAAGCAAGAACTTACGTTGGTTCTATGAACCGCGCTCAACAAGCCTATTACGCAGAAAACGGTGAGTTTGTCGGAAACACAGCAGCAGATTTCGGTAAACTCGGTTTAGGCGTTCAAACAGATACTGCAAACTACAAGTACGATATCACTGGAGGTGGTGCTAAAGCTACTACTGTAACCAGCAGAGCGATCGCTCAGAAAAACGCTATTAAGACTTATATTGGTGGTGTATCACAATCCAATATTGCCGCAACTAGTGAAGCTACTACACTATCTGCATTATGTGAAGCTAACGTCGCACAAGGTGTAGCTGGTGCAGCAACAGGTGCTGAACCTATTACCTTTTCGGCAACACTTGCTCCTAAATGTCCAACTGTTTATAAAGCTTTGTAATTAATCTAACTGATTCACAGTTAAAACCAAAATTGTTTAAGTGGGTAGATAGCTCTATCCACTTTATTTATTTTAGTAAAACCTTTTACTTATATGTTTAATAATGATGTAGAAGATTATTTAGTTCAAGGTAAGTATAACCAAGCAATTAATTGTTACGAAATTGCTATTCATCAAAACCCCAAAATATTATCTAATTACTGGTATTTAGGATTATTCTTACTATTAAATGGGCAAGAAACTGAAGCTCAAATGACTTGGATGTTAGCGATTTCAGATTTAGATTCTGATAAATTAGAGTTTTATACTGCTGATTTAATAGAAGTTTTAGAAGCCGAAGCTAAACGACGAGAAGCAATTGAAGATTATACTGTTGCATGGGCAATTAGACAGCACATACGTGAAATTAAACCGAATGAAATCAATAATCTTTTAAAAATTTGTATAATTTCAACTGAAATTAATATTTCCATAGGGAATACAATTACTGAATCTGGCGTAATTGAAGTTTTAAGGACAGAAGCATCCCTTCATCCGAACGAAGATTTATTACTTGCAGTATTAAATAAAATTTTAGAGATTGAAACACTCAATCCAGTCGCACTTCAATTTACGGCTTCATGTTTAAAATATATTACTCAACTTGATAATTTATTTTACATAATTATCACTGCCTCAATGCAGATATATTATACATTCCATCAATCAAAAATAGCTATAGAATTATTACAGCTTTATTTAGAAATTAATCCAAATAATTTGGAAGTCTTACGACATTTAGCTGCGTTTTATCAAGATATAAGAGAATATGAACAAGGAATAAAAACCGCAAAACTATGTTATTCACTAGCCCATAGTATACCAGAAAGAATTGCAGCCTGTCATTTAGTATTACGTGGTTTACAAAAAACTGGCGGGTATTGGGAAGAAATTTATTCTACTTGCAACGAATTAGAATCAATGTTAAAAGAGCTTGTTGTTGAGCAGCCAATGCTAAATGAAGTTCTAGCACTTAGATTAATGACTCAAGCATTTTCAATCCCACATATCAAAGATACACCTCGTCAATTTAGAGAAATACAAAATAACGTTTCCCAGTTGTTTGAATCTAATATTCAAAGATTTGCACCTGAGCATTTTAATCGATATTCTCAAAAAAATCTCAAGAATAAGTCAAAAGTAATAAGTAATAAAAAATTAAAAATTGGCTATTTGTCTTACTGTTTGCGACATCATTCAGTTGGATGGTTAGCAAGAGGAATTTTTCAATATCATAACAGAAATAAATTTGAAATTAATTCTTATTTAATTAACCATATTATAGCTGGTGATGGCATTCAAGAATGGTATTGTAATCAATCTAATAATGCAAGAAAACTAGGAATGAATGGGCTAGAAATAGCTGAAATAATATACGAAGATGAAATTGACATTTTAGTAGACTTAGACAGTATAACTTTAGATATAACTTGTCAAGTAATGGCACTGAAACCAGCACCGATACAAGTTACTTGGTTAGGGTGGGATGCATCAGGGATACCAGCGATTGATTATTATATTGCTGACCCTTACGTATTGCCAGATAATGCTCAAGATTATTACACGGAAAAAATTTATAGATTACCTAATACTTACATCGCTGTTGATGGTTTTGAAGTAGGAGTTCCTAGTTTACGGCGAGATGAACTTAAGATTCCAAGTGATGCAGTAGTTTATCTTAGCGCACAGCGAGGATATAAACGTAATCCAAAGACAACAAAATCCCAAATGAGGATTATTAAAGAAATACCAAATAGTTATTTTTTAATTAAAGGTTTAGCCGACGAAGAAATGATTAAAAATTTTTTCTACACAATTGCTGAAGAAGAAAGCGTTAATTGTTCAAGAATAAAATTTTTACCACAAGATGAATTAGAAATAACCCACCGTGCTAACTTAGCAATTGCTGATATTGTACTCGACACTTATCCTTATAATGGCGCAACAACAACTTTAGAAACCCTTTGGATGGGTATTCCTATAGTCACCAGAGTAGGTGAGCAATTCGCTGCACGTAATAGCTACACAATGATGATAAATGCTGGTATAACTGAGGGTATAGCTTTGACAGATGAAGAATACATAGAGTGGGGTATTCGTCTTGGAAAAGATACTAATTTAAGACAGCAAATTGCTTGGAAACTACGACAGTCTCGTCAAACAGCACCTTTGTGGAATGCTAGACAATTTACTCGTGAGATGGAAAATGCTTATCAACAAATGTGGCAAAGATATGTTGAAGGTATTTAAAATTATTAATTGAGAGACGTTAAATATAACATTTGGCTCCAGCGGGTACTTGGTGTACATTTTCCAGCTTGGTCGCTCTCCCGCTTCCGGTGTTAACGATAGCAGGTAATTCCAGTAGTGGTTAAACCAGAATAAAATTTGAGGAAACTAACGGTTCGGGGGAGATGCTATTAAGTGAAAATCAGGCGGCAATGTTTCTTATTGACCTTGACCAAAAAAGAAATTCTAGTACTTTTGATTAAAAAAGGTTTAACTATGTCAGAATTACCACAGGCGGGAAAATCTAAAACTTACCAACCAACACCTGAGCAACTACAAAGGTGGAGAGAAATTGATGAACTTGAATCTGGTGCGATTGCAGGTTTGTTACCGCCAGAAGAGGAACAAGCAAGGCTGGTCAAAGAATTTTTACAGACCGATTTTGTAGCCGACCAGCTTGAAAAGGTACGTGCCCACAAAGAGAAGCTAGAAAAGAAGCTGCAATCGGCTCAGGAGTATGAGCAGCTATTGCTGGAAAAGCAGCAAAGGCAAGGCTAAGGACAAGGGTTGGGTTAAAAGGTTATATGACTAAATCCCCAAGTGTATAAGCCGATGTTTAAATTTGGCTGTTGTGGCGATTGTGCCATTGAATACAATGTATTTGGGAAAAAGATGCATAAACACTCAATTAAATTGCTACTACACTATCTGAAGTATGGAGAAGTACCCGTGTTTAGTTAATTCATCCCGCATTTATGCAACGCCGCATTCTTATATCATTTATGAATTCGTTTTGGTAGAGACGATTCATTTAGGGTTGCCATATAACTTTATTACAAGTAAATCAAATTATGCTCTCATTAAACTTTCAATTTGGGAAAGGCTTTTAACAATATTATCTACAAAGTTAAAACTAGTATTATCTCCATAATTGAGTGTTAAATATTTAAAGATTTCTAATGCATAATCTGGAAAGTGTAAAATATCGGCAATGGAAGCTAATTTTAAAAGATTCTGTGGATTTTTAAGATGAGTATTACTATCTTCTTGAATCAAATCACGAAAATAAAAAGCATCTGCCCAAAGTAATTGTCCTGGACGTATTGTAGATTGTATAGGAGAATTAGCACGCACGCGGTAAGAAGGTGCTAAGTCAAAGAGGCTAAAACCTTGATTTCTTAGAAATTTATCTACATCTGCAAATAATGGTTGATTTGTATATAATGGCGAAAATTCAACCTCAATTTGAACTGCTAAAATACTTTTTTCTAAAATTTTAGTTGCACCTTTTAATACATCTAAATCTGCACCTTGAACATCGATTTGAATGAAATCAATTGTTTCAATACCCTCGCTGTGACAAAAATCATCTAAAGTGGTAGTTTCAATTTCTAATTCAAAATCTAAACTGACTAACTCTTGTAATCCGCTAAAGCGTTGTAAGTATGACTCATTCGGTGGGTAAAGGGAACTACACATCGGATGTTTAGTTACATATAACGTAGATTCCCCTATTGAGCTTCCAAGAGCAATAGGGATATGTTTCTCAGTCCAATTTATTTGCCGAGAATCTAAGTTAAGATTGGCTTCATCACAAGCATCGGCATCGGCATCAAAACCATATATAGTTAAATTTGGTGCAAAAATATCCCAGCCATTATTTGCATAATCATCATGTAATCCTAGCTTGCGGGAACCAACATTACAAACTGTCATATGCACTTGTTCAAGATAACCACTTTGCTTCAAATTGTTAAGAAATACTGACATTAGGAAAATCCTTTTATCGATATTGTTGTTATAATTAATTCGCTTGAAGAGGCATAGCAATCAAATTTAGGTTTCCTTCAATCTCTTCAAGTAAGTTGACTGGAATCAAACTCTGTAAATAAGGCTGATATCGGAAAAGTTCATATCCTACCTTTGTTAAATATTCCGCAACTTGATAGTTACTACCTTTGTTACCAGCAATATTTTCATATAAAATAACTGGAGTAAATTCAGATAAAATTCTCTTACTTCCTGCTAAAACTGCTAATTCGTGATTTTCTGCGTCAATTTTGATGATATCCACTCGCTCAATATTTTCCCGCTCAATGAGTGTATCCAAAGTAATGCAAGGAATTTCCTCAAATGGATCTGAAGGAATGTTGTCATCTGCGTTGCAGGAAACTACCTCATTTAATTCACTTGCACCATGAAGTAATAACTTTAAAGTACCATTACAGTTACTGGCTGCTCCTGCATATACGGTAACCCAATCAAACTGATTAATCTTACAGGTTTCTTGTAAGCACTGCACGCAACCCGAAAACGGTTCAATGGCTAAAACTCTTCCTTGAGAACCAACTCGCACAGCAGCACTAAATGTATAGACACCAACATTAGCACCAACATCAATTACTGTCATACCTGGTTTGATAAAGTTGCGCCAAAATTCCATTTCTTTTTCAAACCAGTCGTTTTCTGCTACCAGTACTCCAGTAACGATACTTTTAAAGCTTGGCTCTACAGCTATTGGTATATTTTCAAATTGCACATAAGTAAAAGTGCTGTCTATTGGTAATTGTGTCCAATACCATTGTGGAGATTGGTAGTGTTGGTAAAGCTTTTGACCAACTTTTTGCCAATACTTTGCAGTCTCTATCTGATTTAAAATTCTATAGGTTAAGTACAAACTTTGTATAACAGCAGAGGAATTTGGCGCAATCTGTTCCGCTTTATGTAGATATAAAAGTCCTTCCAATTCACCAGCCATTAAACTTGATATTCCTTGCTTAAGTGCTATATGCAAGCAATGTGGTTGCACTTGGGCTGCTAAATTTAAGAAACGGCGACCATAGGCATTATAAAAAACCAACTGGGAATTGTACAGAACTTGGCTTAACACAATCAATGCTTGCTGATAGCTGTTTTCAACTTGGAAACAAGTCTCTAATTGGTATTTTTGTTCCTGTGATTGATAATTGGGAAAGTAGATTAAATATTTATAATCCTCTTTAAAATTGCTATAACCTCTTTCCAAACTATTTAGCAGAGCATTATAAGCAATTTCCATCGCTTGTTGCGTCTCGCCTATCATACTATGTATTAGTGCTAGGTGGGCTGCACAAATTGGATGCTGCTCAAGCTCATAACCTTGATTTAATGCATCAAACGCTATTTCCAAATAAAGCGATCGCGTACTTGGGTCATTGTCATACTGTTCAGCTTCACTAAGGGCAACTACTGCTAAATTACTCCAATCGCTAGAGGAATCAGGACTTTCCCAAGATGTATTTTCAAGAATAGTGTGAATTTGTGATAACGTGTTCGTGTCAATACTTGGATAAGCTTGCCGTATATACTGCAAATACGAGCCTTGATGTGACGATGGCTTCATAATAGACGAATTTGGTCAGGATGTAAAAGTTCAATAAAAATATTCAGACTCAATAACCACTGAATTTCCGTATCATCAAGGCATAAGTTGAAATTTTAGTTACGTCAGTATAAAAAATTTTCTACTGCTGTAATTTACAACCAAGGAAAAATGCAATGGATACCCAACTTACAATCATTCTTGTTCGCTGCATCTTTTTGGTACGAGCTTTTATATACTCTTTCTCTGTAGTCATGTTTTTTGGGTGTGATTATTGACTCACGTTTAGAGGATACCCACTTAGCACAGACTAACTATCATGGAAAGCAAAGTTTTTACAGCGAAGTTATGCGATATTGATGCATTAATGTTGTAAATACCACAAGTTGTCTATAAAGTTAAACAATATTTTTAAATTTCTTCTAAATTGTCTACTGAATAAATAACTGAAGAGGACGAATAATCTAAGAGGTATACTCCCAACCCCAAGCGTATAACTGAAGGGGAACCCTGCTTCTCCGATCCTAAGTACAATCGTACTCTTGAGTGAACACACCTACAAACATTAAATTTTTATAAAGAATTGACTATTTGTTACCTCAAGTACATATGCTTGCAGTATTGAAGAAAAATTTTAGCCCCATATCATCAATTTTTAATAATTAACGTTTTAATTTTTTACAACTGGAGACACATTTGATCTGAAAAATTTTGTATGCCACTCATCAAGCCGCTTTTACCTGCCTTCACAATTTCTCACGGGCAAGAAGCTTTATTGTCAACATAGAATCTTCCTGTTGACAAGTTTCATCTGCACACTCTAGTTAGTATAGTCACTGTGTTTCGAGGGATGAAGGCTACCTTAAGCTTCAACTCAATCTGACCCAATCTGCTTCTTAGGTAGTGATAACCGTACAAATACTAACTTTTCATAGACACGCCTAGGAAAAGTTGTGATATACTTAAGTAGTTAAGACTAGCTTTACCAATGTGCAATACTCCACGCATCAGAAGTAATTTCCTAATGGAAAGCTGTTTTGATCAAGCATTTACCCAACCAAATTAAAAAAATAAATTGAGGTTATGGCTCAAAAAGTGATTCACCCTATGGTGAAATTGCAAAAAAACGTGCAATCACTAGTAGAATCGAAGGTTATCAAATCGACCGACAGTATATGGAAAATCGCCTTGCTCTATGGCGATGAGTGGCCCCATTGGAAACAGGAATTGTTGGAATTTGGATTTAGTATGCAAGACCCAGTGAGTGAGTTGTTGACGGTAGAAACGTGGGATGAAGAATAAGTAGGGTGGTTGTATACGAATGTATGTGTAGGGACAGCTTTAGCCGATAGCTTATACTTATAACATATATGCTACAAGCAAAACCTGCCCTCACCCAATTATTTATTGCCTTACTTTTACGCGATCGCCAGACATTGTTTGCTCATATTACATATAAAAGGGCGAAAAAACATTCGTCCTACCTTTTTACACTTGCCAAAGCAGCTGCCAATTCTTTGGCAGTTTGATACCTATCTCGTGGTAAAGGTTCAGTGACGCGGTTAATTACTTCTCGCAGTTGAGGGGTAATAGTAGGAATACTTCCCACATCAAAGCGAAAATTTCGCCCTACCAAACGGTAGAACTTAAACGGATTCTCCCCTGCAAGTAAAAAAATCAGCGTTGGACCGATCGCGTATAAATCAGATTGAGTCAGAGGTTGTCCTCTTTCCTGTTCCGGAGCGCAGTAACCTTCTGCACCAATTCGTGTACCTGGTGCTGTACCTATTTCCTTAACAGCACCAAAATCTAGTACAACTATACAATTATTAGAACTTCTGACCATCAGATTCGCCGGTTTTATATCCCTGTGAATTAATGGTGGTTCCTGACTGTGGAGGTAATCTAAAATATCACAAGTTTGAATCATCCAGGCGATCGCCTGTTGTGGTGTTACAGGTCCTTTATTGTAAACCAACTTCTCCAAATCCTGCCCATGAATTAACTCCATCGCCAAATATTTCTTTCCATCTTCCACAAAAAAATCATAATACTTGGGAATTCCTGGATGACTAAGTGATTTGAGCGTATTTGCTTCTCGTTCAAATAACTCCTGAGCCTTGGCAATTTTTGCCATATCAGCATTCATCTGCTTTAACACTAACATTTTGGGATTTCCAATCATACCAGCCCCATCCCAAGCGAGATAAGTAGTACCCATCCCCCCTTGTCCCAAAGTTCGTAAAACTTGATACTTACGAATAATTTGTTCTACTTTCAGGGGTTGACCACAATGAATACAAAATAAATTGCCAGGTGAATTACCTTCGTGGGTACAATTTATTTTGGGAGTTACAGGTTTTTGTGCAGATGTTACTACCTCAACTTCAAACCTGAGTAACGGGCCTCCCTGCGCCAATTGCAACAGTGAATTGTCTGGTAAAGGACTGTGTGTAATTAAAATCCCATTCAGGAAAGTACCATTCGTACCCTTACTAACCACTTGCCAGGAACTGCTATTGTAAGCAGAATTTACTTCCTTCAATTCTAAATGATGGCGAGAAACTAAAGTATCAGTTAATACAACGTGATTGTCAGCGGAACGACCAATACGGATCACTGAGGAATTCTCAAAACGCCATTGTTTGAGGGGTGTTTTTTCTTGCGGTTCTAGGAGGGTAATGATAACCACATTACAAGGAAGTAAGGAATAAAAGTGTTTGCTTGATCTACACCCTGACTTGATCCAACATCGGACGGACTTTTGCCCTAATCAGAACAGCCGTGATGTTATCATGACCATTGTGCTTATTAGCTAAATCAATCAAATCTCTAACACCACGTTCTAAATTGCCATTAGAACTTAAGAGCGGTTCTACTGTACTTTGCCAATGCGTTTCTAATAAATCATTATCAGATAAACCGTCAGAAGCCAAGATAAACAAAGTATCTTCACTAATTTCAAAAAACTCCACATCTGGATGAATCGACTTTTCATCACGAGGTCCAAGCGCTTGGGTTAGCTGGTAAGCATCAGGACGAGAATAAGCAATCCCCGCTTCTACTCCCCGCAAAATCTCTCGTTGACCAACTTCATGATCCACAGTAACTTGTTCTAATCCTCCTTTACGAGTTAGACGGTACAATCGGCTATCTCCAACGTGAGCCACAATTACCTGAGAATCTTGAACTAGTACCATTACTAAAGTAGTACCCATCCTACCCACACCAGAACGTGCATCTTGCTGATTGACATCAAAAATTGCTTGATTTGCAACACGCACTCCCTCGCGGATAACATCCTCACTAGGTAATTGTTCAGAACTCCAATGAGTATCAAAGTATTGTCTTAAAGTATTCACCGCCAATTCACTGGCTACTTCACCACCAGCGTGTCCCCCCATACCATCGCATAGGATATACAAACCACGCGCAGCTACACCCCTACTTTTAGGTAATTCTAACTTATTTACTTGAGTTTCAATTCCAAAATAGTCTTCATTGTGATTCCGTTGACGACCAACATCAGTAAGTCCCGCATCTTCTAAGCTAATTAGCTGCATTGGTAGCACTACTGTCGGCATATCATCGCTTCTAGGAATGCTATCTTCTACATCATCAAGTTGGAGGATAGTAGGTGCAGTAGTAGTTAGTGGTTCATTAGGAGTTGCTACCGAAACTGGAGTTGAACTAGCTTGTAATTCCACCGCGATCGCACTCAAGCGTGATTGTAAATCCACTAAACTCTCAACCTTATCCATCTCCAAATCTGCTAGCAACTGCACTATAGAACCGAACTGGGTTCGTTCTGACTGTCTTAATAATGTTTGCCAAATTCTTCCTAAAGTTTGTAGCGTAAATTCTGGCTGGTTACTTCGTTCCTCGTATAACTCCTGTAACGCTAAGGATTGGTCTTCATCTAATCGGAGATTTGGCAACTCCAAAAGACTTTGGCGACAATTCACAGACTCTAATACCGCCCATAATTGGGTTATTTGATAAAAACAGTGTATAATATGCAATGAAGTAATTGTATCTTCACGCAGCAAGTCTACGAAATGTAGCCAATTAGAACGGTCTTCTATCAGTACTATTTGCAAATTATTTTGCTGCCATGCGTCATGGATTAATGGAATGCCTAAGTTTTGTTGAGGTTGTAAAGCAATATAGGGTTTAGCTTTACTAGGAATAGTACCAACTCCCGGAAGTTGTGCCAACATTACCGTCAACGGAGAAACTTGATAAGGTTGACAGTCCAATACTCTGACACGCACTTCAGTATTTACCTCTATTTCTGCTAAATTCGGCAGTGATTCTAATAATTGATAACGCTGTTGTGAGTCTAAATAAGAACCAGCCAACATTTCTGGTAATGAAGCACTCACAGGAACTTCTCCTGTGATAGTATTTTCCTCTTTAAAAACAATTGCCCACCAAATTGTTCCAGATTCCGCACCACATTTATGACAGTGTTGTACATTCATAGGTACATCCGTATTACATTGATGGCAAACTATGTGAGTCAAAGACGTACCACAGTTTTGACAAAATTTGTTCGTATTCGGGTTTTCAAATTTACACTGAGGGCAAATCAGCATTGTGGAAGTTCCTTAATTAACGCTCCAAAGTGCTTCTAGCCACTAACATACAAAGTGTCATAATCGACAGCCCCTACTTATCGTAGATTTACAATTATATTGTGGTATTAGCAATTAATCTAATGATTTTAATTTTTACCTCATAGTGTGGACACATTGTCCACATCAGCAGGATGTTTATATTACAATTTTACGCCTGATAGCGCAATTATTGATGAATACTACTAAGAGGGAACAGGGAAAATGCAGTAATAATTTACTATTTTATGCACTCCGCACTCCGCATCCCAGATTCTTCAACCAATATCGGCAATACGACCGTAAAACAGGTACAATTGGATCCGCTTTCTACAGCGATCGCTCCTCCTAAAGCAAGAGTTAGTTTTTGCACTAATGCTAATCCTAACCCTGTACCACCTTGTTTCCAAGGGTCGTTACTGGGAATACGATAAAATTTATCAAAAATCCGGGGTAATTCATTAGCTGCAATTTCCACACCAAAATTTGTGACTTGGAATCGGATATTAGAACCCTCTTGGTTCACACTCACAATTATTTCAGCATTAGCAGGACTAAATTTACAAGCATTTGTAAGTAATTCTACTAGGATGCGTTCTAAGCTAAAAGGGTCACTAACTAGTGTTGGTAAATTTGGTGCTAAATGAAGTTGTAAGTTTTGTAAAGAATTCCGGTTCCGTGCTTTAAATAAGTTCACTACCCGCAGTAACCATGATTCCACCTGAATCGTTTCCAATACCAAAGGTTTAACATTAGAGTCTAAGCGCTGCAAGTCCAAAAAATTGTTAATTAAATTAATTTCGCGATCGCACTCATTATTCAGGATTTGGAAATAGCAAGAAGCTTTAGATTGGGATGAATCTTGTTGATTTAATGCAATCCCCAGCATTTGGATTGCCATTTTCATATTAGTCAAGGGAGTACGTAACTCATGGGAAACAGTACTGAGAAATTCATCCTTAAGATGGTTAAGACTTTCCATCTCTTCTAACTGAGCTTGCGCTGCTCGTTGAGTTTCTCGAAGCGCGACTTCAGCTAATTTACGTTCTGTAACATCGATACAGCAACCAACATAACCAGTAAATCGATCTTTGGTAAACCGGGGAGTACCAGCATCCCGAATCCAGCGATAATCACCATCAGCACGCCGTAATCGGTATTCTATTTCAAATTTCGTTTGTGCATTCAATGAATAAACTAAATTTTGATGACATCTAATTCTATCTTCAGGATGGACGGATTCTAGCCAACCCAACCCTTTTTCCTGCTCCATAGAGCGTCCGGTAAATTCCAACCAATACTGATTTAAGAAAGTATAAAATCCATTGCTCTCAGCCAACCATAACATCACTGGTGTCTGATCAGCCAAAGTATAGAAGCGTTGCTCACTTTCAATTTCAGTCTCTTCTGACTTGTAAGCAGTAATATCTTCCAACACCATGAGAATCTGCGGATTTTCTCTACCACGCAACATCCGCGCTACTACTTTTACCCATACAATTTTACTACCTGGGCAATCTAAACGAAATTCCCAACTGCTAATTTCATCAGAGGTTCTGACTCCCTTGAGTGCATCAGATAATTTTTGCTGCTCTAACAAGTCAAATAAACTAAAAATAGGTTTACTTATCAACTCTTCAGGAAGATAACCAAGAGAATCTGTACCAAACTTACTGATGGACAAAATTCTCCCACTCACATCCAAAGCTAGATAAATACAAGGTATATTGTCATACTCAGTATGCAATTGGAGTTCCTTTTGGACAGAACTCTCGTCTAAGCAAAGTTCTAAATCGACGGTTCTTTCAGGCACAAGTTCCAAGCGTGGAGGATTAGCAGAAAAAACATCTTGGTGTTGGCAAGTCTGATGCCAGCTTGATTGGTGATTACGAGTCATAAAACTTAAACTTGCACCCAAACGCTGATGTTAATGAAGCAGGGAGAAAAAAGATAATCATACATTCTTTAACTTGACTTTTGTTAAAGTCCTTGCGTCTAAATTTAGGTGAAGACCATAGGCTTCTATTTAGATTGCTTTACTTAATAACTCAAAATTGTCTATTTATGATGTCTGCCAATCTACTTATTTCAGATGTTTATCAGAGAAGTTAGTAGTGATATTCAGGTGTTCATCTATGATGGACGCACAGAGCGACTTGTAAAAACTAAATTATGCAACAATTTCAGTTCATCTGCTGTAAGGTCACGCCACTCACCCGGTTGCATATAATCTAACTTAAGATGAGCGATCGCAACTCTAACTAAACGCAACGTTGGAAATCCCACCTTTGCCGTCATTTTCCTGACTTGGCGGTTTTTCCCTTCAGTCAATACCATTTCTAGCCAAGCTGTAGGCACACTCTTTCTAAATCTTATCGGTGGATTTCGTTCTGGTAAGTGCGGTTCTTCCACCATCAACCGTACTAATGCTGGTTTGGTGCGATAGTCTTGAATTTCTACTCCTTTACACAATTGATTGATCGCCACTTCATCGGGAGTGCGTTCTACCTGCACCCAGTAAGTACGTTCATGTCCAAAATTTGGATGAGAGAGACGATGTTGTAATTGTCCATGATTTGTCAGAAGTAACAATCCTTCGCTATCCCAATCTAAACGCCCTACAGGGTAGACGTTACTGACGTTTATATACTCTTTAAGAGTAATTTGTGTTGGTGTGTCTTGAGTAAACTGGCTCAATACACCATACGGTTTATAAAAAAGAATATAGCGGTAGTCAGACATGGGAAGAGAGCAGGGAACAGGGAACTGGCAATTCTAAAGAGTGTGACTCTAGGCTGTTGATTCTGTAATATAATTGCCTGTGAGACTTCATGCAAAAAATGTGTTGGTAGTAGGGTGCGTTACTAGTGTAACTTTGCGCTTATCAATAGCTCAATTTCTTTTCTGTTCCCTACTCCCTACTCCCTATTCCCTACTCCCTTCTTAAAGTGGTAAAATCAACATCCATGCTAGGGGTGTCTGTAAATTACAGGCTGAGAATAGACCCTTAACACCTGAGTCTGGGTAATACCAGCGGAGGGAAGCTGTTTATTGAGGAATTTTATATGCGGACAGAATGGGTTGCTAAGCGACGTGGGCAAAGTAATGTCACCCAAATGTACTACGCTCGTCAGGGTGTCATCACTGAAGAAATGTACCACGTCCATAAGCGCGAAAATCTTCCTGCTGACCTAATTCGTGAGGAAGTAGCACGGGGACGGATGATTATCCCTGCTAATATTAATCACACTAATTTAGAACCTATGGCGATCGGTATTGCTTCCAAGTGTAAAGTGAATGCTAACATTGGCGCCTCACCTAACTCTTCCAATTTAGATGAAGAAGTTGATAAACTCAAACTAGCTGTCAAATATGGTGCTGATACCGTCATGGATTTATCCACTGGTGGAGGTAACTTAGATGAAATTCGCACAGCGATTATCAAAGCTTCACCAGTTCCCATCGGCACAGTACCAGTTTACCAAACTTTAGAAAGCGTCCATGGCAAAATAGAAAGCTTAACTGCTGATGACTTTCTTCATGTGATTGAGAAGCACGCTCAGCAAGGGGTAGACTATCAAACAATCCACGCTGGAATATTAATTGAACATTTACCTTTAGTTAGAAACCGGATTACAGGCATTGTTTCCCGTGGGGGTGGTATCTTAGCACGGTGGATGTTACATCATCATCAGCAGAACCCGTTATACACCCACTTTAACGACATCATCGAAATTTTTAAAAAATATGACGTTTCGTTTAGTTTAGGTGATTCTTTACGTCCCGGTTGTACTCATGATGCCTCAGACGAAGCTCAATTAGCGGAACTTAAAACCCTAGGTCAACTTACCCGCAGAGCTTGGGAACATGACGTACAGGTGATGGTAGAAGGGCCAGGACACGTACCAATGGATCAAATCGAGTTTAACGTCAAAAAACAGATGGAAGAGTGTTCCGAAGCACCGTTCTACGTTCTTGGTCCCTTGGTGACTGACATTGCTCCTGGTTACGACCATATCACCTCCGCCATTGGCGCGGCGATCGCTGGTTGGCACGGTACTGCAATGTTATGCTACGTAACCCCTAAAGAACATTTAGGACTACCTAATGCCGAAGATGTACGTAATGGCTTGATTGCCTATAAAATTGCAGCCCATGCTGCCGATATAGCCAGACATCGCCCAGGTGCAAGAGATAGAGACGATGAACTTTCTCAAGCTCGTTATAATTTTGACTGGAATCGTCAGTTTGAATTAGCACTTGATCCAGAAAGAGCAAAAGAGTACCATGACGAAACATTACCAGCAGATATTTATAAAACGGCTGAATTCTGCTCAATGTGTGGGCCTAAATTTTGCCCTATGCAAACTAAAGTTGATGCTGACGCACTAACAGAGTTGGAGAAGTTTTTAGCCAAAGATAGAGAGAGTGTAAGAGTGTAAATGTAGGGGCGATCACGTAAGCGTGCGCTATGCGCTTACGATTGTTCGCCCTACTCCCTACTTCTTCCCTACTCCCTACTCCCTTCTTCTTCCCGATACCGTTTCTGAATTTCCTCAATCGTAAATACCGTTTCAAATTTCAAACCCATCGACTGATAATACTCAGCACCTCCTTGCTGACGGTCTACCAGTGAAATTACTTGGTCTACGATATAACCTGCATCTCTCAACCGTGTAACAGCTTTCATGGCAGATTGCCCAGTTGTTACCACATCTTCTAAAACTACTATTTTTGCAGCTGCTGGCAAGGTAGGTCCTTCAATATAGGCTTGTGTACCATGTCCCTTCGCTTCTTTACGAACTATCAATCCCGGAATAGGGCGATTTTGGAGAGCAGAAACAATGCTCACAGCACTGACCATTGGATCTGCACCTAATGTCAAACCTGCTACGGCTTGGACATCATTTGGCACTAAAGATAAAAGAATCTGACCAATGGCTAAAGCGCCTAATGGGTGGAGTGTTACTTGCTTACCATTTATGTAGTAAGCACTACTCTGCCCAGAAGAAAGTATAAAATTACCTTCTTGATAAGCAAGCTTACAGAATAAATCCAATAATTTATTACGAACCGTTTTTATATCACTACTTGTCACCCAAACGTCTGTCTGGGGAAGGGTTTCGGCTTGATAAGTCATTACAAAACGTCAAAAATTGTGTTACACCAATGGTTGAACTCATTGAAGTTCTGCATTTAAGCATAAGTTAAGATTTACCCAAAAATTGAGGAGTTAACTATGGTGAGTATAAGATTTAGAACCTTAGGTGGTTTATTCGTTTTACTAGCTGCGAGCATTATTCAAGCTCCTGCGATCGCTGAAACTGATACCGCAACCGCAGGTGAAGTATTTGATCGAGCTTTTTTCACAAACGATCGCAACTTTTATGGCAATAATACCTTTCGCCGTAATATAGACTGGATGTTTGGGCCTGGCTCTCTATTCCGTAACTCCTTTCCAGAAAATGAAATTGCTCGGGATGCTGAGCTAGTTAACATTGTCTATCGGGATGTCCTAAACCAACAAGTTGGTAACGACCCTTATATCCGCACCCCTGATTTGCCCAACCCGTACAACACATCATTAATGATGTCTCCTCGCTTGAATGCCAATAAACTCAGAACCGGAACTGAATTTAGATTTGAGGAAATTCCAGGACGGTAATGAAGAGTGCGGGGTGCTGGGTGCGGGGTGCGGAGTGCGTGGTA
>Ga0224723_1000589_pt1 | contig 24642 bp, 21 predicted proteins | sample Balambano_FR2_Me_FD_161647 | JGI IMG/M metagenome (GOLD analysis project Ga0224723, IMG submission 161647) | Freshwater sediment microbial communities from Lake Towuti, South Sulawesi, Indonesia - Balambano_FR2_MetaG | ecosystem: Environmental > Aquatic > Freshwater > Lake > Sediment | place... | reverse complement strand
AATAGAATCTATTCTCATTTAATGTGTAAATTTCTCTTCACCCTGTAGTTATTAAGTACTATTGCTGACCAAATCAATTAGTACTCATGGACTTATGACAGCTAGGGTGCGGAATGTGGGATATAAGCGTTTGCTCCTAACAAGCTACCTGTAATAGGTAAACTTGTTCCTCCTAAAAATGTCAAATCAAGTAACAGTAGTGGTGTGGACAAAAACCAAGTTACGAATCTTACCCAAAAAGTTGGACGACCATTAATAACGTTAACACCTTGACCAAGTGCCATTGTTAAATAAAGTCCACTAGCAATTAAGCAAATAAAAAAATTCAGTGTATATATCTTTTTCCAGCGTTCATTATTGGCATTATGTGCCCCAAATCCAAAAATAAGGCTACCTACTGCCATGCTAATAACACCAATCCACAGCCAGAATTGTTGAGTCATAATTTAAGCTTATTAATTTAGATAATTTATGCTATTGTGTCACTATTACCTTTTTGTTAAAATGCCTCTGAATATAGATTTTCTAGTTATAAATATTTTCAAGTTAAGATAAATATACTACCATTAGATAGATTTTGATTAGTTAGGGAGACTTTCAGCGGTTATCTGTTAGGTACAGTGATAGCTTTACAGCAATAGTATATGAAATTGCTACCGATTAAAAAACAAAAGTCCTGTCTGAAATAAACCTACAACAAAACCTAAAATACCACCTAAAGTTACAATCGCTTGTAATTCGTTCTTAACAATTCCCTCAATAGCTGCTTCTAAGTCAGCAGGTGAAGTAGATTTCACTCTGTCGATAATTACTTGGTCTATATTCAGAATTGGAATTGCTTGGGAAACTATTTGTTCTAAATCTTTTTCTAAATACCGTTCTAAAATCAACGCTAATTCTTTGCTGACAACTTCCAAAGAAGAGTTGACAACAGGAGAAGCGCTCAACCGATTGACTAGTAAAAAAGCAATATTTTCCCAGTCTACAGATTCAGTTAATCCTTGGATTAAATCAGTACCACTTGTTTGTATATACTGACGCACACTATCACGGGTGGTTTTACGTAATTGACGTACAGTACCGATGGGTAAATTTTGTAAAGTTAACTCTTGTAAAAATCGGCGGATGCGATCGCGCACTTGTAAATCTTGGATTAATTCTTGCAAGCGAGCATTTGTAGCGTCTTTTTCGTCTAGACAATAAGTCCGCAGCCGAGTTAGAGTGTTGCGTAAACCAAAAAGGTTCGCCACTACCCAGTATGTACCACTGCTTTTTTCCCGAAAGCTTTCGTCAATAGTTTGAATTGTGCGGTCAGTCAAAAAATCAATTACTGCCAGTCTGATGGTATCAGGTGGTAACACTACCTGCAAAAGCCAATCAGCAAGACGATTAGCTTGCTCTTCGCTCAACTGGAACTCTAGCAACACCCGGTCAAAAATTTGGTTCATCTGCGCTTCTAAAAAGTCTTCGCGCTGAGCCAAAGTCTTTAAAAGACGTGGTAGAGATTCTCCTAATAAATCTCGGAGAATTCCCGCTAGAATCTTTGCTGTCTTTTGCTCATTATCTGAGCCAATTTGGTCAATTGCCAATTGTAGCAGCCAGAGAATACCTGCTTGCACTCTTTCTGGTTGTAGAAGTCGCCGGGCCAGATTCTGTAACTCTGATGGGGTTAGCAATGATCCCATAATTGTACTAGAAATATTCTTGGCAAGACGTTCTTGATTACGGGGAATCAAACCAGGTGTAAAAGGGAGTCTTCGTCCACCAATGTAAAGAGTGCGGTAAGGACGAAATAACATTTTAATGGCTATATCGTTAGTAAAATAGCCAATAATTGCGCCCACTACCGGGGGAGACACATAAAGCCAGAGATGAGACCAATCCACAGAGTTTTGGATCTTAGATTTTAGATTTTAGAGGTAGCAATTAGTGTAATTTTAGATCAAATAGGGATTGTTAGTAGTTAGTTACCTGAATGATCACTGACTCTTACCAATCCCAAGCCACAAACCTAAAATCTACAATTTCCTGACTACCAGTACTCCCATCATACCGCTCGCAATGGGATAGTGTGTGATAACTCCAAAACCAACTTGCTGAGCAATTTCTACCTGTTGTTTTCCGATGGGGAAACGATCTAGACTAGGACTAATATAAGCGTACTCATCTTTTAAGCCCATTTGGCTAGCAAGTGGCACCACAAGATTATCTAAATACCACTGTTGGAAAGTTCTTATTAGAGAGTTATCTGGACGATGAAAGTCTAAAATCGCTGCTTTGGCTTTGCTTTTCAGAACTCGATGTATTTCACTTAGACTTTGTTCTATATTTGTAACGTTTCTTAAACCGTAGCCCATAGTTGCAGCGTCGAATTGATTATCGTCAAAGGGCAAATTCAGTACGTCAGCTTCCACCCAACTAATCGGCTTCAGGGGATATTGCTTTTGCCAACGTTCTTGGGCTATTTGGAGTAATGCGAGCGAAAAATCTACTCCGTATACTTTACCTTTACTTCCGACACGACGTGATAAACCAAAGGCTAAATCTCCACTACCACAGCATAAATCTAGACAAGTGTCTCCTGGTTTAGCTCCACTCCATTTAATTGTCATTTCCTTCCATATGTGGTGTTGTCCTAAGCTAAGCCAATTATTCAATTGGTCATATACAGGAGCAATACGGTTAAAAATAGAGCGAGTGTCAGTGTCAGTCATGAGGGAACAGGGAGCGGGGAACGAGGAATGGGGAACAGGAAAGAAGTGTTTTTTTATTATTTACGAGCGCGTTCTCCCGCGCTCGTGACCAGTTCACAACTTTTAATTATTGACTATAACGTGTACAAGTCAAAGCGATCGCTACCAATTGTGCTGATGAATGTATTAAATTCACTTCATCTTCACGTAGAGTACAAGGTTGTTTCCACTGTAGTGATAATACTCCTAATATCTTTTGACGGTAACTAATTGGGGTAATTAAATGGGCCTGTACGCCACTATCTGAGTAATGTGAAACGCTAGATAGGTTAGGATCGCTTGGTATATTTACTGAGACTTGCAGAATTCCAGAAGCGATCGCTTCCCTAGTCAATGAATCTTGATCCAACCAGTTCTCTATTGTCCCCGTACGACTGTAAGTACCTTGAGTTGGAATTAAGACATTATCTACTAATTGCAAAATACACCCATCTGCGGTAAAACATTCACCAAAAGCTGTAGCAATTGGGTTTAAAGATGCCTCTAAATTAGGAGTAGTCTGAGCAACTTGTACTAAAGCAGTCAGCAATGACATTTGCACATTAGCACGACGTAATTCTTCTGTACGTTGCTTGAGTAAATCATATGTTTCCGCTGCCCTTTGGACAACAGCTTTGAGTTCTCCTGGATCCCAAGGCTTGGTGATATACTTATAAACCTGTCCAGCGTTAATCGCTTCTACCAAGTCTTCTATATCTGTAAAACCAGTAAGAATAATTCTCACTGTATCCGGGAACTGTGGTACTGTCTTACTAAGAAACTCAGTTCCCTTCATTTCTGGCATTCTTTGGTCAGAAATGATTACCGCAACTTCCCCTTCAGCTGCCAACACTTGCAAAGCATTCATCCCACTATCAGCCTTTAGGACTTGAAAGTCACGTCGGAAGGTGCGATAAAGCAGATCAAGATTATCTGGTTCATCGTCAACTACCAAGATTTTTAGTTTTTTTGTTCGTTCTATACTCATTAGCTGACGGCGTATTTTATCAAGTTCAGGAATGGCATTATCCATAAGATAATTCTTTTAAATCTTAACCACTTTGTTATATTGCATACCTATTTAACTAGAAAATAGGCTAATTTAGCTTAAATACTAGTAAACATTAACACAACTAATGTAGCTAAAGGGAGTAGGGAGTGCTGAGTGCTGAGTGCTGAGTGCTGAGTTGGTAGTAGAAAAACCAGTAAGCTGTTCCCTGTTCCCTACTCCCTGTTCCCTGTTCCCTGTTCCCTTCTTCGATAAAATAATATTTGCTGCTGTAGTAAACTGCTCCCCTGAACAAGCAATGACCGACACACCACCAAACGCCGAAAACTCTAGCAATCTCACTGATGAGATTATTCAAGAACTGCTACGCAAGCTCAGACAAAAGCAAGGTAACTGGGTAGAATGGGGTGTGGCGATCGCCCAACTACAAAAAGCTGGTTATAATCCCCAAGATATTTTTGAAGCTACTGGTTTTGAACCAATACAGCAAAATCAAGTAATTGTCGGCGCACAAGTTTATAATTCCCTCAATAGTGGTGGTACAACGCAAGCAGTGCGATCACACTACGCACAACGGGGAAGTGATGTGCTATATGAATTACGTTTACTGACTCAAGAGGAACGCGCTGCTGCTGCTGAACTTACTTTCACCCACAAAGTTGACTGTGAAGAAGCACGTGAAATTGCTAAAGCTATTAAAGATTTTTCTCGTTTCGTTACTCCACCTCAAGGGTTTGTCAACCACCCAGGGGATGCTGTTGCTTACCAATGTTGGAAATTAGCACGACAAAATACTGATTTACAAGAGCGTTCCCGTTTAATAGCGAAAGGTTTACGCTTTGCTCATACCCAAACAGCGAGAAAACAAATAGAACAACTACTTACAGATTTTACTGTAGTTCCTAAACGCCCTGCACCAACTTTACCTTTTTACAGACTTGAATCAGAAGTAGAATTACCCCGACTCATACCTGTAGTTGGTGAGTTACCTTTGTCACCCCAAGATTTACAAGCTGTACCTTTGGTCGAAGAAATTGGTGTATTTCGCATGGTTAAATTTGCTGGAGAACAAGCTTGGGTTCCATTACCTGGTTGGCAAGTTCTTTTAGCAGCAGAAGACCCTGTGGTAATTTTATGTAATAGTGATAAGTTTCCCAACCCAAATTCGACCAAAATCGAACCAGTGTTAGTAGTGTGCGATCGCGCTCAAAGACAATGGGATGCTAGTAACTACTTTGTTGTTGACAATTCTGGCGAATTAGATTTCCAATGGTTTGAAACTGCTCCTGAAATTCCTTTGTTAGGAAGAATTATTGTCATTGTCCGACCAAAGAAAATTCTTGATGAGGAAATTACTAAAGATTCTTGGCAAATTGATGAGTAAAAATCAATTTTGTGTGATTTGAAAATGATGTAGGGGTGTTTTTCGCACCTACATCATTTTTGCATCTCTCCTTACTGACAAGGGTGTATTTGATTGATCAGAACCCATCCCTTTGTACCATCAGCAAGCTTAACAAGAGCAAAATCACCCTGAGTTTGAATCAACAAAAGGCGATCGCCTTCCTGCATTTGTTGGATTGCGTTTACTTCTTTTTCCGGTTGGGGACGTAAAGCAGCTGTATCTCCATGAGCAACTGTAACGACGTGACAAAGTTGTGGTTTATTTGATAGAGAATTTTGTTCGACGTTAGTTCCTCCAAGATTACCTGTTTTAGATAAAACTAATCCGCCGATAGTGCTTAAAATAGTTGCAGTAGCGACTCCAATTACAAACAGCATCTTACTAGAATAAGACCAAAAAGGCGACAAAGTTGGTGGTACTTCTTTTGCCAATTGCTCAGATTGAAGTAATTTGGGTGGGTATGCTGTTTTAGTTATTGGCTGTTGCAAAGCAATTGGATTATCTGTAGTGTAGTCTGGTGGTGTGTAACCATGAGGATATTCTTTCAAGGTAATCTCACTCACTCTTAAATTTTGTAGTCCTAAACGTAAGCTGCTACCTTCATCTAGTGGCATTTCACCAGCTAAAAGTAATTGTCCATCAATTACGGGTGGATTTCGCTGTCGCAAATTACGTAAATAAAATCTCTGTTTTTGGCTATGAAAGAAGATTTCTACGTGGAGTGCGGATACTGTCGGTTCTGATAAAATAATATCGCAGCTTTGGGGGTCACGACCAATACAGACTTTACCAAAGTTTTTAGTTTTTTGCTTTTCTAAAATTTTGCGAGTTTTAAGTTGTCCTGCTTCTTTCCACTCTAAAGTTAATTCATGAATGCTTGTAGTAGAAACGCTATTGTCATCGGTTGGCTCAGGAAGCACTAACTCCTGTAGTGCTTGTAATGCTTCTGTTGCACTCTGGTAACGGTCTTTAAAATGATAACGTGTCATCTTCATCAGTACAGCTTTTAACTCTGTACTAATATCAGTTAGATGTTGCCACAATATCTCCCCAGTATCCGGGTCATCTTGAAGTTCGCGGGGATACATCCCAGTGGCTGCTTGGATACCCATCATCCCTACAGCATAAATATCGCTACTCGGACGTGGTAAACGTCTAGTATGTTCACTAGGCATATAGCCAGGTGTACCGATCGCAATAGTAATATTATGCTGACCAGTAGCGATCGCTGTTTGTTTCCGTAGTTGTTTAATTGCTCCAAAGTCAATCAAAACTAACTTATGATCAGAGGCACGTCTAATTAAGTTATCTGGTTTAATATCACGATGAATTACTCCTTGACTATGGACAAATTCTAAAATAATTAATACTTCCATCAGCATGGAAATTATCTCATTTTCTGACCATTTTTTTCCTAGAGAAAACTCTTTACTTAGAGGATGTCCATGAATCAATTCCTGTACTAAGTAAAATTCTTGATTTTCCTCAAAATAAGCTAATAGCCTAGGTATTTCCTCATGATTTCCTAACCTTTGTAAAGTTTCTGCCTCTTTTTGGAATAACCTGCGAGAATTTTCTAAAATCTGCGGGTCTGTACTAGTGGGTTTCAGATGTTTGAGAACACAGCGAGGTTTTCCAGGTAAATGGATATCCTCAATTATATAAGTTTGCCCAAAGCCCCCCTCACCCAATACCTGAAGGACTTTGTAATGTCCTGCTAGTAACTGACCTATCATGTTGTGATAATAATTTTTCAAAAATTACAGAGATATTTCCCCACCGTTAGCAATTTTCTTAGATTTGCTTCGCCAACAAACAGAAAACAGACAGATATACAATTCTCACAAATTATTACACCTTGATATAATTTTATTTATTTTATTTGTGAAGAATTTGTTTAATCTCTCCAAATAGTAGAACGGGGGTTAAGTCGCAAAGACGTTATGATTAACGTCTAAGTCAAGATGCACTTTGCTATGCATAGGTTATCCATTGCCTTCAAACATAATACTTATGTTAAGTCAGGCATCTCGCTTGATAGTAACAGACAAAGCGCTGTTCTACAAGATACTATTTCTAACACAATCTAATGAGTAATAGTGTGTTCTAGTATGCACGCTAAATTGAATGATGCGCCCTTTTGAAATAAGTAGAAAAAATTAAACTACCCTGGTTAGTACATGAATAACAAATCTAAAGAAGTATTGTTGCCACTTTGGCATCTTTTTCCAAAAAAATTAGATGCTTTTTAATTCTAATTACTTACTTTTTTTACTATGTATGTAGCAAATAAATTTATTATCTGTGTGCTAAATTTTTTATAAAACAGCATCCATTTAAATATTTGTAAAAAACTTATCTTGTTAATTATCAATAACAAATAGAAATAAATTAAATTTCTATGATAAAAAAAGTATTAATAAGAACAGTTAAAACAAAGATTTTTAGCGATCACAGATGATGTATGTGTTCCTTAGCAAAAGCTGTCAGCCTTACTTTTTCTTAAACTTTGCTCCTTAAACGTTAAGATGTCGATTCCCAACTAACCATCAAAATCATCTGAGATAATGATTTTACCTGCCCAACTACCGTAACCCCTCTCGGGTTCGAGCTTTTCTTGAGATTGTTGATTATTTGGATATTTTTCTCGTAAATATTCTGCATAATGTAGTAGTTCTCTCTTAAGAGATTCAGGCAGGCTAATAACCACTTGGAATAAAGCTAGCTCGATACTCATAACTTGTATTTTCCGCCTCAACTATGATTAAACCTGTAGGTGACTATGGCTGTATAAACTTACGCAACATAATGGCGAGCTACGTCCTATTATATAGATAAAGCAAATACTATTTTACATTCTTCGTGGCGTTCTGCCAAAAGCTGATCGGCAAGACTAATATCCTTGGGTAAGTGGAAAATAAATAGGTGGTTGATCGCACAACAATTAAATTTACAGCCAGGTGCTTCTTGAGTTTAATCGGTCATTCATCCTAAGTGTGACACAAAGTGCAGCGTGGGATGAATGACCGATTAAGCTAAATCATTGGTGAGTTATAAAATACTCCCTAAATTAACCCTTAAGTTATCAACAATTCTGCGGGTAAACGCTTGAAAGACAACCGCTCATTCTCAATATCTACAAAGATGGTGTCACCGTCGTTAAATTCACCTCGCAAAATCGCTTTCGCAATATTCGTCTCTAACTCTCTTTGAATTGCTCGTTTGAGAGGACGCGCTCCAAATACAGGGTCGTATCCTACTTCGGCTAAAAAGTCAAGGGCTGCATCAGAAAGTTTAAGAGACATTTTGCGATCGCTTAGTCTTTGTCTTAATCTGTTAACCTGCAACTGTACAATCTTGCGTAACTCTGATTTCTGGAGAGCGTGGAAGATAATTTGCTCATCTACTCGGTTAAGAAACTCTGGACGGAAGGTGTTCCGCATTGCTTCCATAACTCTGCGTCGCATCTCGTCATAGCGTTCATCATCTCCAGCTAAGTCAAGGATGTACTGAGAACCAATGTTGCTGGTCATAATAATAATAGTGTTTTTAAAGTCCACTGTATGACCTTGAGCATCGGTAACACGACCATCATCGAGAATTTGCAGGAAAATATTAAATACATCTGGGTGTGCTTTCTCAATTTCATCAAAGAGAACCACCGCATAAGGACGACGACGAATAGCTTCGGTAAGTTGTCCACCTTCATCGTAACCTACGTATCCAGGAGGAGCGCCAATGAGACGAGAAACAGCGTGTTTCTCCATATACTCAGACATATCTATCCGTACCAGCGCTTCTTCAGTGTCAAATAAATACGCTGCTAAAGCTTTCGCCAATTCTGTTTTACCGACACCCGTCGGTCCGAGGAAAATAAAACTAGCGATCGGACGATTGGGGTCTGCTAAACCTGCGCGGGAACGTTGGATAGCATCTGCGACTGCTGTAACTGCTTCTTGCTGTCCAACTACGCGGTGATGTAGCTCGTCTTCTAGGTGCAGGAGCTTCTCTTTTTCAGATTCCACTAATTTACTAATGGGAATTCCTGTCCACTTAGAAATCACTTCCGCAATATCCGCTTCTGTAACTTCTTCACGCAGTAAAGATTTACCACTACGCTGAGCTTGTGCAAGTTCAGTTTCCACCGTTTCTAATTGACGATGTAAATCCGTTAGTTTACCATATTTCAATTCCGCAGCCCGATTTAAATCATAATCTCGTTCTGCTTGCTGAATTTCTAGATTCACCCGGTCAATTTCTTCTTTCACAGACTGAATTTTAGTGATAATATCCTTTTCAGACTGCCATTGAGAAGACAACGTTCTTTGTTCCTCTTTCAGGTCAGCAAGTTCTTTTTCTAACCTTTCAAGACGTTCACGAGAAGCAGCATCGCTTTCTTTTTGTAAAGAGAGCTTCTCCATCTCTAATTGCAGAATCTTCCGGTCGATTTCATCTAATTCTTCGGGTTTAGAAGTAATCTCCATCTTCAAACGTGCTGCTGCTTCATCCACCAAATCAATAGCTTTATCTGGCAAAAAGCGATCGCTGATATACCGACTAGATAATGTCGCAGCTGCAACCAAAGAGCTATCGGAAATTCTCACCCCATGGTGGACTTCATACCGCTCTTTCAAACCACGAAGAATAGAGATAGTATCTTGTACACTAGGTTGGTCTACATATACTTGTTGGAAACGTCGTTCCAAAGCAGCATCTTTTTCTATATATTTACGATATTCATCTAGAGTTGTCGCACCAATACAGCGCAGTTCACCCCGAGCTAACATTGGTTTTAATAAGTTACCAGCATCCATTGCTCCTTGGGTAGCACCAGCACCGACAACTGTGTGAATTTCATCAATAAATAGAACTATATTACCTTGAGATTCGGTAACTTCTTTCAATACTGCTTTCAGACGCTCTTCAAATTCACCCCGGAATTTTGCTCCTGCAATCAAAGCACCCATATCTAAAGCTATCAGCTTGCGGTCTTTGAGAGACTGGGGTACATCACCAGCTACAATACGTTGCGCTAATCCTTCAGCGATCGCTGTTTTACCTACACCCGGTTCACCAATGAGTACAGGATTATTTTTAGTGCGTCGTGATAAAATCTGAACAGTACGACGAATTTCATCATCGCGCCCAATCACTGGATCAAGTTTACCTTGACGGGCAGCCTCTGTCAGGTCACGCCCATATTTTTCCAGTGCTTCATATTTGCCTTCTGGATTTTGGTCGGTCACTTTCTGACTCCCACGAATTTGTTTAATAATATTTTTTAGTTTCGCTTCGTTTAATCCAAATTCTTGGAGTAAACTTTTGCCTAGGCGGTCATCTTTCGCATAACCAAGTGATAAATGTTCAATAGAGATATATTCATCACCGAATTCTTGACGATAACCTTCTGCCCTGTCTAAAAGTGTATCCAAACTTCGTCCTAAGTATACAGAAGAACTAGCACCTGATACCTTCGGCTGACGTTGGATAAATTGTTCTGTGCGATCGCGCATTTTTTGCAAGTCAACACCTGCTTTACTAAAAATACTGTTAGCTAGTCCATCTTGCTCTAACAGTGCTTTCATCAAGTGTTCGCTTTCAATTTGCTGTTGTTGGTTTTGTTTCGCAATTTCTGGTGTGTGGGCGATCGCTTCCCACGCTTTTTCTGTAAATTGGTTGGGGTTAGTTGGTTGCATAGGCTGATGAGGAACGATACTACCAAGGATAGTTGTTTAAATTATCTTGACCTGTAAGAACACACTTTATATTGAATGTTCATTGGTTATACAGTAGTAGGATTTATTTTTATATATTTATTGTAAAAAGATGTAGTCACCTTGATAGATCGGTGTTCACGCCTTGGGAGAGTAGTATTACCGAAAAGTAGAGTGGGAAGTCAATGTATTGATATGGCAGTATTACTTCCTAAGGCAATTTCTCAGAAAATCCAGCCCTACAGACAGTATTCCAAGCAAGTGTTACTGAAATACATAAAAACTGAACTATCAAAAACAATCCTTGTCATTTTGGTTCAAAGCTACGATTCATCTTATCCTCTTCGGCGGTGGCTTCTTCCTTACGCCATCTTAGAAAATCATCAACGCTATCATTATGTGTCAAATATTTATTCGCCAGCGACCGAGCGATGCGCCAACGCTTGATATTGTCTAATAAGTCTAGTATCCCTATTCTCTTCACGAATATTTATGTATCCCCTAGGAACGGGCAAACAAATCTCTAACTCCCTTGATTACCTCGTCTTAAATAGCGGACTTCATCTAACAAAATATTAAATCTTTGGTCGTTTTCTTCTTGTCGTTGCTTCATTAATTCCATATCTCGCTGGCTTTGGGCAGCTACTTGCAACAAAGCTTGAACAGTCACCCTAAGACCATCTACACTATCACGCACTTCAGTAATACTATCACGGACTTCAGTAACACTATCACGGACTTCAGTAACACTATCACGGACTTCAGTAATACTATCACGGACTTCAGTAATACTATCACGTAGATTGACAACACTTGAAGCCAACGTATCTAGCATTTCGTCTGTCCATCTTACAACCGTCATTTGATTTCTCTAAATATAATTTACTTTAGTTCCATTTTACCTTATGCTTTCTCTTGTAGCGATCACTTTTAAGGGCAATGTGTCTGTGAGATTCTTTTTAGTTATATTCAGAAGCCCATCTCCTGTAATCCTTCACGCAGTCGCTTTGCTTCTTCTGGATCTTGTTGTTCGTAAAGGGCGATCGCTTTGTTAAATGATGTCATACTTTGCTGCACATCCCCGATTTTTAGCAGTACAACACCCAAATTTTGATAAGCTTGAGCATAGTTGGGGTTTACTTGGATGGCCTGACGATAAAAGGTAATGGCATCTACATACAAACCCATGGCTTTTAATGTCATTCCCAAGTTGTAATATCCTATGGCAAAATTAGGGTCAATTTTTAAAGTGATTTCATAAGCAGTTTTCGCACCTTTTAAATCTCCCACAGCTTTGAGTAAATTACCTAAATTATTATATGCTCCTAACTTCAGTCGGGGGTGGATATGTAATTTTGTCGCAGTATGATAATTGAAAATCGCTTGTTGAGTATTTTGGACACGAGTGTGGGCAATTCCTAGATGATAATGAAGCTCGTATAAAATCTCGTCATTGACTGATTTGGAGTTAATTCCTCTTTTTAATAACTCAACACCTTGCTGAATTTTCCCTGATTCCACATATAATGCCCCTAATTTACTGCAAACATAAGGGTCATTGGGGTGATTAGCAATAAATCCTTCCATCGCTGCTTGCGCTCTAGCGTATTTACTTTTTTGGGATATAACAGCTTTTTCATACCCTGTATGTATAATTGCTACATCTTGTAAGTATCCTACTTGCCATTGAGGTTCTTTTTCTATTAATAGGGAAATACTATCGTCTACTAAAGCGTGATAAGGACGAGAAAAAGATATACTAGGATGATTACGGAATAATCGGGAAACTAACGAGTATGGTGATTGCTGTGCGCCAATTTCTTCCCGAAGTAGGTTAATTAGTATATATTCTTCTCGTTGTATAACTTCCTTGATTTGGGGGATGATTTGTGCTGTTAACGTTTCATCAGCATCTAGTACCAGAATCCAATCCCCTGTCACGTATTTTAAAGCTTCATTCCGCGCTGCACTGAAATCGTTGCACCATTGATAATGGTATATTTTCGCACCAAAGCTTTGAGCAACTTCAACAGTGCGATCGTTTGAACCAGTATCTAGTACAATTATCTCATCTACTACTTTACGCACACTACCCAGACACTTTGGTAGTGTAGTTTCTTCATTTAGAGCGATCGCACAAAGAGTCAGTTTCATAAAATGTCTAATGGCTTGATTGTCTAACTTACGTCGCTACTCAATAACTTTCTCATATTGATTGGTGTCATCTGAGTGTAATTGTTTCATCTCCGCTAAGACCTCAGCTAAAGTTTTTTCATCTAGCCAATGCTGACGTTCTTTAGTATAACCTCCTTTCCCAGGGCTGAAATATTGAATAAACCGAATAGTATCGGTAATTCCCAGAGAATTAATCAGAGCATTATAGCCCTGTTTGATAATTTCATTTTGGGTTTTCATCATTGCCTTCCTCAGCTTGTATTACGGACGCTAGCCATTGAACGGGGTTACTAATGTTTACATTAATCAATTGAGAGTTTCTCTGGGCTTTTTTGAAAAGTCTGTCATCTGTTGTGAGAAATACATCTGCCTGACTTCTTTCAGCACTGGCAATCTGGATGGCATCATAGATCGAGAATCCTAATTTTTCAAGTTGGGCTGCTCTGTTTTCAATGAAGGCGCTATTAATAACTTTTATTTTAGCAATAAAAAGTAATTTTTTGACGTTTACAGAGTGAATTAAGCTTCTGTCAAAAAAAACTTGGTATTTGAGAAAATGATTAACTGGAATACATTTTGTATTTACTATTAGGGATTAGTATGTAGATGATAAAAATAAAAATCTAAATAATCTCATCAAGGAATATTAACCTCATGTGGGCGATTAAAAATTTCGTTACAGAAAAGAGCAAGATTCTTTATTACAAAGTCAAAGAATACTTTTCATCAGCCAAAAGATGGTTTTTAACTATACCTGAAATAGCGTTACTACAAGCATATAAATCTGCTCAAGTAATCCAAAAAATTGAAGAAGAACATTTTGCTGACCAAACATCTCCTCTGCTACTTAATAATGGAAAAGCAATAATTTATTTACAAGAATATATTAAGGATAATTTAAGGAATATTAAAGTCAAACTTACTCTATTCAATTGGAGCCGTTCATTATTAAACATTTCCGATCCAACTTTTTTAGAAAAACTTCAATTTATTGATACTATTACAGCTAAGCATGAATTACACTATGAAAAAAAAGATATATCTCCAACTTCTCAATTAAATATTATTGAGCTAACAAAAGTTAAACCATCTTCTCATAAAACAGGTATATTACCTAGGTCTATTGGTAGAACAATTAATAAGATTAAAGATGATTTATCACCAGAAGCAGAAGAGAAACATCTTCAGACATTTCATATTTCACAAAAAAGAACAAGAATTGCTGCTAAGTTCTTAGCAATGATAATTATTGTACCTCTTTTAACTCAAATTGTATCTAAACAAATTTTAGTTAATCCTATATTAAAAAGAGTTAATGGTGATAAAAGTCAAATTTTTCTAAATGTAGAAATGAAGGAAGATGCACTAAGAGAGCTAAAAAAATATGAGGAAAAATTGAATTTTGAAAACCTTATTTATAAAACACCACATTTATCTCCAGAAGTTATAGAAGAAAAAGTAAAAGATAAAGCTATTGATATAACTAATAAATTTAGACTAAAAAGTAGCAGTGCTATTAGTAATATTTTTGCAGATTTAATTTCACTTATTGCTTTTAGTATAGTAGTTCTTGTGAGCAAAAAAGAGATTATTATACTCAAGTTTTTTATAGATGATGTTATCTATGGTTTAAGTGATAGTGCAAAGGCTTTTTTAATTATTTTATTCACAGATATATTTGTCGGATTCCACTCACCACACGGGTGGGAAGTTATTTTAGACATTTCCGCAGCACATTTTGGTATTCCTGCAAGTAAAAGCTATATTTCTTTATTTATTGCAACATTTCCCGTAATTTTAGATACTATCATTAAGTATTGGATATTTTCTTATCTTAGCAAATGGTCTCCTTCTGCCTTAGCTACATTAAAAGATATGAAAGATTAATGGTAGGGAGTAGGAAATAGGGAAGAATAGCTTGTTCCCTTATTGTTCAAAGCTCATTAGGTAAAGTTTTTTCTTTTACCAACCCCTTCGGGACTAGGCTGTTGACTTTGTTAGAATTCTGTCCAAGACTAATCATACAATTTTGATGTTTAAATTAGTAGCTAGTAGGGTGCGTTACGGCACGACAATATTAAAACCAAAAGCAGAAATTATTTACCGTAACGCACCGTTAACCAGAAAGCGGTGCGTTTAAGCGTCAGCGTAACGCACCCTACTACCAACACATTTTTTGCATGAACTCTCACAGGCAATTATATTACAGAATCAACAGCCTACTTCAGGACGGTAACTCTTTCATAGTGAAAGGGCAAAAACGCCCCGAATATAGAGTATTAGAGGAAGTAAATTATTCCGTGAAAAATAAAATGATTTTTTGTTAGCGAAGTGGCACGAAGTGCGGTACGTAGTGCGAGAAAAAAAGGCGTAGATTTTCAAATCCCCTAATTTTAATTATGGGGATTTCCCTGCTCCCTACTCCCTACTCCCTTTTAAAACGAAGAATCTGATTTCTTTAAAAAATCTTTCTCTTCTGATGTTGACATTCTTCCTAAAATTGCATTGCGATGAGGGAAACGACCAAAACGCTCGATTACTTGCAGATGACGAATTGCGTATTCAATAGCACTAGTGCTATCAGGGTCATCTTTTAATTGCTGAAATAATTGTACTGCTTTACGTTGGTGTTCTATATTTTCGCTATGTTCAAAAGGTAAATATATAAACCAGCGCTGAACTGGCAATAATTCTTGGTCAAAGTTTCGTGCAACAGCATTATGGGCTGCTGATAGTGCTTCCCAATCAGTTGCAAAAGCTTCAGGTTTACCCCGGAATATGTTCCGGGGAAGTTGATCTAAGAGGAGAATTAGTGCCAGACAGGTATTAGGCATATCTAACCACTCGTCTAAGTATCCTCCAGCTGCTTTTTCATAATCTTGAAGAAATTTGGAACGCAGTACTTCGTCAAACTCAGGTTTTTTGGTAAACCAAAATTCTTTCGGTTTTCCATATCCGATTTCATCTGGTTTACCAAACCAAAAGTCGAGAATTTCTTTTGCCTGTGACATTAATGTTACTGACCCCTACATAAGACTTGTCGCATTTTACGCATATTTGCGGGCAATTCAAAATTCATGGCTTGTTGAATCAAGATAGATGGAACGGGAATATTAGGAGTAGCTTGTACAGTATAAGATAGCAGAGTGCCATTACCGCAGTCTACTAGTTCTAATTCTGCGTTAAAATCGTTAAATGTACCTTTTTCAAGACGAAATTGAATTTTTTGCCCTATTATTTCTACCACATTTAAGTAAATTTCTACTTGGGCAGTAAAAAATAAAAAAGCTTTTTGTGCTGCTTGATACAAACGCTTGACTTCACCTCTTTGCAGTATCTCACTTTTGGTGACATCGGGAAAATACTGTACCCAACGGGGATAGTCTGTTAGTTGCTGCCATACGTTTGATCGCACTAGGGGTACATACATCCAAGCAGTTACAGCACCACCCCAAGCATTATGCGATCGCGTTTCAACTAAAATTTCTCCCTGCATTAATTTAGCTTGTTGGTCTTGACTCCAACTAATGTCCAAAACGGTGGGATATGAGTTTGATAAAGAAGATACTGACATACGTTCACTCCTCAACACATTCAAAGCACGAGTCTTAATAAGGGAATAATCTAGCTTAGTATCTAGATTAATAATTCTAGCTACAGTTAGATGGATAGCTTACTTGGAAGCCATCTTCAGTTTATTATTCCCCAAATTTAACCAAAATCTTGTTGTTATTGTTACCTTCATATAACCAAGTCAGAACCTTTAATCTTATATTAAAATCAGGTTTTGACACGTCAATTGTGAGTAGCATTTTTGTTAAACTCTTAATTTCTACTCAGCATAAGGATTATCTTACAAGTATAAATACTTAAGTAGTTGCCAAAATGGCAAGATAAATTATCAAAAACACAATTTTTGGCACGCTAGAATGGCAACAATCAGATTTAGACGCTGCTGCGTTAAGGAAACCAAGTGAGTCAACATTCTAAATTAAACCGTACTTTAACCCAAGCTTTTGGGATTTTCTTGGGAATTACCCTAGCAGTTTATGTACTTAGAGGTTTTGGTATCCTTTCTTTTATGCCGGGAGGAGTTATTTGGTTGCTATTACTAGCTGCTATATTAATGGGAATTTTCAGTTATGCTCAAAGAACTTGGTGGCGGTTTTAAAAGAGGGAAGTAGGTGGAAGCAATAGTTACAAGGCCATTCCCAAGCCGGCTAAATATCCTGTTGTCCAAGCACTTTGGAAGTTAAAACCACCTGTAACTCCATCAATATCTAGAATTTCGCCAGCAAAATGTAGTCCTGGTACTAAGCGGCTTTCCATTGTCTTAAAATTTACGTCTTTAAGGTTAATACCACCACAGGTAACAAATTCCTCTTTGAATACTCCTTTACCACTAACTAAGTATTGTCCCTGAGTTAATTCTTCAACCAATTGATTGATAATTTTATTAGGTATTTCTGCCCAACGAGTTTCAAAAGAAATACCGATGCGTCCCAATAGATATTGCCAGAGCCGATGGGGTATATCTACACCTCGATGGAGTGCGATCGCTTTATTTCCCCATTGATTTTTGATTGCTAACAATTTCTCTTTCACTTCCTGCTGAGTGAAATCTGGCAACCAATTAATAGATAGTGTGAAGTGATACTTATTATCATATAAAATTCTTGCACCCCAAGCAGATAATTTCAGCACCGCAGGTCCACTTAAACCCCAATGAGTGATTAGTAGTGGTCCGATTTGTTCTAATGAGGATTTTCCTTCACCAGGTAAACGCAAACGAACTCTTGGAACGCTAACCCCAGATAAAGCGCGGAGCTTTTCATCTTTAACGTTAAAGGTAAATAGCGAAGGTACAGGCGGTTCAATTGTATGTCCTAATTCTTGGGCTATTCTATAACCTACAGGGTTACTACCAGTAGCTAATAGTAGGCGATTGCATTTCAAAGTTTCTTCTGATTTCAGGAAAATTTCAAAACCAGCTTCTTTGCCAATTTTTTTTACAGATACAACAGGTGCTTGAGTGTGTAATTCAACACCAAAATACTTAGCAGTGTTGACTAAACACTCGACAATTGTTTCTGAATTATCTGTGGTGGGAAACATTCGTCCATCAGCTTCAGTTTTTAACTGTACTCCCTGGAGAGCAAACCAAGCTACTGTATCTTTAGCTTGAAATCGAGTGAAAGCACCTCGTAAAGCCTTACCACCCCGAGGATAATTTTGTACCAAAGCCGCAGGTTCAAAGCAAGCGTGAGTGACATTGCAACGTCCCCCACCAGAAACGCGAACTTTTGCCAGTGGTTGGAGACTGGCTTCTAGTAGAATGACACTAGCATAAGGGTTAGCTTTCGCAGAGGCGATCGCGCCAAAGAAACCAGCTGCTCCACCTCCAATAACTATAATCTTCAAAGGTAACAAAGAAATTTTTTATAAAGGTAGCCTTTTGATGCTAACTAATTTTAAATCGTAGAGACGACCCGGTGGGTCGTCTCTACAATTTAATACGGTGGATAGGCAAAATCATCTTCATCAGCATAGACATAGGAACTAGAAACCCCAGCCATAGCTGTTTTCGCTGTTTCTGGTTTTGCAGGTTCCTTGCCGAAATCTTTGTATTCTTCAAAATTCTTTGAGATAATAGCAGACTCTAAAGAATCAGAAGCAATCATATAATCTGTTAAAGTTCCAGCAGTCGGATGCTTATAATCCACAGTAGAAGCCACTAAAACTGTATTTTGGTCAATACCTCTTTCTTCACATTCTATGATCGGGGAAAAAATTCCATGAGCGTGAAAAAGTGGCCCTTTTGGAGTCAGGGGTTGCTTACGGTATAAAGCATAAGCTTTTTCTAAATCCACAACAAACCCACTAGATGGTCTACCTTGTTGGTATTCACAGTAAGCTTTACTAAAACTGGCTCCTGCGACTCCATTCAGGGTTAATTGCAATGGTGTATGGTGTAAAAATTTTTTATCTGCTCCTACCAAAAAAACTAAATGGCGAGTAAAAGTTCTAAATTTAAGTTTGTCTGCTAAAAAAGCATCATAATTGTCTCTCAAAGTTCCTAACTTCATTCCCGTTTCTCGGTCTTTGACAGATAATGGCCCCCGACGCACAACAACTATATTAGGCGTAGTAGTAATATAAATAGTCTCAGAATGATCACTAAATTCGTGTTCTACCTGCTGCCAATTATCGTCTGGTTCAAAACCAACAGCATTGGCATTATCTAGCTTGATTGCCAAGCCAAAGTGCTGAACGCCATCATCACTATGGCGAGGATTAATCATTTGACACCAAGGAATGACACCAGAAGGTGGTGCATTAAATTTTTCGTCATCAAAGTCGAATTTTGCAGATGCGTTCATCGTAATTACACGGTCAAGGGTGTTTTGTTAAGTTTATCGAGTATTGGAAATGGATGTAGCGTTGTTTATGGAAGCGGATAAGTCCCTTAATTCACGGTAATTCCATTATTCACCACAACCAAATGTTATAAAACTCTAGTGTGGCAGATTTTTTACTGACAGCGATTAGGCGTAAAACATTTTCTTTATACATCTATCTGCCGACAGATTAATTAGGTAAATTTTAACAACAGATTGTAAATTATGCAGATAGGGGATTTGCGGATAATGTGAGGGGAGAGAGAGGGAGAGGAGGGAGAGGGGGGAGAGGGAGATGGTAGATGTAAGGGCAGGTTTAGCACGTATACTTATACGTTTAACGAAAAGGCTAACAACAAAACCTGTCCCACCCGAGGATAATACCGCACCCCGCACCCCGCACTCAGCACCCCGCACTTAGCACCCCGCACCCAGCACTCAGCACTCAGCACTCAGCACCCCGCACTCCTGAGATGCCACATTATTGCAGCCGAAAGTCCATCCCATAGAGGAGTATTGACATCAGCTTTTCTCAAACCTTCTGCTGTCCAAGAATTACAATTTCTTAATATTGAGTAGTTGCCAATGGCTGCGTAAAATCCAGCGTTATCTGTATGACCATTGCCAATCCGAATTATTTTACCTTGTGTATCTACTTCAAAAGTACCTTGAATATGTTTTACTAATTGTAAATAATCATCTTGATTAATTTTGATACACTTAACTTCCAAATTATTAGGTATGGATTGGTATCCTTTCACGTACATTGTAGAAGATGTTGGTAGAAATAAGGCATTGAAGGTAGTGGATAATTGTAATTCAGCAAGGCTGGGAGTTGACATATAAAAAGCGCGATCGCCCCAACCAAAACTTAAGTATTTGTAATCTTTAGCAGTATCCATACCAACATCTGCTAGAGGCAAATAGTTACTCCAGTCATAAGCTTTATTTATTGTTGGGACTATAATATTAGAATGAATACCTGTATTAGAAACACAAATTTGTACATTACAATCGTCTTTTAGATGATTACTCAATTTTCGTGGGATAAAAGCAGCTGTTATTAATAAACCAAAACCGCATAAACTTGCAATTAGAAAGTAACGACTGTAAAGTAAAAAGCGTTTATAAAATGAGTTATTAATAAGTCTCATAACAACATTATTAAAGATGGATACTCTAAGTAAATAATTCTAGATATATATGTAAACGGTACTAGAAATGAGTTCCCGCGCACTACTGTTAGTAAATCGTCATGCCCGCGAAGGAGAAAAGCGTCTACCTGATGCTATACACTATCTTGAACAGTTAGGCTTTAATTTAATTCAGGAATCCGTAGAAAGTCCCCACGAGTTAGCTGAAATTATTCAACGTTATCAAAATAAAGTTGATGTAGTTATTGTAGGGGGTGGTGATGGCACTCTCAATGCAGCGGTAGACGGCTTGGTTAACACTGATTTACCTTTGGGTATTTTACCATTGGGAACAGCTAACGATTTGGCTAGAACTCTTGGTATTCCCAACTCACTACCCGAAGCTTGTAAGATTATAGCTACAGGTCAAGCCCGACGCATTGATTTAGGATTGGTAAATAACAAGTACTTTTTTAATGTCGCAAGCTTGGGTTTGAGCGTCAAAATTACTCAGCGACTAACAAAAGAAGCTAAGCGTCGCTGGGGAGTGTTAGCTTACGCTGTCACTGCAATCAAAGTGATTTGGGAATCTCGACCATTTACTGCGGAAATTCGTTTTGATGGCAAATCAATTCTTGTAAAAACAGTTCAAATCGCAGTAGGCAACGGTCGCTATTATGGTGGTGGAATGGCAGTAGTTCACGATGCTACAATTGATGACCAAAGGTTAGACCTTTATAGCTTGGAAATTAAGCATTGGTGGCAAATAATACCTCTACTTCCGGCAATGCGTGGGGGAAGACACATTAACTCTCAATATGTTCGCGCTCTTGCTGGAAAAGAATTTGAGATTTATACTCGTAAACCACGCCCGATAAATACTGACGGTGAAATAACTCGTTATACACCTGCTTCTTTCCGTGTTATACCTAAAGCGATCGCTGTTTTAGTACCGATGTGAAGGAAGAAGCTATTACTGCATATTTGCAAACATCGGAACCCTGGCCGAAGCACCTAGAAAATAGATTTATGGTTGTAAGGAGAAATGTAAGTAGTTTTAAACGCTGAAGCAGGTTACAATAATTTTTTACTGCGTTCTGAAGATGTTTACATAGAGTTGCTAACTGATAGCGCTACCTCAGCTATGAGCGATTACCAGTGGGCAGGAATGATGTTCGGAGATGAAGCCTACACAGGTAGCAAAAACTTTGTAAAGAAAAAATACTTAAACCATTTTACAAATAATTCATCAAAAAAGGCCAAAAATTTATCAAAGATACATTTTCTCTTACGTATTATCTATAACAAGAACTCTTGTTCATAGAGTATTGTCAATTCATAAAGTAAAGGTTAATTATGGTTCATTCAAAAATTGCATGGCTTATCCCGTTAGGTTTTAGTTTAATTACCACTGGGTCAAATGTACAAAGCGCTTTAGCACAGACAAACGAAAATATTTATGAATTTAGTATTCCCTACACAATATTTACTGACATTGATACCACTTTTAGACCGGACTTGAACATTGCAAGAGTAACTGACAGAGGGGAGAGTAATAATGCTCTTTTCGGATTAACTAATTTTTTTAGCGAAGCTTATGCCCAAAGTGAGTTTCGCGGAACTACAATATCTAGTAGATTTAACGCTGACCCTAGTGTATTTGGCATAGAGGGAGAAATACTAGGTGATAGATTCTTCGGTGGTTCTAATAATTTATTTACAAGGTCGAGCGGTACTTTTGAAACTGACTTAGTTCAAGGTATCATTAGGGGTAATGGGAATTTAGTTGTTTTAGGTGGAACAGGTTTATTTGAGAATGCTACTGGTACAGTAACTTTTACCCAAGAAAACACTATTAACCCAGCAAATCCAACTGCAACCGCTGTAGGTAAGGCTACATTAAATTTCTCCTTGCGGACTCCCAAGAAAGTTTCAGAACCAATAGCTACTACTGCGCTAGTTGGCATAGGTCTAACTGGAGGATATTTATTGTTACGTCGCCATCGTTACAAAGCTACTTGAAATTAATAAAACTACTTGCTGCTTAAAACTGTGCCGACTTGAACCGTGTAGAAGCACACGAACCAGCTATAAGCAGCAAACTGAACTTATACTCCATGAGCGTGATCGCACCTTCACAACTTAATTTAAGTGTGGGGATAAAATAGTGGCTGAAAAAGTTAAACATTAATTTTAAATTCTAGTAAGCCACTTTTCAAGCGCTAAATAAGTTAGTGATTCTAAAGCATCAGGAGATGCAATCAAATCTTTATAAAAAAGACTCGAAAATAAAAATACAATAAGCTTATTAATTTTCTTATAAAACATAATTCAGCTATTGATTTACTTTTGCCAAGATATCTAATAATATTTCTTTCTACAATTACTTCTTTAATCGGTGTATCAAAGGTCTAAAATCAGGGAAGTATCGTCTAAACTCCCGAAAAAATCAGTCAATCGGGAGGTATACGTTATAAATAAGAATCAGATGGCTTCCGACTCCAAACCTCACATACATCTCAGATTTTCTCAGGATATTAAATTATTACTCCAACGCTTAGCTGAAAAGCCGCTGACTTTGGGTGATATTTTAGCAGAAACTTCCGAAAGGAGTTTTAGTTTAGTAATTACATTACTGATTTTACCATTTTTATTCCCTATGCCACCAGGGTTAACGGGCCCTTTCGGCGCTCCTTGTTTGCTACTTTCCGTACAAATGATGTTAGGTTGGCGATCGCCTTGGTTACCCAAGAAAATCGCTCAGTATGAATTTCCCCGAACTTTTGCCCAAGTAATTCTACAAAACTTAGGAAGAGTAACACGAGTGTTAGAAAAAATCACCCGTCCTAGGTGGGAGAAAATTGCCGAACATCCCTGGATTTGGCGTTTAAATGGACTTTGCATTTTTTGGTTAACTATACTGTTGATTTCACCAGTACCCCTGACCAATCCCTTCCCCACCATTGGAATCTTACTTTTAGCAGTTGCAACTATCGAATCAGATGGTTTGTTGATGTGTATTAGTTACGTAGTTACTGGTTTAGTTACTTTACTATTTGTATTTATTGGTTATGCATTGTGGCTTGCACCGAGTTTACTACCAGCAATTTTTAAATGAAGAAAATCCCTAACCATTGCTGGCTAAGGATTGCTATCAGGGTGCATCTACCATCTCTGTATCCGATATAATCTTGCTGACATCCGGATTAAATAGAATTGTTACAATTATTTCTCAATACATATAAAGATAGAGATTTTACGTATCCATATCCTAGTATAATAAGATTCCAAGCCAGAGGCTGAAGGCTAATCGGGGTGCATCTACCTCTTTCTTGATGCCTGTTGCTTAAAAAAGTTGTCAATAAAAAGCCCCAGCCTTGAAAAAGCTGGGGACAATAATCTAATAGGGTGCATCTACCATCTCTGTATCCATCATTGTTAGCGCTTCGTCAGGATGAAACTGGAATTTTGATTACAAACTCTGTTCCCTCTCCTAGCACAGAGGAAACTTCGATACTTCCTTGATGCTTGTCTACTACAATTTGACGAGCGATCGCTAATCCTAAACCTGTACCTTTACCAACAGTTTTGGTAGTGTAGAGATGGTCGAATATTTTTTGCTGCACCTCAGGCGACATTCCTGAACCGTTATCTTGGATACTAATAATTGTATATTTTCCGTGATCATCTAGTTTAGTTGTGATTGTAATGCGATTAGGATTAGCTTTAATCGCATCAAATTTACGTCCAATGTTTGATTCTTCCAACGCATCAATTGCATTCGCTAATAAATTCATAAATACTTGATTCAGTTGGCCGGGGAAACACTGGATTTTAGGTAAATTAGCATAATTTGTCACAACTTCAATTGCAGGACGATTTTCATCAGCTTTCAGACGGTGTTTCAAAATCAAGATTGTGCTATCCAACCCGTCATGAATGTTAAAGGCTACTTTGTAATCACTATCAGCGCGGGAGAAAGTACGCAAACTATTGCTAATACTGCGAATGCGTTGTACTCCTTCTTCCATTGATAATATTAATTTAGGTAAATCATCACGGAGATATTCTAAATC
>Ga0224723_1000588_pt1 | contig 24650 bp, 29 predicted proteins | sample Balambano_FR2_Me_FD_161647 | JGI IMG/M metagenome (GOLD analysis project Ga0224723, IMG submission 161647) | Freshwater sediment microbial communities from Lake Towuti, South Sulawesi, Indonesia - Balambano_FR2_MetaG | ecosystem: Environmental > Aquatic > Freshwater > Lake > Sediment | place... | reverse complement strand
TACCCTACTCCCGGAGGCACACGCGTAGCCAACCGCGCTTATGTAAACTTTATGCAAGGCAAACTGGTGCGCGCGTATTGAAGAAGCACAATGTTATTATTAAGAAACAGGTTATCAATTGAAAATCTGCGGGGTGGGTTGGTTGATAGCAGCAAGGAAGTACCGCCTTTGAATATGAAGTCGAGCTTGTTAACTACAATCTGTTCTAATAGTGTGAAGGCGTAAATTACTTTCTCCAATAATTTAGGATCACCTTTCTTATCAAGTGATGCGGATACTTTTCGTATCCATTCTAATTCGTATGAGGCCCTGTCTATCATGTCAAATTTGTGGCACTATTTTCAATTATTGCCAAAGTTTTGAATTCGGATTTCGAGTTCCTTCAATTTATTTCTTCTCCTGGCATATCGCTTCATTGCATTGATGTTGATGGTATATCGGTCAAAAGCATTTTTAAAGATAGTATCCAATTCGGCTTGTTGGGCACTGAACATTACGGGCTCGGCCAGGCAATCGACCAATAATTTTTCGAGTGAAGCACATACGATGTCGCCATGAGTCATCACAGGCGCTTCGGATATCATTGACTTGACAATAATGACTTCATCATGATTTACGATATACTTTTCAAATATCTCCTTGTCAGGGTCCAAAAACACACTTACAGAGGGGCTTACCAGCCGGTTGTGAATGGCTTCTGCCACATCTTTCTCTGCTTCTATTACCAGGAAATGCTTAAAGAGTTGGAGTTCCATGAATTCATTAAACCAGCGAGTATCCCAAACACAGATAACTGCATAAGGCAATGATTTGTGGATTTTATTAAAAAGCCTTTTCAGCGGTCGGGATAGGGCTGGCCGGTAATCAGTGCGTTCCTCGAATGAGTAAGTGCCTCGAGAAACGTGGTGAAGAATCCCTTTCTTTTTGAGTTCATAAATTCTCCATTGGAGGGTCTTGATGGCTACGTCAGGATATTGGGTTTTTAGAAAATGTAGGATTTCACTGGCTGAAACGGATGTTTTGCCCTTAAAATGCTCTAAGAGTGGCTTTTCTATGGTGATGGCCATTGGATTGAATATCCCAAACTTTGGCAAATATATGATTTTTTGCCGAAGTTTTGAATTAGTGGATTTGGGTACTGGAGGCCTACCGATACAGGCCACACACGCCAAGACGGAATTTTACCATCTCCTGGCTGGCATTGAATTTTTCAGCTATCTCGTGAACCGAGTTTCCATATACCTTATAATGGAAGTGCAAGGCAACCCGTGGTAACTGCAGGCATCCCCCAAGCCATTCTGCTTCCTTTTCCATTTCATCATCGTAATCGCGTAACGAAACACCGTGAGATAAATGAGAGAATTGCCCCATTTCGTGATTGCAGATTACGTGGGCCAATTCGTGCATGATGCTGCTCTCCTGCCTTGCTTTTGAGTGCGAGTCGTTGATGATCACCAGCAATTTTTCGTTGATTTTGAGGGTAACACCCGACCAATGTGAGTCGCTCCCTTTCCTGAGGCAACGTAATGTCGCTTCGTCCATTTCCGGAATTTGGTAAGGGAATAGAATTGGAACCTTTAAATGCTCGGCTAGTTTTTCGGCTGGCAGTGGGTAAGAAGGCTTAATGCCCAGTTCTGTTCGAAGCTCAACAGATTTCTTTTCTGCAAAAGTCTTGAAACCTCTTTTGAACTTTAACTTGGATGTGGCTGGCATTACTACTCATGCGCTTTGTAGGCCAATTTAATCATTTTGATTAAGGCCTCAGCAGTTTCTTTGGGCAATGCTTTGTCTGCCCTTAGATGCGCGACAATCTTTCGTTCGGTAGTGTCCTCCGCAGAATCGGTGAAAAAGTCAGTTGAAACTTCAAGCCGGTTACAAATCTTAACGTAGGTGTCAATGTCGGGGAGGTTGCCTTGTTCAACCCGTGACAGGGTGCTTATCACTTGAGCTTGGGAAGGAGATAAGGTTGAACATCTCGCATGCACGACCAAGGTCCGTTTGCCAATCGTTATTGCAATGGGGTCAACTAGGCAATAATGATTTCCCTTTCTATTGAAATTTCTAATACTGATTTTGAGAGTACTAGTTAATCGCACTAAATGTTTTGATCCACGTCCGCTAATGGACATCGCATTTCCATTGCTGAACATGTAGCTATGGAATAATCCTTTGAATTCAATAGGGAAAAGGGTTTTTTCTCAACTGGCACAATTTTAACTGCAATTAAGAATATTATATGGGCCTGCATTTGAAAGGGAAAACTGTATCTATTGAACTCATTATTTTTCAATATGCTTAAAAACATAATTATCACTTCGCTACGGAATTTCTTCCGCAACAAAAGTTTCTCGCTTATCAATCTTATCGGACTTTCGGTAAGCATATCATTAGGTATGCTCATCATTATGATCATACAAGACCAGCTTTCATTTGATAATTTTCATAAGGACTCCGATAGGGTTTACCGGATTAATACTCAATTGCTCCATCCTGATTGGGGCACTATTGATTTTGCATCGACACCCTTACCACTGGGCGAGACATTGAAAAACGGTTATTCACTGACGGAAAACACAGTAAGGATTAATAGTGAATTGTACGGTGATGTGAATTATAAAAATATTACAGTACCTGTGAGAGGATTATTTGTTGATCCTTCTTTTCTGGAAGTGTTCAATTTTCCATTTAAGCAAGGCGGTTCGGCAACCGCTTTACAGGGGCCAAATTGTTTGATTCTTACCCAACAAAGCGCTGAAAAAATATTTGGAACCACTGATGCTATAGGGCAAACGCTCACCATTGGAAAACTTGGGAATTTTACAGTTACCGGAGTACTCGAAGAGTTACCCGGAAAAACACATTTTGATTTTGAAGTCTTATGTTCAACAGAAGCACTTCAAAGTTTGGAGAAAAGTAAAGTAATGAGCAGTACGATTGATAATTGGAGCGCTTATTATAATAACTACGTTTACATAAAGTTGAAAGAAGGGCGTGAACTTGCAGAAGTTGAAAAGGCACTTTCAGAAATCAACAAAAAGTATTGTGTTGGTTTGCAATCGGATGGAAAGCAAATTTTATATTCGTTTTATGTGCAGCCTTTAGATAAAATAACGCCTGGCCCGGAATTGTCAGGACAAATGGGTCGCGGGTTGCCTGCGTTCTTCCTAATCTTTCTAAGCGTTTTAGGGATTGTAGTGCTACTGATGTCCATTTTTAATTTCACCAATCTAACCATCGCGAAATCATTGTCACGCGCTCGTGAAATAGGAGTGCGCAAAGTAGTGGGCGCTAACCGTTATCAGGTGTTTTTTCAATTTATCGGAGAGGCTGTAGTGTTTTCAATGATTGCATTGGTATTCTCTTATGTTTTATTACAATTTTTAAAGAGCGCATTCCTTCAATTGTCCTTACAGGAGGATTTCTTTATTTCATTAAGTGAAAATATTTCGTTGTATGTGGCATTTGCAATTTTTGCAGTGATTGTAGGCATTTTGGCTGGTGTTTTACCGGCTATCTATCTATCGGCATTCAAACCATCGAAAGTATTGAAGGATGTGCAGAACTTGAAAGTCTACTCCAGGCTTACTTTTCGAAAGATGCTGATGGTGGTACAGTTTACACTTACAGTAATTTTTGTAATTGTTGTATCTGTAGTGTATCAGCAAATAGATTACATGGTCTCTTCTGATTACGGCATTCAACAAAAGAATAATCTTAACCTTAGTTTAAAAGGTGTTCCTTTTGAAATGATCGCGGACGAAGTAAGAAATATTCCCGGAGTGGTTCGTGTAGGTGGAGTATCGCATAAGTTAGGAACTTTCGAAGGCGGCTCTGCTGATTATAAACGGAGCAAAGATGATAAGACAATTGTCATTCGGCATTTTATGGCTGATAATCATTACATCGACAACCTTTCTCTCACGTTTTTAGCAGGCCATAATTTTCGCGAAGAGGAACAAACCGGTCAGGATAGAGAAGTTATTCTTAACGAGACTGCAATAACACAACTTGGATTTGAGCAACCTCTTGATGCAATTGGAGAAACTATTTATGCAGGCGATACCTTAGTGCTAAGGATAATTGGTGTGGTGAAAGATTTTCACTTTCGCCCGATGAATAACAAAATCGGGCCAATGGCATTACGGTATAATACCAATGCTATTAACTATTTGAGTGCGCATATTCAACCTTCTCAAAAGGAATCCATCATTCAATCTATGAATTCAGTTTGGAAAAAGTTTGATGCGGTTCACCCCATGGAATATGCCATGATGGAGGACGAGATAGACGATGCCTATCGGCAGTCGGGTATGAGCGATGTACTGGTGATATTGGGATACATCACATTCTTAATCATTTCTCTTTCTTGCCTGGGCATGTTGGGTATGGCCATGTATGCTGCGCAGGTACGTGTGAAGGAAGTAGGCATCCGCAAAGTAATGGGTGCATCCGTATTGGATGTTGTGTTATTGCTGAGTAAATCATTCATGGCATTGATAGGTATTGCTATTCTTATTGGAGTGCCGGTAAGTTATGTTGCAGGGGAAGCATTTCTGGAAGGCTTTGCTTACAAAATCCAAATTACACCTATGCTTCTTGTAGCGGCTATTATTTTAATCGCGGGTTTAGGATTACTGATAATTTGGTCACAGACGATAAAGGTTGCCTCCTCTAACCCAACCAAGTGGCTTAGAAGTGAATAAAAAGGCATCTTTTAAAAATTATTTTAATAAAAACTGCAATTACGATTAAAATAGTGTAACTATATTTACTGCAATTACGAATAATATAGTATGAAGAAAACCAAACTAGGTGAATTTGAAGAATTGGTGCTCCTCACCGTAGCGGCACTTCAGCAAGATGCGTATGGAGTTGAAATCAAACGCGAGTTAGAATCGAGACTTAAGGAAAGACTGAGTGTTGGGTCGATACAATCAGCACTAAAGCGAATGGAAGACAAAGGATTTCTCACCTCTCAATTTGGAGAAGCTACCGCCAAGCGTGGTGGCAAGCGCAAGCGCATTTATGCCACTACCTCGCATGGTCGTAAAGTGCTCGAAGAGATGAAGGATATAAGAACTCAACTCTGGAGTGCCATACCCAAACTGGCGTTTAAGCTTAAGGCCATCTAATGAAACTACAAGCATTACATCCACCAAAGTGGCCATTAAAATTTCTCCGGTTCTTCCTGAAAGAAGAATACCTGGAAGAGATTGAAGGCGACATGGAAGAAATTTTTTATGAGAATGTGGAATGTTTCTCTGTTCGTAAAGCAAGGCGAATTTATGCTTTAGAAATGATCAAGCTGTTGCGACCAAATCTGATTAAAAATCTGGAGTTCGTAAACTACTTAGTGCAGTATAGTATGTTCAAAAATTACTTTAAAGTTTCATTTCGTGGTTTAAAGAAGAATCCGGTTAACTCGTTTATTAATGTATTCGGTTTAGCCGTGGCAATTGGCTTGGCCATTTTTGCATATGCTTTTGCACGATGGACATACAGTACCGATCAATTTCATGAAAATAAAAATACAGTTTATCTCACAACTTTTTACGCAAACAGGGATGGAGTCAATCAACAATATGGTACAACACCGAGACCGATCGGAGAGCATCTTCGGGAGGACTTTGCTCAAATAAAGAGTGTTTGCCGGATTGAGGATCGCAACGTAGTCATGAAATATGACGAACATGTTTTTCATGAAAGAGTAAGATATGTTGATCCGGAGTTCTTGGAGATGTTTACGTTTCCTTTAAAATGGGGAACCTCAAATGCATTGAAAGATGTAAACAGCATTATTCTTAGTGAGCCGATGTCAATAAAATACTTTGGTGATGAAAATCCAATAGGCACCACGATTCAGATGATTTATGGAAAGGAGCAAAGTAAGGTATTTAAAATTGCTGGAGTAGCTGCTGAGTTTCCGAAAGCCAGAACTATTGACTTTGGCTTTCTGATCAACTTCGAAAACTTCCGTACAACAGATCCTGAATATAATTTTCATGACTGGAATGCGTTTGTCAATGCCACTTTCGTACAGATTGATAATCCTAATGATTTGATTTCTATCAAATCGAAAATGGATAAGTATAAGACATTCCAAAATAGTGTTGTAAAGGAAGATTGGGCGATTTCTTCATTCTCCTTTGAACCTTTAGCCACGCTACACGAGCAGTCGGAATACATTAAAGACGACATTTCTAGAAGTTCAAAGAACAATTATACTTCAATCATATTCATGATTGCAATTGCTGTATTCATGCTGGCATTGGCGTGCGTCAACTACATTAATATTGCTATAGCCACGGCAGCCAAGCGATTAAAGGAAATTGGGGTGCGAAAATCTATTGGCGCTACCCGCAAAGTTGTGATTGTTCAGTTTCTCACTGAAAATGTAGTAGTTACTTCTTTCGCGTTGCTTATTGGGTTGGCGTTAGGATACTTTTTCTTTATTCCGGGATTTGAGACGCTATGGAATTTTAACATGGACTTTCAATTCACAGACATAAACCTATGGATATACCTTCCTATTATTCTTTTGATTACCAGCATAGCTTCGGGTATTTACCCGGCCATTTATATCTCTCGTTTTCAAGCTACAACTATTCTAAAAGGGAGCGTAAAATTTGGTCAGCGTAATGTGCTCACCAAAGTGTTCTTATGCTTTCAATTAGTGTTCGCCTGTGTGTTTATTACCATGTCGGTAATGTTTACACAGAACACCGATTACATGAGCAAACGTAGCTGGGGGTACAATCAGGCAGATGGCTTGTATGCCTTGGTACCTGACCAGTCTTCTTTTGAACAACTCAGTGCCATCATGTCACAGCATCCGGATGCGGTGTCCATTTCTGGATCTGCTCACCATATTGGACGCAGTCACAAATCCACTGTATTACATTTCCCGGGTCGCAATTATGAAGTTGATCAACTGGATGTTGATGCAAAATATTTGGAAACAATGGGCCTTCAGTTAAAAAATGGACGATGGTTTAACGACTATGAAGGTATCGATCAAAATGCTGTAGTGATTAATGAGACATTCGCCAACACACTAGGAGGCAATCCTATAGGTCAGGTTTTTCAAATGGATAGCGTTCAATATGAAGTAATTGGAGTACTCAATGAATTTCATAGCTATTCATTTTCTCAAACCGTACGTCCGCTAATATTCAAAGTGGCCGACAAAGCTGAATATAGATTCCTTGCATTAAAAGCAAGAAGTGGTTCAGAACTCGATGTTTATCAGGCACTTCAGGCTGGCTGGTCTGAACTGTTTCCTGAAATACCATTTGAAGGAGGATTACAACAAGATGTATGGGGATTTTACTACCAGCAGATTGGAATTTATAAGCTTGTTTGGAGAGTTTTTGCTTTTCTGGCCATTACATTGGCCACTCTCGGATTATATGGCTTGGTAAGACTTAATGTAGAAGGTCGTACGAAGGAATTCAGTATCAGAAAAGTATTAGGCGCAGGTTTAAAAAATATTTCTCACAGCGTAGTATGTCAATATACCTCACTTTTCATCATTGCACTTTGCATTGGAGCGCCGCTTGGGTTTTGGTTAGGCAGGTGGCTAATTGAATTCACCGATGAGTATCACATGCCGATTACTTTTTCTGGAGCTGCTATAGCGACTGTGATAACTGCACTTGTTTTAGTTATGACAATGTTCACCCAGATATGGAAAGTCGTAAAGTCAAATCCAATTAACGGACTAAAAGTTGAATAAAGGTTTTAAATAAAATATGACAATAGTAAGCCGAAACGAAACATCACCGCGAACCTATGCCAGAATTGGAGGTGTCCTTTATCTCCTGATTATTGTGTTGGGAATATTTTATGAAATAATTGTACGAGACAGTATCCTGGTTCCCGGAGATTCAATGGCTACTATGGCAAGTCTCAAGCAAAATGAATTTTTGTGGCGATTGGGTATTGTCGCTGAATTTTTGTCTTCAATAGTTAGCATTGGACTTGTCCTTATCATGTATAGCCTTACCAAACTTGTAAATAAAGATCTGGCAATGTTGGCTGCTTTCTTTAACCTGGCGGGTGTCACCATTCAAACGGTGTACATTGTTCAACTCGTTGAAGCATTATTCCCGATCGGTGCTTCATCTTATCTACAGGCATTTACTCCTGAACAGCTGAGTGCCATGATAAGCCTGAGTACAAAAAGCCATGTGTTTGGTTTTGGTATTGCCCTCCTCATGTTTGCTCCTTACTTTCTATTAACCGGTTACTTAATTTATAAGTCAATATACCTTCCAAAGTTCATTGGTATTCTATACATGATTAGTGGAGCTGGCTATCTTATTAATAGCATCATCTTAATCATGGCTCCACAGTTTTCCGGAATGGTCTTTATGGTCATCGTTCTTCCAGTCTTTATTGGTGAAATATCACTTTCACTGAGTTTATTAATTAAAGGGGTGAATGAGAAAGAGTGGATGAAATATACTATTCACGGTAATCAGAGTAATCCATAAACGCTCAATGCTATGCATACCAATCTAGAGACCAAAAAAACTGCGAGACTTGCCGGTCTGTTATTTCTTTTTTGGATTGTTTCAGGCTTTTACGACATGTTCTATGTATCACCCAAAATATTTGTAAGTGGTGATCCTGTAGTTTCTGCCCAAAATATTCTGAAGTATGAAACCTTGTTTAGAACTGGCATTTTTTCAGGACTAATAACAAATACAATATGGGTATTGTTGGTGTGGGTCTTTTATCAGTTGTTTAGTTCAGTCAATGAACGATACGTAAAACTTTTAGTGGCCTCTGTATTGGTGCAAGTACCGGTGGCATTCGTTAATGCCGGACTTAGTATCGCAGCTGTCATCACGCTAAAAGGAGAAATTTTAAAGTCGTTTGAATTGGTGCAACGCCAGGATATCGCCATGACGTTCCTTAAAATAAATGAGTATACTGTTTTAGCATTAGTATTATTTTATGGTCTTTGGCTCTTTCCACTGGCTATACTGGTTTATCAGTCTGTTTTCATTCCTCGATTTTTTGGCATCTGGCTAATCTTAAATGGAATTGTTTATGTCCTGCTAAGTTTTGTCGGTATTGTACTTCCTGAACACAGAGACATTGTATTTACGGTTGGTATGCCTGCTATGTTTGGTGAATTGGTGTTGATGCTTTGGCTCCTGATAATAGGTGCTCGTGATAAGAGTGTTATGGCAAAATAATTATTTGTTTATGTGATAAAGGTTGGCACAACGCAGCATTCTTCTTGTTTTTTGGAATGGCGTTGCTTGAAGTTTTCCAGGAAGGAAATTGGATAGAAGCAGCGTTGTAGCTTGCAATTGGAGTCGCGCTTCTCTTGGGAGACAATTCAACCAAAATTCATGGTCACCGCTCAGGTCACCTAGGGATTGAGAATTTTTGAATAAAATGGAGAGGGATAAAAGAAAAAAGCCTCGAATTCATTCGGAATTCGAGGCTTTAGTTCAGGTTGAAATTTACTTGGCAGAGGAGGAGGGTGTGTTTTTCTCCTCCTATGCCATTGTATTTCAGTGAGTTATTGGAGGTAAAATTGCAAGTGCACCTACTCTCCAAAAGTCAAACTAAATCAAACTTTTTCAATTCGTATTAGCACCAAGTTACTCAACATACTCTATACTTAATAGAGTTTGATTCACTTTTTATGCAATTAGCATCGGTGCAACTTGTTCATATTTTAATCCGGTGTAGGTGCAAAATTCTTCGATACTTACGAACTGGTGCTCGTCTTTATTGAAGTGACTTTTGATTCGTTTGAGTAATGAGCGACCATAGCGCTCACTCTTGCCAGTGATGAGTTGCACATCTTTCGGGTAAACAATAATCCGGTTTACTCTCATGCTTTATCTATACTTCATATACTGCTTTATCCTGGCAAAGCTCTTCACTTAAAGTAAATCATTTTGTGAAATAACGGAAGAAAGTGACTGGTGTGTTCACACGCGGAACAGCACTTTATGTCTTGCTGATTTTATCCAATACGTTTGAGCATTGCTGCAGCGATGGCTTAACCAGACTGTGCCTTGAACAGGTTGGACAACTAATTTTTTAAACTATGGCAAGACAAAAAGGGATTATCAAACTCCAGGGTCAGATGGGAGGAGTGTCTTTCTACAAGACCGGACAAGATGGATTTCTTGCTCGTGAGAAGGGAGGCGTTGATGCGGACCGCATCAAGAACGATCCAGCTTTCGAGCGCACGCGAGAAAACGGTGCTGAGTTCGGACGCGCTGGCGCGGCCGGAAAACTTTTACGCACTTCGCTTCGCGCATTGATTCTGAATGCATCTGATAGCCGGATGGCTAGCAGATTGACGCGGGAGATGGTGAAAGTGATTCAAGCGGATGAAACTAACGTGCGAGGTCAGCGAAATGTGATTGATGGAGAAGCGGAGCTTCTGCAAGGTTTTGAATTCAATGAGAATGGAAAACTGACCAGAACATTTTTTGCTCCGTTCGACTCTCTGATTGACCGCGTAGCGGGCAATCTTTCGATCAACGTTCCGGCATTCGTGCCAGGTAACATGATTGCGGCACCGCAAGGTGCAACGCATGTGAAGTTGATTTCTGCAGGCGTGGAAGTTGATTTTGAGACCGGTGTGTATGTTGTGAATACTTCGCAAAGCGCAGAGATCGTAATCGGTCCGCAGAATGAGGCAGCGATTGCGTTGAACAACGCTGTCACTCCTGCCAGCACTAAACCATTGTTCCTCGCCTTTGGTGTGGAGTTTTATCAGGAAGTGAATGGTGTTCGCTATCCGTTGAAAAACGGAGCGTACAACGCATTGGCTCTGGTAAAAGTTGATGGAGGTGTATAATGGAACTAGAGTTATTCAGGCGTTATGAACCTGAAGGAACTGACGGGGAACTCAAGCTCGTGGTGTGTAACACCATCGAGCTCCCCTGGCTCCAGAATCAGCGGAATGTGTCCTGTATTCCTGAAGGCCGGTACGAGTTACGAATGAGAGCAACAGCCAAGCGCGGTCAACATCTTTTGGTATTGAATGTGAAAGGAAGAGATGGAATTTTAATTCATCCTGCGAATGATGCCAGCAAAGAGCTGCGCGGTTGTATTGCTCCTGTCACCACACTCACTGGTCTTGGGAAGGGTAGCCAATCTCGGTTGGCAAATGAAAAGCTGAAAGCACTTGTGCTTGAAGCTTTGGAACGAAAAGAAAAAGTATTCATCACCATTAAATCATCGAGCTCATGAAATTAACAGAACGTTTAAAAGCACCTACTCCAAAATTTTTCCGAGTGCTTCGCAATATTGGAATCGCCTTGGCAGCTACAGGCGGAGTTATTCTTACCGCACCGATCAGCTTGCCGGTGGCAGTGGTCACAGTCGGAGGATACCTCACGGTGGCTGGTGGCGTGATGACCGCGGTAAGTCAGTCGGCAGTAGATGGTGAAAAGGATTGTGCAGATGACGACTCATAACAATCATGGTACCGTGGCCGGAACGGCCGGAGGTACCCTCCTCACGATCTTCGCGAATATTCATTCCGAGGATGTCATTAAGACTGCGGTGTTAGCGTGCATCGGAGCAGTCGTCAGTTTTATGATATCCCTCTTTATAAAATGGATGTCCAAGAAGATCCTGAAGGATTCGGAGTAAAATAGAACCCTGACAGCTTTGTCAGGGTTCTTTGTTTTATGACTACCTCAATATTTTATACATGATTGCTTTCTTTGCTTGCTTGATGAGTTGAATTTGCTTTACCAGGTTATCGTGATGAGCAGAAAGCTTATTTAAAATTTCAAGTGAGTTTATTAACGCTTCCTTTCTCAAAGCAACTTTTGATCTCGTTGCATTAATAACTTGATGCAGTTCACTGATTCTTAAAAATGGAATTACTGAGCCGGTTAGAACCTGCAGGAAAAAACCACCTATCCAAAGTCCATAACAAAGCCAGTAGAAATATTCTCTCTCTTCCAGATTGGAAGTGATTACTACAAAACAATTTGGGCGAGGGTTTAATAGAGGCTTTCCGGCATTGTAGCCTTTCGAAAGGATAAAAAAGTGAATTTGATTTGTGAATTCATCCATCATTCTGTGTGTTTTGATTTTTGGTGTGTTCATAATTCGCGCTTTAAAATTTTGCGCGACCCCCACGAACATTTTTAAGAGAAAAGAAAAACCGAAAAAAATAAAAGAGAAGCCTACGCCACAGGCTGGCATGGCGGGTAAAGCAAGGAGGAACGGAATAAATGAAGGCATGTGCGAGGGCATGTGTTTATGCCGTAGTTCCTTGCTTTAGCCTTGTGTTCAGGATTGAGCGGCCAGCCTATCTTTGCGCACTCTTTTAAATTTTTAGTGTGCTGAGGTTCTTTTATATAGATGCCTTTAAAATAAATTTGTAATAATACCGTACGGTATTATTTATTTTCTATATTTGACCATCAATATGAGAGAACTCCAGACAAAAGGTGAAAGGACACGACAGTTTATAATTGAGAAAACTGCCCCCATATTCAATTCAAAGGGCTATGCGGGGACCTATTTGAGTGATCTCGAAAAAGCAACCGGATTGACGAAAGGTGGAATATATTGCAACTTCGAAAATAAAGATGAAGTTGCCTTAGCAGCTTTCGATTATAACTTTGGTAGAGTAAATGATTATGTCGCGAAGCGTATGCTAGCTCACGAGAATTCTGTTGATAGGCTACTTGTCTATCCACAAATTTATCGTGACTTTTTAAAAATACCATTTCTTCAACCTGGTTGTCCAATTCTAAATACATCAACTGAAGCTGATGATACTCATCCACAGCTTAAGGCGAAAGCTGCAAATGCTTTGCAATACTGGAAAAAGGCCATTGAGAATCAGGTGAAACGAGGTATTGAGCGAAAGGAAATAAAAGCTAATACAAATCCTACGGAGGTGGCTGTAATCATAATGTCTTTAATTGAAGGCGCTATCATGCAATCAAAAGTTACCAACAAGTCAACTGAGTTAAGAATAGCGATGGACTTCCTTGAAAAAATAATTCTACAGTTAAAGGGATAATTTTTTTGAATATTAAAATACCGTACGGTATTATTTATATGGAAATTAAATCGATGAAGGAATTTGTAAAGTACTACGAGCGAACACGTGAGATAACAAAACAGGTAATAGGTGTAATCCCTCCCGATAAAATGGACTGGACATACATGAACGGAAAATTTACGATAGCCGACTTAGTCCGACATATAGCAGCAATTGAGCGAAATGTTTTCATGGAAGTAATTCAAAGACAAAAAGCAAACTATAAGGGATGTAGAAGCGAGCTAGCTGATGGCTATGAAAACGTAATTAACTACTTCGATGAAATGCACCGACAATCCATAGCAATCTTAAGTTCCTTTAATGATGATGATTTACTTAAGGAGGTAAAGACCTTAGATGGTAAGATTACTTCGGCTGCCAATTTCTTAAGGGCATTAATTGTGCACGAGGTACATCATAGAGGTGCGCTTTGCATTTATCTCAATTTACTAGGAGTTAAAACGCCACCGGTAATAGGGCTCATGGAAGAGGAAGTAATTGAATTTAGTAAGTAAAACAATTATGAAAGAAGCATACATCGTAACAGCAAAACGAACACCAATAGGTGGTTTTCTAGGCGCATTGTCCAATCTCTCAGCTACCGAATTAGGAGCAATTGCCATAGCCGAAGCCTATCATACTGCGAGAATTGAAACTACCGAGATAGGTGCTTTGTATTTCGGAAATGTACTTTCTGCAAATGTAGGTCAGGCACCTGCACGACAGGCAGCGAAATCTGCTGGTATCCCTAATGAAATTGACAGTACAACTATTAATAAAGTATGCTCATCCGGCTTGAAGGCTGTAAGTATTGGTACTCAGCAAATTCAATTAGGATTAGAAAACCTCATTATTGCCGGTGGAATGGAAAGCATGAGTAATGCTCCTCATTATGTGAATCTTAGAAAGACAATAAAACTTGGACATCATGAATTTACTGATGGGTTGTTGAAAGATGGATTGACTGATGTTTATAACAATTTTCACATGGGCAGGGCTGCCGAGTTATGTGCTGAAAAGTACAAGCTTACGCGTGAGCAGCAAGATGAATTTGCATTGGCTTCCTATGAAAAATCAGCAACTGCCTTTAACAGTGGAAAATTTAGGAATGAAATAGTACCCATAAAACTTAAAGCAAAGAATAATGAAGTACTGTTACATGACGAAGATGTTTCAAAAGTAATTCCTGAGAAGGTTTCAAAATTGAAACCTGCTTTTTTGGATAACGGGACAATTACTGCAGCAAATGCCAGTAACTTAAATGATGGAGCGGCTGCGCTGCTGCTGGCATCAAAGCAAACTTTGGAAAAATACAGTCTGAAGCCTATTGCTAAAATTATTTCGTATGCTGATGCAGCCCAGGCACCTGAGTGGTTTACCACATCTCCATCAATTGCTATTTCAAAAGCTTTAAGGCATGCAAACCTAAGCATTTCTGATATTGATTTTTTTGAAATCAATGAAGCTTATGCAGCGGTTGTTTTGGCGAATCAGCAAATACTGAGCATCGATAAAAGAAAAACGAATGTGTACGGTGGTGCTGTAGCCATGGGGCATCCGCTTGGAGCATCCGGAGCAAGGATATTATGCACACTTACTTCTGTTTTAAAACAGGAGGGTGGCAAGTATGGAGTGGCGGCCATTTGTAATGGAGGCGGTGGAGCCTCTGCCATGATTATTGAAAGACTTTAACAATTTGATTTATGACCCAATTTAAAAAAGTAGTGGAGAGCAGTATGAAAATTCGGTTTCATGATTGTGACCCGTTTAACCACCTAAACAACTCACGTTATCTGGATTATATCATGACTGCCCGCGGTGACCAACTTTTAGATAATTACAACTTTGATATATACAAGTTGGCTAGAGAAAAAGGTGTAGGGTGGGTAATGGCGCAAACTCAAATCACCTACTTGTTGCCAGCCTGGTTGATGGAAGAAGTTATTATCGAAACACAATTACTGTCTTATTCAGAGAAAGTATTGCATATGGAAGCTTTTATGTGGGATAAAAATAAGACAAGCTTAAAGTCAATCATGTGGGCCAAACTTGTGCACTATAATTTAAAAGAGCAAAAAAGCTATAAACATGATGATGACCTGATGTCCTTCTTCAAGGAAATAGTAAACCCATTACCAAACACAGTGAATTTCGAAGAAAGAATTCAATCAATAAAACCCAAAGCATGAAAACAATTTATCTCCTACTCTTAATGGCAATGACGCACTTTGTTGGTGCGCAAACTTTTACATTAAAGTCAAATGAAATTGGTGGCCAGGCTACTTCACAACAAGTCTTCAATGGATTTGGATGTACTGGAAGTAATATTTCTCCGCAACTGTATTGGGAAAATCCACCATCAGGAACAAAAAGTTTTGCCATCACTATTTATGATGAAGATGCACCAACCGGTAGTGGCTGGTGGCACTGGCTGGTTTTCGATATTGATAAAAGCGTAAAGGGAGTCAAATCAAATTCAGGTAACCTTCAATCGGGGCTAATCCCTGAAGGCGCAATTCAAAGTAAAACAGATTTTGGTGTGCCGGGTTATGGAGGACCTTGTCCACCAGAAGGTGATAAAGCACATCGGTATGTAATTACCGTGCACGCACTGAAAACTGAAAAACTTGGGTTGGATGCAACTGCTAATCCTCCACTTGTGGGATTTATGCTTGAGCAACAAACTATTGAAAAGGCATCTCTAATTCTTTATTATAAACGATAAAACATGAATACTAATTACCTGGAGAGTTCAATAAAACAGTTTCAATATTACAAGCTACTTGGCGAACGGGCGATTGAACAAATCCCTGAAGAAAAGTTATTCTGGCAGCATAATAGCGATAGTAACAGCATTGCCACTATTGTAAAGCATTTAGCCGGAAATATGCGTAGCCGTTGGACGGATTTTCTAACTACCGATGGCGAAAAAGAATGGCGCAATCGGGATGATGAATTTGAAAATACAATACAATCAAAAGATGACCTGCTGAAGGTATGGACACAAGGTTGGGACATTTGTTTGAAAACATTGAAGTCATTAGATGAATCAGATCTTCATAAGGTGATCTATATACGTAATCAGGGGCATACAGTAATCGAAGCTATTAACCGACAACTAGCACACTACCCATATCACATAGGCCAAATTGTATTTATCGCAAAAATGTTTGCCCCACATTGGGAAACACTATCAATACCCAGGGGAAATTCTAAAAGTTACAATGAGGATAAGTTTAAACAAATGCGGCACCCCAAACACTTTACTGATGAGTATTTAAATACTAACGGAAGTATTGAACAGAGTTAAAAGTTTGTAATCATAAAACAATATTATGAGATATAAGATTGACAACGCAATTGAAGTATTAAAGCGAACACCAATTGTTTTAGAGACTTTGCTTTCCGGATTGCCGGATGATTGGATTCATTGCAATGAGGGCCCCGATACATGGAGTCCCTTTCAGGTAGTAGGTCATTTGATTGTAAATGAAGAAACTAATTTTCTCGTACGAGCAAAGATGATTCTTTCCAATCAAGAGCCTAAGCTTTTATCACGAATCAGTATGACATCCCACTTGGATAGATTTAAAAGTGTTCCACTCGTAGATCAACTGATTTTATTAAAAGAATTGAGATCACAGAATATAATATCATTAAGCTCATTTTCCATTGTGGATACGGATTTCGATAGGATAGCGATACATCCAGAGATTGGTGTTGTTAACCTTACTAATGTGTTATCAGCATGGGTAGCACATGATTTTATCCATATTGGTCAGATTACGCGTGTGATGGCAAAGCAATACAAAAATGAAGTAGGGCCATTTATTAAATACCTAACACGGTTAAACTAACTACTACTTAATAAACCAACTAACATGGAACCAAGAATTATTCCAGCAACTCATGCTGATTTAAATATTATTTTAAGACTTTTTGAACGGGCTATTCAATATCAAAAAGAAAATAATTACATCGGATGGAAGAGCATGGATGGGAAGTTTATCGAAACTGATATTCAGCAAGGGCTCTTGTACAAAGTGTTATCAGAAGATAGAATACTTGGAATTTTCTGCGTTTGTTTTATTGATAAACTCATTTGGCGAGATAAAGAAAATGGTGATGCAATCTACTTACATCGAATTGTATTGAACCGTGAATATGCAGGAGTAAAAATATTCAGAACGGTTTTGCATTGGGCAATTAAGTATGCAAAAAAGAACAGCTTAAAATACGTGCGTATGGATACCTGGGCTGAAAACACGAAACTCATTGGCTACTATAAGAATTATGGATTTCGTTTCATTGAAAACTATACTACGGAAAACACAAGAGATTTACCCGTGCAACATCGAAACCTGAATGTGGCTTTACTGGAATTTGAGATAGCATAGTTCAGATGCACAATGAGAATATTACGACTTTTTATATCAGCATACTTTATAGTCACAACTTTTTCTTTTGTTAATCCCTTGAAGGCGCAACCAAAAGACAGCACTTTAACAGTTAAGAGTATTTTGACGCTGACCAATAATGGTTTTGCCATTGTGCCAGCATTTTCACTTGGCAAACCTGCGTTTCTGTTTGATGTATCAATTGCTAATAGGCGATTTAGTTTTGAGCCCCAGTTTCGATACTCCCTTCATGGCAGGCCATGGATTTTCAATTTCAATTTTCGATACAAACTGCTAGACAAAAATCGAACAACAATAACGCTTGGAGGTTATTTGCCGGCATTGAACTTTGTCGAAGGAAAAATGTATGTAAATGGCGTTCCCCAAGAAATACAAACCGTAAGAAGATTTGTATCAGGCGAGTTAATCGTAAACTATCGAATAGCCAGAAATGTGCACACCGGAATTTATTATTTACAGGGCCACGGATTTCAACCTGATGGTCCAAGAAACATTTCCTATTTGGCCCTTCGCGGAAGGATTTTAAAAATCAAATTATTCAAACTGCTTTATGCTGAATTCAATCCACAACTATATTATTTACTTGTGAATGATGACAGCGGATTTTACGTAAACGAAACCATTCAATTTATGATTTCAAATTTTCCGTTATCGCTCTCAAGTACAGTTAATAAATCATTGCAATCATCCATACTGGCCAGGGGTTTCGATTGGAACATATCACTCAGCTATTTGATAGGAAGAAAGTATGTATTGAGTAGTCACTAATACTTCATGTATAATAAATATGTATCAAAACCTCAATTTCAAATATGAATTTATTTAGGAAAAAATCGTTAGCTGATTTATTACAACAGACAACTGGTTCAAACGAATTACGAAGAACATTGGGCCCGGTAAATTTGATTGCCATTGGTATTGGTGCCATTATTGGATCAGGGCTATTTGTTAGCACTGCCTTGGCAGCTAGTGAGGCAGCTGGTCCTGCTGTCATTGTTTCCTACATCATTGCAGGAATAGGATGTGCATTTGCAGGACTCTGTTATGCAGAGTTTGCTTCTATGATTCCTATTTCAGGAAGTGCATACACGTATGCATATGCAGCCATGGGGGAATTGATGGCGTGGATTATAGGTTGGGCAATTATTTTGGAGTATGCGCTTTCAGGAGTTACTGTAAGTATCGCCTGGAGCGAGTATTTAAATAACTTGCTAGGCGGTGCGATTCCTTACCAATGGTCTCATTCGCCATGGGAAATATCCACAGCAGGCGTATCCGGCATTTTCAATATTCCTGCAGTTATAATTCTTTTTATTGTGACGTTAATTTTAATAAAGGGGATTCAAGAATCTACTACCGTAAATACTTTTATCGTAATTGTAAAAATTGGAATCGTAGTTTTATTCATCATTCTTGGATGGCATTTTGTAAACCCTTCTAACCTGTCTCCATTTTTAATTCCTGAAACGACTCCTGGGCATGAAGCATGGAATCATCATGGATGGGGTGGAATTTTAGGAGGAGCTGGAATAGTCTTTTTTGCCTATATAGGTTTCGATGCGGTTTCAACCTCTGCGCAAGAGTCCAAAAATCCTAAGCGAGATATGCCAATTGGAATTCTTGGTTCGCTTGCGATTTGTACAATTCTATTTGTACTTTTTTCTTATGTGCTTACAGGTGTTGCCAACTGGCAGGAATTTAAAGTGGCGGGAAAAGAGGCTTCAGTGGCTTATGCCATTAATACATATATGACTGGCTATGGTTGGTTATCTACACTAGTAACTGTTGCCATATTATTTGGATTCACCTCTGTGATATTGGTAATGCTCATGGCACAATCACGAGTTTTTTTAACGATTTCAAAAGATGGGCTTCTACCTTCAGTGTTTTCAGAATTGCATCCAAAATTCAAAACACCTTATAAATCTAATATCATTTTATTTCTATGTGTTACACCTTTAGCCGGATTACTTCCTCAAAATCTGGTTGGGCAGTTAACAAGCTTTGGTACTCTATTAGCATTTGTCTTGGTGTGCATTGGTATATGGATATTACGGATAAAAAATCCTGAATTGAAACGAGGTTTCAAGACACCATTGGTTCCTTTGGTACCAATCATGGGGGTCATTATTTGTACAGCTCTTATACTATCACTTGATTATAAAACACAGTTAATGGCCGGAGCGTGGATGATAGTAGGGCTTATCGTCTACTTCTGGTATGGGCGAAAAAATAGCCTTTTGAAAAAAATGACGATGGAGAAAAAAATGAATATTTAACAGAAGATAAGATTTTTTAAGATGGCATTCTTGACACTGGTAATTACGACAGGAACTGAAATTAAATTCAGACTGCTTTTGGAGGAAGCTCCAATAACATGTGACACATTAGCCAAAATAATACCATTGGAAATTACTTTGCTTCATGCCAGGACATCGGGAGAAGAAATCTGGACACCAGATGGCCCTGAATTAAAAATAGGATTGGAGAATGCCACAGTGAATATTGAGTCTGGTGAGATTGGGATTGCGCCAATTCACCCTCGTAACAAAATTTCAAAATGCTTGGTAATCTCCTATGGACAAGCTAAACTTTTCGACTGCGCAAATATTTTTGGACAGGTTCTAAAGGAGGATGAAGACAATTTAAAAATGCTTGGAAACAAAATTTGGACAGAAGGTAAGCAGATGGTCAAATTAATGATTAAATGATTATCTGAATCACGTGTGTGGAAAACCCAGAACTAACCCGGGGGCTTCAAGACTCTCATTGTTACATGGGTTCCTATCATGGATATGATTATTTGTGCGACTCTGATAGGCAGGGCATGGATGTAGTATGGCTAATTGTCTACTTCTAGTATGGACGCAGATATAGTCTTTTGAAAAAAAGAATTAGTAAGTGATTTAATTAAACTTTTAGATAGTTCAATACAATTTTCTGGTGTTAAAACAAACAACAATTCATGAATCTAATAATATCAACAATTAAAGAACTCATTAACCGTGATTTATCTAAGTTGCATGACGAAATCAGTAACTATAAACCAGATGATGCCATCTGGAAACTGGATGGGGAAATAACTAATACGGCAGGAAATTTATGCCTACATATTTGTGGCAACCTGCAGCATTATATTGGTGCTGTTCTAGGCCATACAAACTATCTACGAAATCGAGATGCTGAATTCAACACCAAAGGCCTTAGCCAACAACTATTGTTGAACGAAATAGGTAAAACAAAAGAAAGTGTTCTTAATACTTTAGAGAAATTAGATCATACGATTTTAGATCAACTTTACCCCGAAGATGTTTACAACAGACCAATGACAACTGGTTATTTTCTTATACACCTGGCAGGACATCTTAATTATCATCTGGGTCAGATAAACTATCATCGAAGACTAGTTGCAAAGTCATAGATAGGATTATAAAATTAGCTTTCGCCTTATGAAAAAAGCAGTACTGGTAGCGTTTGATAATTTTACAGACATTGACATTTTTTTAGCATGGGACTTACTTAATCGAGTTAAATTTCGGGACAAGGAATTTCAAGTAAAAATAGTGGGCACATTACCCACACATAAATCTTCGTGTGGACTTGACTTAAAGATCCAAGGACTTATTGAAGAGTGCAATGATGCAGACCTTGTGTTTTTTGGCAGTGGGGTAGGTACGAGGAGTCTTATCAAAGATGATCTTTACTTAAGTCGATTTAACCTTGACCCAAGCAGACAAATTATTTGCTCTATGTGTTCTGGTGCTTTACTTATAGCTGCCCTTGGACATCTTACAGGACTTTCGGCAACCACTTATCCGACAGCGTTTGAAACGCTGAGAGATTATGGTGTTACGGTGCTTGAAGATACCCATTTGGTAACCCACGGAAATATAGGGACTGCAGCAGGTTGTCTGGCCGCAGTTGACCTAGTTGGTTGGGCAATAGAAAAACTTTATGACATTAAAGTAAGAGAAGATGTGATTGCATCCGTTTTACCCGTTGGCCAAGGTCAGGTATGTATTTACTAACATAATCTGATTCAAATGTACACTGACTCTCATTCAGGAACTCACCGTGCGTCAGCAGCGCGAAGGCCTTTGTCGGATTGCGAGCCGCCCAAGGCGAACGAAGGGGTCTCCCCGAAGTGAGTCCGCGAGCAGGAGAGAGGGTGTGAGCAAGGAGCGCGAAGTGAAGGAACGAAACGTAGCGCGGTGCGAACTATGAGAGAAGTGAAGGCAGCGAAGGAATGTGAAAGGGAAGTCAGAACGGAACGAACAAGGGCTGGCGTGATTTTTTGTTTGTGGTGTTAGATTGTTGATAGGAGCTGGTCGAGCGTGAGCCAACAAGTCAGGGTACAAAAAGCATGACAGCCCGCAGCCCGAACGACAGCGCAGGCGAGCACAACCATGGCAGCGGGTGGACTGCAGCTTGCTGAGTGAAAGAGGACGGAATGAAACGGAATGGAGCGAAGTGAGCTTGAGATGGAAGTGAATGTAGTTTGTGGTTATGTGCGCTGCTCGTGTTGAGATTCATAACCCAAACGGAATGAACGTGTGCGTTGGAATGCGAACGTAGCGCAATGAAGTGTAATGAGGACGACTGAACGAAGCGGGATGCAGGACACAGGAGCTGCCGTGAGGAATGACGCAGCCAAAGCAAAAGGCATGACAGCACGAGCGTAGCGAACCTTTAGGCGAAAAGTTGGTGCTGTTTGTGCGGATGCAGGTGTGTTAGCAACAGCACGGACTTTGAGTGCTGGTGTGACCTTTTGCGGCAAGGAATGACGAACACCTTATAACCTGCGGGGGGATGTGCGGTGGGGAATATGATCAACTATTTAATACATCTTCAAGTCCTTTCAATAGCGCTGCATGTTTTGTACTGTTCTTTTCAATAAGGGTTTGAATATTCTGCAGTTTCCATTGAATTGCAGGAAAATGTTGAAGATTGTCTAACTTAATAAGATCCCATGCTGGCTCACCTTTTTTAAATGAAATCAAAAACTTTTTATCATCATCCGAGAGTGACTTATTAATCTCCAGTATCAATTGTTCTCTTACTTCCTCATACATGGTATACGTAAACGATTCCAATGTCATACCACTGAATTGATTTTCAAATGCCTGCCTTTGATCTTGGCGGTTTGGATTTATCAATTCATGCATTGGCCGAGCGTGGCCTAATAAGAAGAAGAGAAAGCCTTGCTTGATGTCATCAGAGAAACCTTCATTTTTTAGCAGATAATGAACATCAAAAATATCGCGGGGGTGCTGACGGTCCAACGCGGCACAAATTTTACCTCCATATAATTCTCCATGTGATACTACTTTGATGGCGGCAAATTTTTGAAATTCGTTTTGGACAGCCTCTGTTACCGACATCATTCTTTCAGAAAAAAGAATTCCGCGTGTGGTAGTATTCACCTCAATTTTTACGTGAGCTTTTGGTGTTTGACAATTTAATTTTACGTCTTGTCCTTGAACCACTGGAACTCTTGTTATAGAAACTGGTTTGATTGATCCTTTAATTCTCTCTTCAATCCTATCAAGAGCAGTTGTGATATTTTGAAGGGCTGTTGTTCGATCATCCTGCCAGCGTATGTAGGTAAGATCAATATCCACGGAGAGTCTTGGCATATCTCGTATGAAAAGATTGATAGCCGTTCCTCCCTTGAGTGCAAGATTCTCTTCCTTTGCCACGTGTGGTAAAATACTTAAGAGTAAATCTACCTGTGCTCGGTATTCTGATTTTATCATAGCGTATTGGCAAGTTCTTTTGGCACGCTTACGTGAAACTGTGCATTGTACACACCGCCTTTTATTATACTTCTGTCTCCTTTACCCAAATCAATTTTCTTCAAATCAAGAAATGACAGCCATTGGTGTTGCGCTTTCGATGCCATGAGTAAAAAAAGTCTTTTCACTTTTACAGATGAGCATTTTTCTAAAAGCTCTTGCATAAGCTTTGGCCGCAAGTTGGAGAGACCCTCTACTAAATGATAGCACTCTATCAGGTCTAATTTATCTGGCGCTAGATAAAGGCATTCCAGGATGGCACGTTCGGGAGCAGATATGGTGATGGAGAAATTTTTCTCATCATGTTGTGTTAATCCGAGGTTCTCTGGAAGCAGGGATGTTTTTATGTGCTGAACTTTTTGGCCCCACGAATGTACTTTGAACCAACGGGGTAGTGTTGTTTTGTGGGCAGAGAATAGGAAGACATCTTCACCCGATATACGGAAATAGTGACTTTGGCCTTTTAATGATAGTGCTGTTAGCGCGCCAGCATGTAATTGCAATGCTGTTTGTTGTTGGATAGCATATAACCCTCCTTGCCAAGTTACCTCATCAGTGGTCCGTTTGTAGGCACCGGGCCCCAGCGTTTCCAGCCAACCACTTTTTTTATAGTTCTTCTGGAGTTCTCTGGATATGCCAAGGTTTTCCAGCCACTTAGCCAGAACCACAGTTCCGGGTTTATGCAGCTCCAGCAGCTTCTTTAATTTTGTCTCATTTTGGGTATTCACAGTACCTAAATTACATAATATTTAATGAAATTTAGGTTTATTCTTTAAAAAATACTGAATATAGGTACTATAAGTACCTATATTATATAAATTATAATGAATCTAGGAGTTAAGATTGTGAGCATTTTTTTGCGAAAGGAGACACTTTTCGGTACTTATCGCAAACTTTTGCTCAACTCTGAAAATCTATAAAGCGGCAGCAAATGCGCATTGGTGCCGAAAATTTGAACTCGATATTATCAGGCTATAGCCTGATAATTTTGAATTGATTTATTAGGTTATAACCTGATGGTTATTGTGGTCTTAAGGATTGTCGCACCAAATTTCGAATGGCATTATCAGCATCAAATAGCAACATAGTGTTATGTGCTATGTACTCTTCATTTGAGTTTACCTTATTTTTAAATTCTTCAATTTGTGTTCGCTCACTACCGTTTAGGTCATTTGAAAGAAATACTTTTCTTGCTCCCCAAGTAAAATCCATTAACGAAGTATCAAGGCTAAGTTTATCGTAAGGATAGCTAAGTATAATGTAAAACTCCCCTGAATTAGGGCCAGGAGGTTAGTTAAAATTAAACGATTAAATTGACTAACCTATGAAAAAGAGAAACAGACGAAAATTCACCCCTGAGTTCAAGGCCCGAGTGGCTCTTGAAGC
>Ga0224723_1000587_pt1 | contig 24719 bp, 16 predicted proteins | sample Balambano_FR2_Me_FD_161647 | JGI IMG/M metagenome (GOLD analysis project Ga0224723, IMG submission 161647) | Freshwater sediment microbial communities from Lake Towuti, South Sulawesi, Indonesia - Balambano_FR2_MetaG | ecosystem: Environmental > Aquatic > Freshwater > Lake > Sediment | place... | reverse complement strand
CCTCGTTTAGCAGGCAAACGGCAAACCGCCTGAACCAAACATCTCGTTCAGATTGAGACCCCTTGGGCGAATGGTCTCCAATCCAGCTTTCTATCGCATGGGGGGCGCGGTAGCCACGAAACTCATGCGGATCGAATTGGATCGCGCTCTCGAAAAATGCCCGAATCTCCGACAAGACTCGGCGCGCCAATGGTCGGCTCTTGCCGAATCGCTCTTGGACGGCCAACGATAGAGCCAAGCGCTCAATAGCGCCCGCATGGCTACCAAGTATTTCCACTACCTGGGATACATGCTTGCTGTTTACCTCGCCCACAAAGCCCACTTTGATCATCGGGCGAAGCTTGACCAATGGATCCTTCTCGGTGGCAACGATGCGGCGCAGGTCCGCCATGAAAGTTTCTGGATCGACTCGAACCTGCTTGCGTTGGCCCTTTGATGCGCTCGCGGACGGTTCCACAGGCGAGCCTGTCCCTTGGTTATTCTCTGGATGTTCCATGTATGTAGCTTTCCGATTCCGATCCAAACTGAGGGTGATAGCGCAATAATTCGTAGTTCGCATACGCTTCGCGTGAACGTCCAGCTTTCCGGTGAAACCTGGCCTTCAGCAGCGCTAATTTGTCTTCATTGTTTTTTTCACGCGCCGCCGGATGAAACTCGAGTGCGTTCAAGCCCGCCCTGCAAATCGAGGTATCAGAAGCATAAAAAGCTGAGACCACCTGCACAAGACGGATTGTGAAGTCATCCGCATACGTCATGAAGGGGCTGGCGGATTCTGCCTGTGTCTTCGGGACCCAATCTGCACCAAACCGCTGATTGAAAAAGTGGTCTGAAGCGGCCACAATCGACTTTCGGGGCGCTCTGGATAGCACGCCGAATGAGTTCATTCGGATTCCGAGAACACATTGCGCGCTGTGCGCCAAGTTCGTACGGAAGGGCAACAGGAGACCAAATGCGTCCTCAAAATGCTGTTTCGACTTCTGCGACTGCCCTTGGCTTTCGAGGTAAAAGGCCAACAAATATTCAAAGAACCCGTTCAAATACCGCCCCTCCAAGATGCCCAGTTCGCCAATCCGTTCACGCCATCGGATAATGTCGGGCGCCCCGTGTTCGGATAGATCCTTCGCACTCAGCTCCTGGATCAAATCATCTAACGAATCTCGGCGAAACTCTGGGAGCGACCGTGAAAACAGCGTGAATTGGCGGGCCGCGGCACCTGTTGGTGAAACTCGAAGAGAAAGTTGTCCCTCAAACTGGTCCGGAATTAGGCGCTTCAAGTTTTGATCGCCGGACGCACTCAGGCGTTTGTCGACCTGGGGTCCGCTGATCTCAACCGTCGCCTCCTGGAAACCGAGCAATACAAGTCGCAACTCGGATATGCCCTGTTCCGCCCATGCTAAGTCCCGAACGATCCGCCCGTTGACTCTCAGGTAAATGTGCTGTGGGCCGTGGACGGACTGAATATGACTGGCAAGGTCCAAATCCTCAATAAACGCGGCATGGCATAGCGGACAGAATCGGAGTGGTACCGCCGGTGGCGCGTCTGTTACGGCCTTCGATCCGCGACGTTCCACCAGCGAATCAAGAAACTGACCTCGGAATTCTCTATTGTCTTCGTAGAAATCCTTCCAATCAGCCATTCCCAGCCTCTGTAGTCGGAATGGGCAGAAGCGCACGCGCAATAACTTGTTCGAGGCTACTCACAGGATGAAGCACCAATGCGTCCTTGACATACTGCGGAATGTCCGCAGTGTCCTTGATGTTGTCTGCGGGGAGGATCACTTGTTTCACACCGGCTTCGTAGGCGGCGCGAATCTTGGCATGAACCCCCCCTACCGGCAAGACCTTTCCCATGATCGTGATCTCGCCGGTCATGGCAACATCGTTTCTAACAGGACGATTGGTGAGCGCCGACACGATCCCCGTGACTATTGTGATACCTGCTGATGGTCCCTCCTTCGGAACACCCATGAAGGTGGCCAAAACGGCAACATCATAGTTCTCTCGCCACTCTGCGGTGATCCCAAGATCAGCATGATTCGCCCGAATGTACTGGGCAGCAGCTTCGATACTCTCCCGCATCACTCTTTGAATGGAGCCGAGTGGAACGATTCGCCCATGACCCTTTGTCGCTTGCATCTCGAAATGAAGAATACAGCCGTGGTCGCCGGAGACGGCCAGGCCGATGACCTCCCCCACCGTGGGATTGCTGGGCAGCGTGACCCGCTGAACCCTGTCCGCGTCCGGCAAAGTCGGAACGATCATCTTGCCGGTGCCAATCATGCGGACAGCGAGGTGCACCTTGTTGTACTCGCCGGGAGAAATGAGGTGGAGTTGCTCGCGTACTCGCTGCCGCATTTCACAGGCAACCTGCAGCACCTCCTCCAAGTCCTCATCGCCGACTTGCCCATGGGGATGCAGCAACTTTAGAAGTCCCGAAGCGGTCTTAAAGACGGCTCGCTGATCGCGCCCAGAGACACCCTGAGAGGTCTTGGCGGCGTCGACCAGTTCGAAGCGCGGCCGAACCCCGGTGAGCACGTCCTGCCGACGGAGTTCGTGCATGATCTCGCAGAAGTAGTCCGTGATGAACCCGAAGTCCTTCGAGAAACTGCCAGGCGTCAGCTTCGGGATTTCCCATCCTGGCAAATAGGCATGGATGCGGTCGAGGAAGGCAATCACCTGAAGAAAATCCGGCAATGGCTCGAACAGGTGGTAGTACTTCTCGTGCGGCAACTGCCCTTGGACGTCTAGGTTCCCGACGAACACCAAGCTCGCAAAAGCCAAGACTTCCTTTTTCCCCCTGCTGAATTTCGCATCCTGCATGTAGCCCTGCATGATACTGACTAGCGCCTTGGGGTCTGTAAAATCCGTGTTGGCGATCTCATCCAGCACAATGGCGTCGCGGGTTCCGACTTCGCCAATACGTCCAGTATTCAGGTTGATGAACAACTGCGCCGGAGTTGCCTTGCCGCCCGACAGCACGTGAGCGTAGTAGGAGATGTTGCGGTATAGGTAGGTCTTGCCGGTCTCGCGGGGAGCCAGTTCGACCATGTTGAAGTTGTTCTCAACCAATGGCACGCAGCGGCACAAAAACAGCAGCCGCTGCCGACGGGACATTTTCGTCGGATCGAGACCGCACGAATTCACTAGGGCATCTATCCACTCGTCGGTTGTGAATTCGCGCCGTTTCTGGATGAATTCATCCAGGTTGATTACGCTCACTTGAAACGGGGTGAAACTGCTGACCTTGAATGGCCGAATCTTCTTATTGTGAATTTCGGTCTCGTCGTACGTCAGATCGATCGTCCCCCACATGCCGCCAGAAAGCAGCATGGGGTATTGGCGCACAATCGACTCCGGGATGTTCGCGAAGTTTTCGTTGATGGCGGATATGCTCGCCCAGTAACGGTCCTCCGTTTCCACCAGCCTGGCCTCGAGGTTTGCGATGACGGAATGTTGCCGGTTCTCCCGAATGTAGTGCCGGATCTTGTCAGACTCGGCACCGTGAACAAAGTTTTCCTTTAGTCGTCGGACAACCTTCTCCATATCCTCGTGGAAGGTCTCCTCGGAGCAGTAGTTGTCGATCAAGTATTCGAGGACATATCGCGGGAATTCATCCACCCCTGTGTTGATGGTATGCGCCTTGTTTACTACCTTGCCTCGGAATACTTCTTTGAGTTTTATGTTCATTTTCGCTCCGCGCCGTCTCCGCTATGCGTGAGGATCTCAAGCCTGCAGTCAACCCTTCTCCTGGCGGCTGAGCATCCGCACGCACACCTGATAGTCCTCTTCCACGTTGACCGCAGCCTCTTCAGTCAGCCGGTCGAGGCTCAATCCACCACGTTCGAAAAGTATCTTGCCAGCCTCGTACATGCCGGAACGTTTCGCGTGACGAATCCAATCTGCCAGGGTAGAGTCGTTCTGCTGCTCGGCGGTTGGTATCGCGATACCCTGCTCCAGGAATGCCAAGTAGCGCTTGATCCTTCGACTTGTTCCTTTAGAGCGTCCTTCCTTCTTGATCTTCGCCTCTTCGTCGGTTTCCGGAAGGCGATATGTGCCCGATTCCGTCTTAAAGAAGTAATCCAGTAGCCACTCCGCCATCGGCCTTCTAGGTTTCTCCTTTACGCCGTAAACATAATTCTCAAACAGATCGCTATAGTGGACACCGTCCACCCATGGGGACGCCTTTACCTTCTTTTCGATAAATCCTCCCAGTTTTTCCGCGGCTTGATCTTCCTTTGCAGATTCCCCAGAATCAACGACGTCTAGCTGAGTCGATTTCAGGTACCACCGTACAACCTCATGCGATCCGAACAGGTCTGGGTCTTTGTCCTCGAACAAGTTCCTCTTCACGTTTTCCCGCACAGATTCTGCAACTTGGCCCAATTCGGCTTCAAAGTTGTGCGCCTGCATAGTGCCCGCCCGAACCATCCTGCTTACAACATGGTCATAGATCCGGTCCTTAGTAACACCAGGGTTGGAGGAGAGGAAATCACTGATCAATGCCCGCAGTTTTTCGCCGAAGACTTTCGCGTCTTCGTCTCCATTAATGTCTGGTCCCGAAGACACTTCATTCGGCCTAGGCTTTCTGAAATTGATAACGAGATCCCTTTTCTTTGCCGTAGCACCGGTGTTCTGGTTGTAGGACTTCTGCCCGGTGTCTATGAACACGGCTGAGTCGGTTTGGCTAGCGACAAAGCCAGCCTCAGCCATTATGTCCGCAACCGCCTCCCACAACTCAGCCTCACCGTGGAAACACAGACTAACCCACCGGCCCGGTCGAAGTACTCGGTAAACCTGCTTCATCGCACTTGCCAAGCGAGAGCGCCATTCCTCAAAGGTATGCTTACCGTCTTCGCTGACAATGACCTCGTTTTCTCGCCATTTCAAATCAAAGCCATTCCAACATTCCCAAACAAGATTCAACGCACCGTAGTGGTATGTTCCCCCATAGGGAGGATCGGTGAAAACATAGTCTACACAGCAGTCTGGAAGCTGATGCACGTCAGCAAACACTGTGGCGCTCTCGCAAGACACAAGGACTTGAACTTCGTCGCCGCCAGCCTTGGATTGAGCTTCCGTGATCGCTCTCTGCATGTCGCTGCACTTGTCCAAGAAGGCTGCCCATGGATTGATGCACTTGGATAAGTGAGGAATATAGAAGGTGCCACTAAAGCCACCGCCGCCAGCGGTATGGGTCCGGTGGCGGTACATGCGGGTGCAGTTGTACAGGACGGCATTCAGAGCGAGTTGGAGCAGCCCTATTGCTTCTCGTGATACCCCTGTAATAGCCTGTATTCCATTTTGAATACTCAGCAATGCCAAAAGATTCGCCTCAGAAAAGAGGTCCCCCACAACGTATGCACCAGCTTTAGCGAGGTTCTTGGACAACCTAGGTTGGATGTTGCCTTCAAAAGGCACGTTGAGATGTGTTGGAATTGCGAGGGGTTTCACCGGAAAACGCTTCTGCGTATCTTCCCAATCCACGAGACGGGTTCGGCGCAAGCGCTGAGATGTGTATTCTGCGGCAGAGTGGACCTCGACGGGGACGAATCCGCATCTCTCGTCCGTGTTCGTCTGGACTGGTTCGCCACAATGAGGACAGCCCTCCTTTGGCTTGCTCCTGCCCCTGAAAGCGCGCTCAGAACCCGCTTCTGCTTGGATGAACGGAAAGATCTTGAAACACTTGGTGCACCGAAAGCGCTCTGAGTATATTACAGCACGCACGACGTCACTTGATGAGATCCGAAAGATCTTGTCAATTGACGGAGTCACAAGCGTGATCACCTTATTAAGCGCTGCCCTGAAATCGTCGCAGGAAAACAGTCCCATCGACTTGGCCGCGATAAAACATGCCGCTGGGGACGCATCAATCAAGAGAGTCGCCCGGCCCTCCAAAGCGGCGGCCAATCCGGTGCCGCCCGAGCCACAGAATGGGTCAAGCACAAGGTCTCCGGATTTAGTGTAATGCCGTATATAACGCCTTATGGCCTCATGGGGTTTCTTAGACCAGTAACTATGCACGTCGTAGATTGCCGTGGCTTTAGTGGAGTCAATCGGCTCGTCCAGCGCATCAATGGCGTAGGCATCGGGCTGAGAGCTGTTACCCGAATGATGAGCGACAAATTCCCTAAGGAGCGTGTTTCTACGATCTCGCGAGTAGTGCGATTCTGGGGGCGCTACGCCAGGCTTCTGGAGTAGGCTCGGCTGATCAGCTCCGAGCTTAGTACGAGTCGACATATCTGCTATTTCATCCCCTTTGGAGTCATTCCAAGGATATTCCCCAGTGCCGGTGGTACACGGCGCACTACACGTTCTAGGTTGAGCCGCACGGAGAAGGGCTTGGTCGCAGTCCTCCTTAGTGTCTTCCTGCCATCGCGGAACTGAAGAGTTACGCTCAATGCTCGGGTCATCTGACCAGCTTTTCTTTCCTGATCTGTTGCGAGGGTGGCGTCGGGTTTGAAGCTGAGTGGAATGATCTGCAGTCCAGGCTTGAGATAATAGACGTGTCCAGGCGTGGAGACCGAATCAGGCTCGTTTGCCCAGGACGATTCGACGTCGACTCGTAGATCTTCCTGCATCGACCGGATGTGCACGTGCACTGTCAGATCCTCACCTTCGACAACTTCAGCGGGCACCTCAAGTCTCTCTAGTACTACTGTCCCTTGGTCGTGGAGCTTCACCCGCAGCACGGCCATGGGCACGAAAAGCTCCTGCATCGAGATTCCACCGTGTGAGTAGGCGTCGGGGTTGTACTTGTACTCAGGTCTGCTGAACGAGCAGCCGTTCCTTGGGAAGACCACGGCCTGGAATTCTTTGCTGACCAGTTGCCCATTCTTCTTTGTCCAGCTTTGCTTCGCAGGCATTCGCAACTGCGCAGGAGTGAAGGGAATCACCTTTTTCCGAAGGGCATCCGGCAGATCTACATTAGACCATGCGGTCTTGAGGCGGCAGTTGAGATATGAGCAGTCCTCGTTTTCGTTGAGATCGTAATCCTTAAAATAAATGCGTTCTCGACCCACCGGTCCGAATCCATGGTCGGCGGTGACGAACACAGTGGTGCCGGGCGCGAGTTTCTTCATCACGTTCATCACCTCTGTGTCGAGGACGTTCTGGATGTGCTGTTCGTAGATGAATGACAGTGGGCGGGAAGGAACCTCGCGGCCATCGGGCAACTGTTTCAACTGGATTTTGTGGAGTTCTTTGTCGCAGAGCTCGAAGATGTAAACATCAAGATTGCCGATACGATATCGGACCGTCTCGCCGGTACCAGCCCCATCCGGCTGCACCGTTTTCGAGTCCAGCTTCAGATTGAAATCTCGCTGGAGCGCTGTCTTCAGAAGCTTGTCTTCGGCCTCATCCGTGTTGAACTCGTCTGGGAATGTCCCAGCGCTGATAGCCTTCCTCGTAATGTGGGTCTCCGACGGTAGGAGTGAACAGCCGATATAGTCTTTGACCGCATCCATCCGCTCGATCATGCGCGGCTGCAGGAACTCTTCCCAGATGTCGTACCGCATGCCGTCGAAGATGAACAATGCTGCCTTTCCCACCTGTGGGTCCCACATTGGCTTGAGGCATCGCCGTAGGAATTGGCTGGTGAGGATGACATCAGATTCGCCCTTCACCCACGTGGGATACTCTTTTGCGACCAGATCCTGGAACTTGTGGTTGAGTTGCTGGAGTTGGGCGTGCACCTGCGTAGAACCTTGTCGGACCTGTTGGCGGATTCGCAACAGGGCGGTTTCGAAAACTGACGGCAGTGTCTCGGCAGACCGCGGAAGCAGGTCGGAGCCGTCCACCAGCCGTTCAAGTCGCGATAGGTAGTACTCCAATCGATTCAGCTTCTTCCGGTTCCACCAAATGAAGAAGTGCCGGATCGTTAGCTTGTCGGCAGGCGTGACGGTAAGTTCCTTGAGAACCTTCGTGAGATTCACGCGCAAATCGTGGATTCTGCCCACAAGCAAGTAGGCATCTTTCAGCTTTTGCCAAGCCGGTTGGGCGCGTTTGGCGACGAAGGGGATATCTTTCCCTCGATCTTCGCTGTCGAGCACACCGAGGATCTTCTTGTGCGCGTCAAGAGCCGGACTGTTGCTGAGGAGGTTGTCGACGGCAAGAAGTAGGCTGAGGCTCCGGAATAGCGAAGAGAACCGTTCGTTTTGGAGCACACTAAGGAACCCCTGCGGCTCCTTAAGTTTCATCTGCTCTAGTAGCAAGAAGCTGAGCGCGTCCTTGGACAGACCACTCTCGACCTCCGTCAGGTCCTTTTCTGCCTGTTGGTGATCCAGGTTGATTAGCTTGGGCGCCGCTTCCTCCAAGGTCTCTCTCGAGATGCCGGAGAACGGCTTCATAGTCGCGTCCACATTGGCGAGCAGCAGGTTCCATGACGGAGAATGCTGCGCGAGGATCACCGACATGTAGAACGCTCGAAGCACCTCCTCCGGGTCGCGCTCCGCCAGCCAGCAGAATGGCGGCGGCGCTTTACTGAGCTTTTCCATCACCGGCTGAGTCACCTGCGGCGCAAGGTCCTTGAGATCTTGCAGCAATTCATGGTGGATCAGGCCTACCTTCCAGTAGTCGAGCGAGTCGAGAGTTTTGAATGCTGCCTCGGGCACACCGAGGGCAGCGAAACCGAGAATGGTCCGAAGGTCAGCGTCCGAAAAGCGTTCCTTGTCGGCCGCCCGGAGGTTCTCATGAGCGCGGATGACGTTTTCCAGGTGGCTCATAATCAACCTCGCAACACGGGGTTGATTCACCTCCTGCGGCCAATCGGGATCGCCGGTCCGGTCTTGAAGGTACTGCCGCAGATCCAGTGTGACCCGTGCCTCCGGCGGCGTCTTCGCGAGAAGGTCCGGATAAAACGGTGGTGGAGCTTTAAAGAAGCTGGTAGTGCCCTTGGAGCGCACGGACGACCGGTCAACGACAATTAGCTTCTTGATCTTCGATTCTGCCTGGACTCGTTCGAACGTCTCGCGAAATGCGAGGTTAGTTGACGCGGATACGAGAGCGAAGCCGTTCTCACGGGCGAAGCGGTCGACGGAGGACTGATTGCCGTCCAACAGCCTTAATGCATCGCGCACCAGGACTCGATCGTGGTCTTTCACCGCTTCAAGCTTCGAGAGTGCCCAATCCGATAGTTGCATGGCTGTGGTGTCCGCCTATTCAAACCGAAGCACTGGCAAGGTGTCTTCGCCCTCACCAGCTTCTCTAAACCTGTCCTGCAGGTACTTTCGGAACTCGGCGACGACGGTATCTACCTGGCCCTTCTCAACAGTATCCAGTGTTGGGTGGAAGTCCTCCATCTTAACCACAAGCACCGAGATCTTCTTCAGATAGCGATTGATCGTCTGCACCACGCCGGGGTTCTGCTCGGCCTCCGGCAAGAGCAACTTGCGAACATCATCCGGGGTCTTGCAGGACAGCAGTTTCGCGATGACGGCTTCGCTGCGGCCTTGCTCCAGTCGTGCCCGAACGGAGGGACTGAGGAAGATACCCAGCTTCTTGCCGAGCGCTTCGTCATAGATCTTTATCGCCTGGCTCGCACCCTTCCCAGCGGCTAGAACCTTTTCAGCGGCGTTGGCGAACGTGAGACCGCAGGAGTGCACCGGCCCACGCTGGAGTTGTTCATCTATGGAGTTCTTCGAGACGCGACCCGGGTCGAACATTTGTTGTTCGATTGAGGTCAACTCCGCAGACAGCTCGTCGCTCGTGCCAGGTTGCAGGGCAGAGACACCCTCCAACACCTGGAAGGCCTTGAACTCTGTTCCTGTCCGCAGCGCCTGAACCTGATCCCGGCTCTCGTCAATTGCTGCAGTCGTATTGCTGAACAGGGCGTCGTACTGGGTGGTGTAATCGCGCACCAGTGCACCGAGCGTGCCGGTTTCCTGCACGTCCGCCGGGATCTTGCCGATAAGCTCCGTCTTCAGCCTGACATCCGAATCGATGAACGGGTGCAAATCGGCCAGTTTCTCTGTAATGTCTTTCTGCTGTGCCCGGAGCGGCTGCAGCTCTTTGGCTTCGGGTAGATCGTGCTGCGCGTACTCGTGCGCGATTCGGAGTTCATTCTCATACCGCAGAAACCGTAGAACATTGCGGTAGTCCCGAATGCGATTTCCCAGGTCGTCGATTTCCTGCTGCGCTGAGTTGCCGGTGGAGTAGGCCTGATAACCAAATGCCTGTTCGAGCGCAAACAGCACGAGCGCAATGTCATCGCCGCTAGAGACGTCAGCTTCGAACAGCTTCGCAATCTGGGCCAATTCGCCGTCGTAAGGGTTCGTGGTCCCTAAATCCTCGAAAAGAGCACGGCAGATCTTGAGGCTCCGTGCCGACTCATCCTTTTCGGCGGCGAAGAGATCCTGTAGCTTCTTCCGGTATAGAGAGATGACGGCGTCGTCATTGGTAATCGGTAGCGCCTCATCAAGCAGCTTCTCGGCGTATGGGCGAAGAACTTCCCAATTTTCCGGCTGCGCCATCTTCTGGACTTCGGTCAGAGCGTCGAGGATCTTCGCAGAGAAGTCGATGTCGCCGATGTTGGCGTAATCGATGCGGTTGCCGGGGACTCCGGCCTTAGCGTGCACGCCTACTCGAACCTTCCCTTCTTTCACGAGGCACAGGAGGAAGATCTGAATCATCCGCCTGGAGAGGCCGTAGTTCTTGGGCACGCCGGTGCCCATGAAGTTCTTATAGAGCGTGACGACGCCCATCGTGGAATGCTCGTCGACAAGCTTCTCATCGATGAACTTCCACAAGTCGGCAACGAAGGGGTTGTCGGTGGCATCCAGCTTCCGCTCAGCGCTTTTCTTGATGATCTTGAGGCCGAAGCCAAAATTCTGCGCCGCGCTGATATTCTGATTGGGCTTGGCATTCTTCGGGATGTCGCCGGTTTTGACGATCCCGTTGATCACCTTGACCGCCTCCTCCCGACGGAATACGAAGTTGGTGGGCAGTTCCAGGTCGCGTGATTCGTAGATGGACGAAAGCACTTTCTCAACCAGTGGGCTGAGGATGGTCGGCAACTCCCCTGCTACCTTGAACTTCATCTGTGTGTTGTTCAGGGCATCAATGCGCCCGCGCCCATAGCTGGAGTCGACAATCTTCGCGATGGATGCCAGTTCGGTCTGTAGGTTAGTAGTGACCCAGTTGATGATCGTGGTGGCGTCCTCGGAGGTCTTTCCTTGCCACGACTCGATCAGCTTAACGTACGCGGCGAAATCGAGCAGCTTAGCCTGCTCCTCGGGAGTAAGTTCGTCCGGACACCAGTAGAGGACCCTCGGATCCTTGGAGCGAGTCAGCAACTTGGTGAGTGCTTCCTCAGAGACCGGCTTCGTGCTGATGTGGACTGCGAAGTCTTCCTCGGTCTCGTCGGTGCTGATCGCCGGAATCAAGAGCGAGTCCCCGGCGAGCTTGGCGAGGTCGTTCAAGCAGATCTGGCCGTCAATCTCGCGGCCTTTCCACGGGAGGGTGTACTTCTTGCTTCCTGCCTGGAGGTCCCTGAAGATCGAGCGTACGCCGTTGGAAACATCGATCTTCATCTGGCGCGTCTGCACTGGCCACTCACCCAGCATCAGCAGTTTCGTCCAGGCCTGTTGAAGGAGAGCCTTGTTGGCCTCTGCTTCGTCCCTTGCTTTCTGGAACTCGGCCTTGGCGTCGATGCCGGCCACCACCGGCTCGAAACGATAGAGCGGCTTGCCGCCCTCATCAAATGACTGCGCAACCTGACGGACCTGTTTCCTCAGGTTCTCAGCGAGCGACTCGTAGTGCTGAATGTTCTCGTCGGTGGTGGAGTCCGGTTGTCGTTCGATCAATACAGAGTTGGCGATCTCTTCAGGGTTGAGACCCTGTTGGCGGGTTCGGGACACGTGGAACAGGAACAGCGTTTGGATCGTTTTCACCGCACGATCCCTGTATACCTTGAGCGCTCCAGAGGTCACAGCCTCAATCTGGCGCTTGCAGGCCTCGTACGCCCGGTATTCGGCCTCTCGCTTCGTCTTGATGCTGGTGATTCCAGCGTGAACGCCACTTGGGTCTTCCTCATAGCGCACGGCCTCATCGAACAACTCCCAGAGTCGGACCAGTTCGTTTCCCTTGACCTTGATCTGATACTTCAGCGTTTGGTGCATGAAGTGAATTGCCGATCGGGTTGTGGTCAGTTCGTAGGAGACTGCTCGGAGGACCTCCAACGCCGGTTTGTGGAACGGGAAAAAGTGGGCGAACTCCGTTTCTCCGATTGCCGTTGGCCAAGTGAAGCCCTTCTTGTAGTGCGCATAGTAGTTGCTGATGGCGGTCGGGTCTTTGATCTCACGCACTCGGGCCAATACGATGCTGTAGTAGTCCTTGTCTTCTTCCAGAAGCTTGACCAGCTTTAACCGGTCGTCCGCGATGATGTTCTTTACGCCCATCTTGCTTTCGATAGCCTGCTGCGCGGCGCACACGGTCCAGACCGGCAGATTGTGGATCTTTGCGAGGCGATTCGACAGCACCACCAGCGTTCTTTCGTCATCTACCCGCAAGTCGTCATCGCGATCCTTCATGAAGAGGGAGACTTCATCCAGAACGAGGAGCACACCACTGTAGCCTTCGGCCATGATCACTTCAACGAGGTGCTTCAGCACATCCTCGGAATCCATCGCGATCTGAGGTTGAACCTTCAGGTACTCAGTGTAGAAGCGCCACAGTTTATTGCCGCGGCTCCGCTTGTACTCCGGCGACTTGTTCTCCTGGATGTCCGCGATGAACTTGTCGACTTCCTCGAACTCCTCCGGCTCCCAGAATTTTGGGTCGCGGAGAAACTTCTTCAGGTCGTTGCGGTATCGATCGACATCCTCCTTCAGGAACCGGTCAGCGAGCAGCTCCACTGGATAGAGCGAAAGATTCTTTCCGACTTCAGCTTGGAGTTGGTCCTTTGCGGCGTCGATGACGTAGTCAACCAGCCGCTTACCCTGCTCTGCAATGCCAACCGTCCCACCACCAAAGCCGACGAGGGTCTTCACGATAACGAAGATGCCCTTCTTCCCGCCACCGCCCTTGCCCTCGATACCCTCTTCCCAGAAGCGATAAAGAGACTCACGCTTGCCGCGTCCGGTCTTCTTCTCCTTCTGCTCGATCATCTCCCAAGCTTTCTTGTCTCCAAGGGCGAGAGCCGCCAGACAGCATAGTAGATGGGATTTGCCGGACCCGAATTCTGCTTGTATCCAATAGCCTTGACCAACTGGGTTTTCGCGCTTCTCTTTGTTGTATGGCGCGGCCATCTGGCGCAGGATGTCGGTTAGGAAGGGGCGGACCGGATCGAGCTGAAACTCCTCGATGGTCTGCAACTCCGGCTCGCGCTTCTTCCGTGCTTCAATGGCGTTGGAGTCCCGCCAGACATGCTTCTCGAGCGAGTAGACGGAGATGATCTTCTCTGGCGTAGTGCAAATCTCATCCAGACTCTTACGTGCGGTGAATAGGTTTTCAGCAGTTGGCATGGTTAGTGGTTTCTTCCTCAGCTACGCAGTAAGCTCCCAAAGATGATTTTCCGCGATTAGATTTGTGGGAAGGGTGTGCGCACTCTCCTCCAGTTCGGGAAACATGATGATCTTGCCGTGAGCGCGCTTGCCGGGCAACAGCAGGATCACGCGAAAGTCATCTGCGGCAATGGTCCGCAAGAGTGTCAATTCGACCTGATAGGAAAACAGTAGCTCTAGCCCGTTAAGCACCAACAATCCCGACGTCTCCAGATTCTTGCGAAGGAAACGCTCGAATGCGCGGGCCACGTGTGCTCGCACCGGCTCCGGCACCCTTGCCTCGTCTTCCACCAGTGCCTTGAACTCGTCATCGGGAATCGAGTCGAGGATGCCGCGATTGACGTGCATAGGTTTGGGGAACTTGTTGCCGTTGGTATCCTTCGCCTGTTGCAACTTCTTGGCAAACGACTCCAACTCTGCGTAAGTGCCCAACACGCCATAAAGGTGGCGACCACCTTCAAGGTGGAGTTTTTCCCTGAGCGCTTGGATGATTTCGGTATCGGTCATTTGCGCACCTGCGAATCCCTGAGGACTGTTACTAAGGCTGCGAGATCATATTTGGTGGTAAATTGGCGCACTGAGTCTATCTCAGAGACCTTCGATATCAAGCCCCGATTGCGGAGTTCGTAGATGCTGGAGAGGATTCGATCTGGATTCCAAAACATAAGACGAACTCCGGGGTGCGATTCAATCGATGCCAAACTGTATATCCCCGGTTCGGGGAAGAGGCCGTGCAGGATGAAAGCGAAAGAAGGCAGCGCGATCTCGCGGTATGCGAATTCGACGCTCCGCCGATCTGAACGGGCGATGCAGGTTGTCACTAGGGACTCGGCAATGGCCTGGCTGCAATCATCGAGTGTCCGCGACTCGGGGAACAGATCTTTGAGGTAGGCGCGCAACGCAGCTCTAGTGACAGTGCCTGCACCAATAGCCGGAAGGAAGAACTCTTCGACCACCTTTGCCATGAGTGGCTCGGATTGGCAAAAGCGGTGGAATACAACGTCGCGCAGTTCTTGCTGACCGGCGTATAACGACGCAAATTGCATGAGAGCCCTGTCGGGCGCACCACCTGGGAACATCCTCTTCAGGACGTAATTCACCCTGCGGCTGCGAGTGGTTTCGGAACTGTAGTGGAGTCTAGACCGGACAAATTCCCGAAGCTCGTCGAGGTCCGTTGTGTCGGGGAGGAGCGGAAGAAACTCCGCGGTCTCCTTGAGCAATGATTTCGAGAAGACTTCGATGCCCCGAAGCCTCGGCTGGGATCTCGAACGCTGCGGAGTAGCAAGTGTCGCAAGTCGATGCTCGGTTTCCTTCTCGCCTGGGAGCGGAGGCTCTAAAAACAGACTTGGCTGCACCGCGTCGGCACCCGACTTCTTGGCGGGAAGCGACGTGCATTCCGCGCTGGCTCTGATGTGGTCAACGAGCTTTAGCAGAACTGCCGTTACCTGCTTGACTCCAGCCTCCGAACACAGAGTCGCCGGATCAAGAGCGAGCACCGACGAGAGGTTCCCGTATTTTTCGATCAAACGCCCGGCAATGGGTTGGACGTCACGCTGCGGTATGGCATAGCAAAGCAGCAACTCAAGCAGCGCTTCGTCGGCAAGCGCGCCAGTTTCGCGAGCAAGGAAGCGGTCGCGGAGGCGTTGTCGATGTCCTTCGGCAGGGGTTTTCAGAGCCATTTCTAACCTCGGCGACCACAGAGTCCCCAAGCTCCGGATTCAGAGGAAGTTAGAGTCAGCCATGGATCGCCGCAAGTTGACATTCTACCAGCCCATGCACCGTTACGGCCTCTGTTTGCGCGGCGACTTGTGCCCTTGAGGGATATGGAAGGGCTTGACACTTTCGCCGACGCTGGAGGCGATGTCACGGCGGGTGCAAAAATACTCATTCCATGTGGTGAAAAGTTCCCCTCGGAAGCAGCATAAACCCGTACTGGCCTGACGGGCGGATTCAGCGGGGGACCGAATTCCGTCCATTATCGGGGAAACGATTGAGTGTGACCCAGATCTGAATCGGCAAAATGGAAAACATGTGATTTAAGCGATCATTCGAGCTTGCTGCCCAAAGTGCTAGGGGCGATCGAGGAGGAGTTCTCAATTGGGGCAAGCGGCCATCCCGCCGGGCAAACTGTGACCGTTCGAACCGACAGATCTCTGGCCACAAGTCGCCCACAATCAATTGGTTAGCTGGTCAGCTAGAACTTCTCGGGAGCGAAGTCTTCAACGGCCTGCAGATTCAGAGCATTCCCGAAATGACTGAACCAAAGGATCCACAAGCCAAGGAGGGACGAATTGAGGAAGAGCCGTTGCGGACGATTTGCAATCAGGAGGTTCCATTGCCGCTTCTACAATTCCTTCGATTTGCCAAGGCGCAAGAGCTGTCGAAACAGGCTGCGACACTTCGTCAAATAGGTGAACCACCTGTCTTTCCTCCTACCATGCTGGCGAGGAGTCACTTCGCTAGCGCGAAGAGTAGGGGTAATCTGCTGCTCAATGGAACTGCGATCGAATCTTGCAACCGATCCAAACTGGAATCCGCTCAAGAATTGTTTGCCCGAGGCTCATTGCAGGGAAATGATGTGGATGTTCCAGCTCGATGGCCTGGAGCACTACAAGCACATCGAAACGAGGCGATACCTGCGCCTCGACGCCGAAGGGAAATGCTACGTGCCGGCGGACGCCGGCTGGAAGGAGGTGCCATTTGAAGACGAATGGAAGCGCGTTACCGGACGCGTCTGAGGATCGGGCGCAGCCCGTGGAGCCACCAAAGGCAGCAGCGGTAAAAAAATCGCCAGCGAAAGGAAGCTCGCGTCGACCAGAACGCCGGCGGCGCGCGGAAGCACCCGATCAGACCGTGCGCTATTTCGTCGGCCGCCCCGCTGCCGACGACGGCAAACCCACGCTGGAGCAAGAGGTTGCGAGCGAGCCCGAGGGGCTCGTGATCGCGTTCAAAAACGACAGCCGCGTGTACTTCGTTCATGAGTATCGCGTGACGCAAAAGATTGAAGGCAATGAAGTCCGGCTGGAGAAGCAGCCGGTGAACTCTGCCAAACGGGTTTCTACTGCCAACGCAAGTTGAGTAGAAGGCGCCCACACCTCATGTGGGAATCCGCTTTTGTAGCCCTTTAAAGCCGCAAAAGCAACCTGTCCAGCCGTATCGCGACAGGCAACACAACGGAATAGGGCGGCTTCTTTACGGAGGCCTGACCCGAAACACGAGTGTTTCGGCAGCAGGCCAGCGAAGGACCCCGCTCGGGTACTGCGCACTTGAGGGCTTCCTCAGGAACGGTCTGTTGTCCCATCCCACAACCGTTTCAAGGAGAACTCATGAACAGCCAAGCAACCGTGGCAACGAATTCCGGCCTGAAGGTCCTCAGCCTGATGGTCAACAAGGAAGGCAAGATCGAACGCAAAATGCCGAATCTGAGCCCACAAGCGCAGTTGAACAATACGCTGCTCGAAGCCCTGTGCCCAGGGATCAAAGTGGCGTCTGTCTCTGTGACCCCGGAACCGCTCGACCAGGTGGAACGCGCGAAGGTGGAAAGCACCCTTTCGCGATTCGCCCTCGACGGTACGGAATACCGGCTCATCGGCGCATCCGGGTCTGCCAAGAACGGGAAGTATTACGCCGTGGACGCTCGCTATGAACGTCCGCTGGCGGCGCGCTTCTCTGACTGGCCGCAAGCCGCAGTCACCTACTTCGGAATCCTCGTCTCGCCTTGCATGGTGAGGATGCAGATTCCCAATGGCCGAGTGACTGTTGTTCCGGATCTCGAACTGGGAACCAACGATTGCCGCGGCTGGCTGCGCAAGTCGATCTTCGACAAGCTCGGTCTACCGGAGAACCGTTTCTACCAATTCCGTCTCGCGTTCGCCCAAACGCAAGCGAAGGGATCGTTCAAGATCATGCCGGACGAAGTGGCCGATGCCCTCGACACCGATGTGGTTCTGCCCGTCTCCTCCGTCAAACCCGAATATAAAGGTCCATCCAAGCTGCTCGCTTGGCTCACTGGAGAAGCACGCACCTTCGCTGGCGAGATGATCCTTGGCATTCGGGAATACTCGCGGCCATTGGCTTTCGAGTCGAGCTACACGGTCGTCCAGCACGCACCGGAAGATTCGTTCGAACTGGAAATCAAGCCGCATGCCCTCGCCCAGACCGCCAAGCTGAAAGACCTCCTCGAATACCGCGACTACACGGGGCTCTTCGAACTTCTCGGAATCTCGGAAACCCAACGCCCTTTGTTGGATGAGATGCCCGCTGAAGACGACGATGCGACTTCTGTAGAGCGGACAGTTCTGGAAGGCGTTCTCAAGGCGGACCCGACTGGCTTTCTGATTCAGCATCCCTGGGTCAACAACCAGTTGGAACGTATTCTGGCGCGTTGGGCATTTAAGGTGTGCACAGCAGGTGGGTTTGAGATGCCGGCATTCGCGCTTGCAGATGACGGCTATTTGCTGTTGCACCAAGGACACGTGTACTCAGGCTCTGACTGGATGCCGCTGGACCGCTCGATCAATGCTCTGGCCACGAACCGGGGATTGGTTGTGCGGTATCCCGTGCGCATGAAGGAAGACTTGCTGCCGTACACGAAGATCCCGCCCACGGAAACCCGTCAACTGCTCGCGAAGGATCTTTCGCGGCAAGGCTGCCCCGATGTGGAGAGTCTTGCGGCACGGATCGCTTCGGAGCAACTCGAACTCGAAGGAACCTTTGTACTTCATTCGAAGACGGCGGCGAAGAACGGCGGTGATTATGACTTCGACTTTGTCTGCGTGGTGGAGAGCGATCGCTTCCCGCGGTTCGTGGAGCATCGCATTCAGTACAAGGGCAAAGGAGCGGTCGAAAAAACCAAGGCGAAGAAGGCTCGGTCTCCGTGGTGGAATCTTCCGCAGGTAGCTGTGGGTGCGATGGGCAATCAGATTGGGACCATTACCGATTTGATGACTCAATGCCTCGCTGCTGGCCGGGATGATTGCCATCGGGAACTCGTCGAGCAACTGCAACTCGCCCTGGACCAACTGAAACATGGCGTCACGCCAGACCAGGACAAAATCCGCGCAATCCGGGAGCAGATCAAGCAGACCCCGGCGGCGCAGTGGCTTCGTGCGAAACGGCTCCGGTCCATCAAGGATCTTCCCGAACGTGTCGAATGCCCTGCGACCGATCGTATTGGCGGCATGTACAACCTGGTCCGTAAAGAACTGAGCGACTTCTTCACCAGTCGAATGCCCGTTTCGCAGTTCCGCGGTCTTGTTCAGGGACATGAATTCTCCCTGGAGATGGCTAACGAATGCAGGCGGGTGAATCGGGCTTGGGCTCTCACAATCCAGGCCGGTCTTGAGAAGAAGAAGCTCCTAATCGCAAGCGTTCAGGAAGCAGAAGCGGCCTTCGAATCCGGCAAGGACAACAAGGACCTTCGCTCACGGCTTCTCCACACGCTTTGCCAGGCACGTGCGGCGTTGGCAACCTACGACCAGCAATGGCAGGAGGAAATCCGGTCATTGATCTGGTTTGTGCGGACCTGGGCAGCACGTAAGGAAGAGAACCGCATGGGTTGGTTGCAGGCACTGCACACGATCGTTTGCGGCACCAAGAACGAACAGGCTTCGGGATCGCTGCCCTTTTACGCGTTCCCGAATGAATTGCTCAAAGCCATCGTCGAGCGCACAGGAGGCCGGCCTGTACAACTGGCGGCGCCGAAGGTGTGTGAAGGCATGGTGGAAATGGACGAAGAAGGCCGATGCTTCCTCGTCGAAACCGTCATGGGCGAGAACGGGCAAAGCTATTTGAAGATGTCGTTCCTGATGGCGATCACGCCGGATGGGAAGGTCGTCTACGACAGCGGAAAAGTCGAGTGGGTCCATCCTTTCCCTTGCAGTCCGGGAATGGGTGAGATCCGCAACGGGAAATTCGAAGTTCCCGGAACGCGGCAACTCCCGCAAGTAGCTCCACCTGCCAGGCCCATGTGAACCAACCCCGAGCGACTCAGGTCCCGTGCATCCGCGCGGGCACCTGAGTCTGCCGGGCAAACCAATGGGAGGCACCAATGAAGCTATCCGCACTCTTCCCTTTGCTGGCCATCCTCGCTGCCGGCATTCTCACCGCACAGAAGCTCGAAACCCACACACCCGACCCCAAGAAGGTGGTTCGGGTGGAAACCGCGCGCGACCATTTGACCATCATCGAGCTCAACGAGCCCGTGACGATGGTGGCCGTTGGCAATCAGGACGCGTTCACGATTGAGCGGCGCGAGAACAAAGTCTTCGTGAAGCCCGCGGACGAGAATGCGCGCACCAACCTCTTTATATGGACGGCAACCGGCCGCTACAGCTACGAACTTGTGCCAGCGGCAGGTATTGATCAAATGCACTTCGCGATTGATCAGCCCCAGGTGGCGGTTCAACCGATTGCATCTACGTCGCCTCTCGTTCCAGATGAGAGCGCTCAGTCTCAGTTGCCGGCAGAGATGCTTGAGCAGGCGCAGGCAGTATTGCTCCACGGGGGCCGAGATCCTGGAAACCATGTCGAGGTGCTGTTGCGCGACCTTTACCGGAAGGAAGATCGCTGCTACCTCCGCTACGCAGTAGTGAATCATGGTCGGACCGTTTACCGGCTAACGATGCCGTCGGCCACTCAGGTGGAAGCGCTAAAGCCGCCATTCTCATTGATCCCTCTTGCCGGCCAGCAATTGACTGGTCGTTCCTCTCGCCAACTACGCACACGAACCGTTGGAAACCTCGACGTGGTTGCCGGTGAAGCTCCGGAACTTGTGCAACCCGGCGAGCAAGCCAATGGCTGGATCGCGTTTCGGTTGGAGTCGCCACTGGCAGACGGGCAGCTTGTGCGTCTCGGCTTCCCCCCAGATGCGAAGGCATCGGTCGAAGCGCTCTTGGTTTTGGGCAGACTGACCACTCAGCAGGAGGTGGCGCATGGCCGCCGATCCGGTGAATGAGTCCGCTTCTTTGGTGACAGCGAGCGAGGTCCACCAGCAGTTTGAGCTTCTGCTGCGTGACCGAACCCACATGGGACTGCGCAACCTGCTCAGCGATATAGCGATGGAGCCGCTCAATCCATTTCAGCAAGTGCAACGTCAGCCGAAGAAGTGGCTGGTTGCGTTCGGTGGGTTAGTGTTGCTCGCAGCGCTGATCGTCTACTACTTCCACCTGCGTTAGAGAGGACTCAGCCATATGAATAGCCAGTCTTCTCCAGACTACAAGTATCGGCCGTCGCTGATTGAGGAGAATCCGGCGCTCCTCCTGTGGTTGCTTTTGCTCGGCGCCTATCTGGTTGCGATGGCAATCGCGAAGTATGCCTGGTTCCTGCACGACCGCCAGATCGTGGAACTCACCCTGTGGATCTTGTTGCTTGCCGTTGGCTTTTACCTGCTGATCTTTGAAATCACCCTAGCCCGAAAAGCGCGAGAAGATTGCTGGCCCAACCAACTGCCCACAATCCCCGCGCGTGCTGATCGCCAGATTGTCGAGGATGCCTGGAAAGAAAGCGCAGTTATTCTGGGCTACGATGCGCACGGTAAGCCCTGGAAGTGGAGTGATGAGACTCGCGTCATGCAGGCGCTCGTCCTGGGTCAGACCGGAAGTGGAAAGACGACGCTGCTCCGCAACATCATCACGCAGGATCTGATGCGGCGCGTCGGACCAGCGGACGATCCGCGTCGCATCCCGATGGTGATCTTCGATGGCAAAGGGGATCTGGAGTTCTTCCACTCCCTGCTGCCCTACATTCATCGCGCCGGACGCCTGAACGACCTGCGGCTGATGAATCCGTCCCGCCCCGAATACTCGGTGCAATACAACCCGTTCTCGTCGGATGACGACAACTACATGGCCCAGGTCTCGATGGTCTTCGGGTCCTTCGACCTCCATGACGAGTTCTTCGCCAAACACCAATTGAACTACCTCGCCGACATCGTCCGCATCCTGCACTACACCGGTCGCGCCTTCAATTTTTACGACGTCATGGTGATGGCGCTGGATCAACGCGTGATCGAGGATCAGGTAGCCCTCGCTCGCCACCAGATGAGCCGCGATTCCAGCATCTCAACCCAGCGACGGCTGAACTTTGAGATGTCCGTGAAGAATCTCTTCCAGTCCTTCTCCGACCGGGACCGTGTGCCGAAGATCCAGGGTCTGCTGAACGAATGCATGACCTTCCTCGATGACGAGTTGAGCGTTATCACCGGACCCTACGACAACCTGCTGTCGATCAACGAGGTGATCGACCAGCAATTGATTCTGTTCGTCAGCCTGAACATCAACAAGAACACTGCTCCCGTGCGCGCCCTGGGGAAGATGCTGCTACAGAATCTCCAACTGGTGGTGGGCAAGCGGTATGAGTCGGAGTCCGAGCGGAAGCGTACGAACAAGCCGCTGTTCTCCGTCGTGATGGACGAGTTTGCACCATTCGGCTACCGCAACTTCGCGCAGATCCTCAATACCGCGCGCGGGACGAACACCGCCTTTCTGTTCTCGATGCAATCGCTCCCGCAACTCTTGCAGGTTGGCCGCGACTTTCAGCAGGACGTCTCCTCCGCTCCCGGAACAACCATGCTGCTCCAGACGCGCGATGAAGAGACGGCAAAGTACTTCAAGCAGGCATCCTCGCAAGTCCCGGTGCAGAAGCGGACGCAACAACTTTGGCGCAAAGACTTCCTCGGCTTCGAACAATTCCAGAAAGCCGTCGGCGCGACGGAGCGGGAGCAACTGGAGTATCGGGCGCTCGATCACCACATCAAGAATCTCGGCAAGGGAAAGATGGAGATCCTCATGACGGACCCAGTGCAGGGAACGATGCACGGCCGCTTGCATGTTCGCCCGCCAAGCGACATCCGAGTCCCGTGCTTCGAGCCGGGAATGTTCCCGAAACTACTCTCATCTCGCGCCGATGCTCGCGGCGCGAACCTGCGCTTCAAAGATCAGAAGTTGGCGGCGACGATCACATTGCCGCGTCGGGGGACAGTATGAAACGAATCCTCATTCTTGTCGCGGTGATTGCGCTGAGTCCGCGTTGGATGTCGGCGCAGGCCCCCGCGGAGCGCAAGCAGCCGATCAAGACCGTGCCGAGTGGGACGGGCAGCGTCGGCGTCAACCCGAACCAACCGTACCGGCCCGTTCCACTCAACCGTACCGCTCCGCGCGAAACAATCTTCGAGTTCTACCTCCGCGCACTGAATCCGAAGCAGATCCGCTGGGGCGATGAGATCGACCGGCGAATTGCACGGCTATCCGAACAGTCCATTTTGAATCCGTACTTCCGCTGGAGCGCGTTTCAGATGGGAGCAGTGCTTTTGCTACTGCTCGTCTGCTGGGTATGGTGGGACAAAATGCGACAGATCAAGTGGGTCGCGGCCGAGTGCCTCGCCGATGCGATCAACGCAAAACGTATCGCCGAAGATCGCGCCAAAGAAGCGATCGACCTCTACAACCGCCACATTGAACACTGCAATCGCGTCATCGAGAATCAGGAATCTGGCTTGCCCGGCGGCAACTCAACCGACACCTGGCGGCAGGAAGTCCTCACCCTGCGGAACAAGCTGACGGCCGAAGAGGCGAAGTCGATGCGCCTTCAGAAGGCGCTGGAAGATCGGGAATCGCTTCAGGCCGGACTCGAACAACGTCTCCGCCAACTCGAAGCGCTCGTGCAGGAACGCCAGAACGGCGCGAACGCAGAACTCGTGGCGCGCCTCCAGCGAGCCGAATCACAACTCGGGGACAAGAAGGTCACCAAGCGGGGGCCGAAGTGATTGTCCGGGTCCACTCATTGGGAAGCCTTTGGCAAACGAAAGAACTGCCGAACGGCGGCACGCGTGTGTGGAACACAACGGGAATCCGCGATGGGATCAAGGTCCGTTCGTACGCAACACTGTTTGGGCAGTTAGTTTTTGGCGCACGGTCGAAGCCATTTCTGCAGCAACCTTCGCAAGTTCAGGGACGAAACTGGATCGCCGGCGACATCAACGAATCCTCCGACCGGCGAAGCATGCGCCTTGTGTTTCCTGCTGCACCGGACTCTACAGCCGATTGGTATCTGACAACCGTGAACGAACAGCTAGTCGGATTGATTGGCCCAGAAGGGTTCGATCCCGAGCGATCCGTCGTTCTATCCGCGTCACAGCGGAAGGACAAACAGGAACTGCTGCTACTGGTAAAGCCACTTGCCTGGCTCTCTGGCGCATCTGGATCGGCAGTCTTTGAGATAGCCGAACGCGGCCCAGCGCGTTGGAAGACACGCGGGTGGTGAGCGATGCGCTATGCCAAAGGCTCGATCGCTATCTCGGAAACGGCAGACAAGCCCATCCTCCGCACTGTCTACTCCGCCGGGCACGCGCGTTTCGACCAGTTGTTTGAGAGCAACTTTCCGTACTCGCAGTCGAAGAACTTGCGGGACTCGCTGGCGTGGCGGGTGCGTCGCTTGGTGCAGCATGGCTTTCTCGATGCACGATGCGTTCCTGGAATGCCGCCGGTTTTGACGCTAGGCGAAGCAGGCGAACTCTACTTGCAGAGTGAAGACGGTGCAATTGTGGAACGGCGAACACGTGCGCGAGGCACCAATGCGCGCAGCCAGGTGTGGCATGACGTCGAACTGTTTGGAATTCAGTTGGCGCTTCGCCGCGCGGGAGTGGTGCGGACTTGGCAATCTGAGGCGGAGGTGCGCGCGCAGAATCGCGTCGCCAGCATTCGATTCGTGAAAGAGTACGACGCTGTAGTGTCGTTCCGGCTCGGCGACAGGCGAGCTGAAGTCGCCCTTGAGTTCGAACGAACCGTCAAATCGGCCGACGCATACTTCCGCATATTCACGCAGCTGAAAGAGGAAGGGCAGCTCGACCGTTTCCTCTTTCTCGTGCCAGACAGCAAGTCGCAATTGCTACTTCGCGACGCCGCACCGAGCCACTGCCCGCGTATCTGCGTCGGGCTGACCCGCGAATTCCAGAGCCAACCGGCGACGGCGCCTCTGCTGGAACTGCGCTCCACTAGCACCGTAACTCTCCAGGACTGCCTGGCCTGATCCAGCCGCTAATCCGAACTTCATTGGCTCCGGTATGGCTTTCGTTTGAACTCCTATTGCCTTCGCGCGCCCACTTGTAAATCGCTGAAACCATTACGTCCAATTTCCGACATCCCCGGACTTTAGCAAGGCTGCCGCCAGCCAGAGTGGCCGGAGAGTGGAGCGTAGAGAGTTGAGGTGAGGGAGGAGGTGGGGTGG
>Ga0224723_1000586_pt1 | contig 24739 bp, 17 predicted proteins | sample Balambano_FR2_Me_FD_161647 | JGI IMG/M metagenome (GOLD analysis project Ga0224723, IMG submission 161647) | Freshwater sediment microbial communities from Lake Towuti, South Sulawesi, Indonesia - Balambano_FR2_MetaG | ecosystem: Environmental > Aquatic > Freshwater > Lake > Sediment | place... | reverse complement strand
CATTTGGCATCGTCGATCAGATGCGTTAAGTTCAGGTTGAGCATGGCAGTAAAAGGGGACTTTTCTAGTTGAAAGCATTCTATCCGCTTCCTTCTGCCTCCATCTCCCCGTAACACCTATTGAGCCTAAAAATTTAGAGCTAATTTATGAAGTAAATCTTAGGCAGCTAAGCGTCTAACCATCAGACGCAGCAATAAATCACAAATCATGGCTTCACTCACCTCTCAATACACCTCATCATCCTTGCTCAAGCGGCGAAATCGCTTCAACCCACCGCAGGTTCGTTGCACAATCCACCGCTTCGGAAGTTGCTCAACCGTCTTGGAGATTCGCTCAATTACCTCTACTCGTACTTGCTCACCACCTTAGTACCGGACAAAAGCTTGCAAACATATAGTGGAAGGAGGTTTCATGAAAATTACCACATTCAAAGCATGGAACCCCCATCAACCAGATTACTCTAATCCAAAAAACAATAGACCTCTTGCACATTAGGTGAGGGAGACAAAGCGAGCCGTTAGTGACGCGGCTCTGTGGCTTGCCTGCGCCTCCAAATAAGAGAAAAATCACGACAGCAAAAAACACTATCGTCCTGATGCATTACAAAATAGCTCAGAAATTGTCTCTTGAACACTTCAAGCGTCGCCTCGCTGGACAGCGAAGCACCTTCCACCAGTTGGTCAAAGCGCTCAAACCCTTCTGGAGACCCACCGCAAAACCCGCTGCCAAACCGAAGTTAGTCCTACAGGAGCGCGTCCTGGTGTGCTTAGAATACTGGCGAGAGTATCGCACCTACTTCCACATTGGTAGTCGTTGGAGCCTCAGCGAGTCCACAGTTTGCCGAATTGTCCGTTGGGTGGAAGACCACTTGATGCGTTGCCGACAGTTCCGCTTAGCCGGCAAGAAACAGTTGGTACGCGGGTTTGGCACGCCATCCGTGGTCGTGATGGACGTGACGGAACCCCCAATTGAGCGCCCAAAACGACGGCAGCGACAGTTCTATTCGGGCAAGAAGAAACGCCACACCCTCAAGTGTCAAATTGTGCTGAACCCCAAGAGTGGGCAAATCATTTGCACCTTTTTGGGCAAGGGACGACGGCATGACTTCAAGCGCTATCAAGCCTCTGGCGTGCACTTTGCGCCGGAAACCGAACGTCTACAGGACAAGGGTTACCAGGGCATCCCCAAGGTGCACGCCAACAGTTGTCTACCTCATAAAAAGCCGAGAGGCGCACACCTCACTCATGAGCAAAAAGCTCAGAATTGCGCCTTGGCTCGTCGCCGAGTGGGCATTGAGCAGGTCAACCGCTGCTTGTAGCTCTTTGGCATCCTTGCCGAGCGTTACCGTAATCGGCGGCGTCGGTTTGGCTTGCCCTCTCATCTGATTGCCGCGCTCTACAACTACGAGCAAGCTCAGACCGCTTGATTCATCTAATCTGCAAGAGGTCTACTAATTTTGAGCACTACCAAGAAGCGATGGTGGCTTTTTGTACTCCCCTAACGATTAGATGCGCCCAAACGCAACTGCGACAGCAAACCGAGTACGATCGCCGCTGGGGGTTTGCCGGTGCTGGCATTAAATGTGCCGACTGAGGTGACGCAGCGAGTTGCAGAAAAAGGGTTGGATAGCTTGAGCGAAGCCGATCGCCAGTGGGATTCCCCAATCAGCGAAATTCGCACTGACAACGCTGCCTATCGCCAGTTTCTCCAGGAGATTTACAGCGAGTTTCACGAGAACCACGGCTCTAGCGAAAACTTTGAGAACTTTGTGCTGTCTCAGGTACTCTGGGATGAAACAATGGCGGCAGGCATTGCTGACTTTCTCCAAACGCAGCCGGATCATCAGGTCGTTGTTTTGGCAGGGCACATCATGTACGGCTACGGGATTCCCAGCCGAGTGCAGCGGCGTTTGGGTGAAGAGTTTGTGCAGCGATCGATCCTGCTCAATCCCACTGAGGATGCTTGGCGAGAAGCAGCAATCGCAGATTACTTTTGGACTAGCCCAAACTGAGTCGCTTCAGAAGAACCCCGGCTGGTTGCTGCTAATTAATTCTGGCGCGGAAGCGAATAAAGCCGTAGTAGTCTAAAGTGGTGCTGGGGGCAGTCGCAGTCGAGAGCGTCGAGAGCTGTACAACAATGGCTCCGTTCGTATTTGTGCCAGAACAGGTGACGGAGGGTGTAGTGTTGGCAGCAAAAAATCGTCCTCGATCGCCATCGTTCGCGTTCGTTAGATAAGCCGTCGGCGCGGTGGGAAAGCTGGTCGTGCTTAGACCGATCGCGATGCCACGATCGACTCCAGCCAAACCGCCCGCATCTTCGGGAGTCAATCCGCTAAAGGCATCGGGAATAAATGTGCTGTTGTCAGGAACGAGATCGCAGAGGTACACATTCGTAGCAGGTCTCCCTCCATTCGACAAAAAATAGATTGTGTATTCCACAATGTCTCCGGGGCGGACTGTACCGCCGTCGATCGTCCCTCGTAAATAGGTATCGGCAGGTGCAGGAAAATATGAATCATTATCGGTTGTGGTACTGGGATCGTCTACAAACACAGCAACGTTAACGCCATTGATTGCCGTAATCCGTTTAACTAGAAGTAGATTAGATGGAGACACAACAGTTCCATTATTGTTTTCCCCAGCGCTGTTGACGCGAGTTCCAACTGTATCGGTGTCGCGTGTGGGAAGGTAATTTGGACAGCGTCCATTTGCCTGTCCACTCGTCGCAGGCTCCCAGCAAGCACTGGTGTCAGTATCTTGCCCGTTGGCAGTCAGGCTGATGGATTGACCACTGTTGGCTCCCGCCAGAGAAGCTTGAACGGTAGTGTCCCAAAGGTTAAGAGAGCTTGGAGGCGGTGTATTGATGCCATTCGCTGAGCCATATGCAATGTAGTCTACAATCCGCAGTTGATTGTCGTACAGCCAAACATCATCCCCGTCGTTGTTCAGTTTTGGCGATTGCCCTAACCAAACCTGAAATGCCGCTCCGGGCGCTTGGTGATCAGCGGTGTTATCGCCAATCCAGATCACAGCATATTGTCCAGGTGCCAGAGTCGTACCCGCGGGAAAGACATGTGTGAAGCCACCCGAACCATCCGTGCTGTTGTCAATTAAGTTGCCGTCAGACAGTCTCCAGCCGCTGAGGTCGATCGCCGTTGAGGAAGCATTGTAGAATTCAATAAATTCATCATTGGTTGCGGCGGCAAGCGTGCTTCCTGTTTGTCGATATAGCACTTCATTAATCACAATCTGCCCAGCAGTCGGTGAGACAGCATACACCTTCGTGTTATCAGTTGCAGTATTGTTACCAGACGTAGGATCAATTACCCCTGATGGGGGTGCTACAGTTGCCGTATTGGTGATCGTTCCGGTTGCTGTGTGCGACACTGTGCCAGTCAAAGTTAAGGTAACGCTTTGACCAGAAGCAAGATTAAGCCCAGTCCAAACCCCAGTGCTGCTATCGTAGCTGCCTACGCTGGGTGTGAAGACAGGATTCTCAATTACAGATGGCACTGCATCACTGACGGTTACACTGCTGACTGGGCTAGGACCGTTGTTTGTAACGGTGATAGTGTAGCTGATAGAACTTCCTGTCGTCGTTGTTGTCTGATTGTCCGTTTTAGTAATGCTTAAATCAGTAAATAAACTAAATCCAAAGTTCCGATTTGTGACCGGGCTACCAGATAGTGTAACAGCTAGATTATTGGCAGTACTCAGCTTTAACGTTGCTGGAATATCAGGATCAGTTGTATCAACCTGAATACGATAATTGCCGTTAGGAATGCCAGTAAACGAGTACTTCCCATCAGCAGTCGTGGTAGCTGTGGCGATCGTGGTTGTGCCTGTACTGTTTAAGAGCCTGACTGTAATGTTTGCAGGCAAAGTTGACTCACTGTTATTAAAAGTGCTGTCGCCATTTGCATCCTGGTACAACGTACCAGAGATCGTACCCGGATCGATAATGTTTAATGCGGTCGTTGCAGCGCTGCTGGGGAGATAAGTCCACAGGTCAAGTCCTTTGGTGTCTCCAAAAGAACCTGTGCATTTTGTATTAGTATTACCGCCACTTGCTTGACCAAAGGCACGCTGATTGGTGGTTGTATCAAATCCATTAATGGGATCACTGAAAGGAATAGTCGGTGGGTTGATACCGCAGAGAACGCTGCCCGGAGTGCCGACAGCGGTGCCGTCAACGGTTATATAGCCTCGATCGTCATAGAACGCAGTTGTGTTGCCTAGCGGGTTAGATGCATTGAGCATCCTGATTGTAGGACCACCAAAAAAGTTATTCTCACCGTCAAGTAGTGGAAAGTGATATTCACCTGCATGGATTTTAATGCGGACTGGGTAGTTATCGCCAACTGGAAAGTTGTTACCGCTATTATCCTTTCCATTCCAGCTTACAGATTGTGAGCCAGGAGCGACAAGAATTCCCCGTAACACTCGGTTTTGAGGATGAGTCGGGTCAAAGTTAACGCCATCCCGACTGATAATAATTTCGTAGTTACCGGCTTCGTTACTATTGAAGGAAAAAGTGCCGCCGCCGCCGAGGTTGCTGGTGTTTGCTCCGGCATTACCTGAGAAACTTGGAGCACTGACAACTGGGAGCGTGGGAGTCGTGGCAATGCCAGTTCCATCAAATGTGCCATCGGCTCGATAGCGTCCGATGTAGGAAAGTGCCGCAGGATTGAGAGGATTCAAGAAGGTGGGATACTGAGGGCGAGAAAGCCGAGTTCCACCATCAGGATTTGAAACCTGACCGTCTGAACCAATAATGTCATGATATAGAATTGATGTACCATCGCTATCGAAGAAGCCAGCCTGGTTTCCATAGAGCAAAAACCCATTGGGGTCCATTCCTCTTAAAGTGACTTCATATCGATAGCCATCTGTTGTAACGGGGTAGATCGGAAAATAGAGCGGGCGACCATTACCACCAGTAAATAATGCCAGGTAATAGGCGAATAATCGTCCATTAAGGTCTGTTGTGGAGTTTACGTCACTACTGCGGACAGTGACATCCCAGGCGGCAACAGTGGTGTTTTGGGCTGTCTCAAAGTTTGCAGAATTGGCTAGACTAATTTCGCCAGTGGGAGAAGTACCAGTAGGAGGAGAACCACCTGATGGGGAATTACCCCCAGAGGGTCCATAAAACACCACATCATAAACACCTGTAGTCGGAGCCTGATAGTAACAGGGAATGTAGCCTCCGGAATTTCCTGTACCAGAAACAGACTGAGGTCCTGCCAGTTCCAAAGTGCGATTGGTAATTCTTCCTCGCCCAGTCTGACTAGAACAGCTAAAGTCAGAAGTGGCAGGAACGATTTCACTGCCAATACTTCCTGAGACTCGACCAGGATTGTAAATCTGAATATTGCCACTCCCGACTCCAACGGCACTGGAGCCTACCAGAATGTATTCTCCGACGCTGGCGTAGACTTTTAGTAGCGTTCTTCGTTGGATCAAACCGCTGACCGTAGTGGTTGTCCATTCCAGGTTTGCCCGAGATCCGGTTGCAGAGGCGGGATAGAGCGTGCGACTGCCCTCAGCGTGAGCTGCTTGTATTCCACAGCCGAAAGTACACAGTGAGAGCGCAAGACTACTCAGTAATCGCTTTTTTGTCGATCGCCTGTCGATTGCTCTCAAATGTCGCAGTAGAGATTTCATGGTTAACGTCCTGAGTACCTGGAAAGGAGATGAATAGAGTCTGGTGAAATGCAGAATTACAGAGACACAGCTCGAATGACGGCATTCAACGCGGGTTCTGAAGTGCCATAGCGGAGATCAGTGGCAGTTGCACTCACTACAGTCCCTGGCTGTAAATTGTCGAGTGTGAAGCTGAATCGACCTTCAGCATCGGTTTCTGTGATGGCGATCGACTCACTCAAAATTCCGTATTGCGAACCGGGTTCATTTACGCGATACAGCTCAATTTGAGTGCCGGGGTCAGCCGTACCGTCGATGTGAACCGTGCCATTGATCATGAAAAATTCTGGGCTGAGAAACTGTGGAGCATCGATCGCTCCATTGCCAGTTTCCTGCCGACGGTTTGACGAATTGCGCGGCGGATTGATGCCGTCACCTTGTTGAAAACTCTCAACTGCTACGTTGAGCTGGGTGTTGAGGTCAATGCTGAGTCCGGTTAACCGGGCAAAGCGATTGTTTTGAATCACGTTGCCGCTGCTTCGGGGAAAAGCACCTACGACAACACCGGCACCGGGCTGATCTGCGATCGAATTGCCTGTTACCTGATGTCCATTGCCCAACAGATAAATCGCCGCCCGCCGCAAACGACGACCGTTACCTGTGATTTGATTGTCTCGAATCACCACAGACCCTTCTGGCTTAAACAAAAACACTGCACTGCCAGCATTCCCAAAGATACGGTTTGATTCGATATGGGTGTTGTTGACCCTACCTTCCAGGCGAATCGCATCGGGCATTCCAGCAATGCCGTTGGTTTCGATCGCATTCTCCCGAATTTGCGAATTCTCAGCGCGCACCGCTGTAATAATGCCGCTGCCGTCATGATTGGCGATGCGATTGCGGCGAATCAAGGTGCCCACGCCGTTGAATACAGACACGCCAAAAGCAGAGCGGGGGAAAACCAGGAAGGTTTCTGATTCACCAGGAGCAATACCTATCCAGTTGTTTTCAATCACCACATTCTGCGGAGAGATTTCGTCTGGCAGCGGGAAACTGCGATCGAGCGGTAAGGGATGAGAAATGAAAATGTCAGCAGGCGGGGTGCTGGCGGTATTGTCGTGCGCTGCGGTAAATCCATAAAGGCTCAAGCCGCGAACCGTGACGCGATCGGCGGTGATCGTCAATCCGCGCAGCACTTCGATCTGTGGCGCTGGTGTGATAGCCACGATCGGAGCTGGAATTTCACCTGCTGTTGAGGTTGCGTCATACCCAGGCTGCATTGTGCCGTCGATCGTCAGTCCGGCAGTCGTGAGCGCAGGCAGCATTTCACGCAAGCGAATCGTGGTTTGATCTGGCGGTAGATTAAACTCAATTCGAGATGAAGCAGGCTGCGCTAGCGATTCGACCTGAGCAGCTTCTGCAGGACTGAGCTGATCGAACCGCCGCGTGCCATTGGTCAACTCGATCGCCTCTCGCAGCGTCAAAGCACCGTCTGCCCGAACCTGATCTGTGGGACTGTTGACGATCACCCGAAAAGCAGGCTGCTCAGATGCTGCTCCTGTCTGTGATGATGCAAACAAAAGTGTTGCAGCCAGTCCAAAACAAGAGAAATGGCTGGGGCGATTGTCTCTATGGTGGCGGAAGAGTGACATAAAGCTACGGGAGGTTAAGGATTGGGGGATTCGGCGTTCGGATTCAAGGGAGCCAGCGTCAGCGGCGCGCTGGTGTCACTGGCAACGGGTTCGATCGCCGATTCTTGCTGCTGCGGTGGAGCGACTTCGCGGATGCCAAAATCTTCAAACAGGTTATTGTCGAGCTTGACGGTAATACCGAGGTAAGGTCCACCGGCTGAGCGAGAGCGATCAAAGTCTCGATCGCTGACATTGCCGAAGCTATAGCCAGCCGTGAGCCTCAGGTTGGGCGTGAGGTAGTATCCCGCTTCCAGCGCCAAACCCGTTTCGCTGTAATCAGCGCTGGGTTGACTGATCCAGCGGACTTCGGCAGCCACATCCCAGCGATAGCCGAGGCGGTAGGTTGCGCGGACTTGCGCCAGCGTAATCGTACTGGTGCCCACTAAATCTGACGCAAGGTAGGAGGTGCTGCGGCGTAAGGCGAACTTACTGTAGAATTCCCAGCGCCAGTTGGGGGCGTAGATCGCTTCTGCCGCCAACACATGCTCGACAGAACCTGTGCCGCTGCTCGACAAGAGATCGTCAGGAATGATCGAGGGATTGCGACGATATTCGTATCGCAGCAGCGCATTGAACTGATCATTGGCAGGATTGCGATACGCCAAGCCCAACCGCAGCGTCGTACTGGTGCCCAGCCCCTCAAGCCGCTGATTAGAGGAGCTGGCTTGCTGATAGTTAAGCAAAGCGGTTAACGAAGGCGTGACCCGTCCGAGTGCCGAAGCGGTGATCACCGTGTTAGAACCACCAGAAGAAGTGCGATGCTCAAAGCGGGCGTTTGTCTGAAAGTTAGGGTTATCGGTGTATTCCAAGCCAATGCTGTAGCTGTCACCGTTCTCAACGCCCAGCGCCGAGGCACCCTGACCCACAGCATAGGGCTGGGGAAATTGCGCTCCGGCTGCAGTTGTGTTGAACTCGCTAGCGAACACATGCTCGTAGGCGAGGCTGAGCCGCAGTCCAGGAGCGATCAAAATTCCCTGCTGGAGTCCGATCGCTCCGCTCATCCCGTGACTGCCCACCAGCGAAAATCGTCCGGTCATGGTGGCATCAGACCAGGGATGATAGTCTCCCGAAATATCGAGGCTGGTGATGGCATTGTCGCCCCGCTCGCTCTCAAAAAACTGCTGATTCAAGCTGACCGTAATTCCCGGATAGACCTGCCAATCGAGTCCCAAAATGGTGCGATTGGGATAAACCGGGTCATCTCCAGAGAAATTCAGCTCGTTCTGGGCGCGAAAGGTCAGGTCACGGGCGATCGGCACTACAAAACGTGACCGCAGTTGGTCAGACGTTTCGCGTAGGGCGTTTGGTTCGATGCGGTCTTCTCGATCGCGGTGAATCCAGTCCAGGGCGATCGTTGCCTCGCCAAGGCGCTGCTCTAAGCCAACTGTTAGCGTGGTCAATGAGTTATCGACGCGACTGCCCGGAGTCGGTTCTGCGCCAGGATTTAGCAGGTCAAACAAATCGTCGAGCTGGCGAGGAGCAGTGCCGAAATTATCTTCGTGGTCATAGGTCGCCCGCAGCGTGGTTGTGGCAGAAAGTCTTGCCTGAAGTTCTGCACCATAGCGAGTTTGACCCGGAACAAAGCTCGTTGTGGCAGTGTTCGCGAATCCAGCATCCGTAGAGCGGTAGTAAGCGCGTCCCTGCACGCCATCAAATAGCGTTGTGTTTGCCTCAATTCGGTAGGCAGAACCGCTGACAGCCCCTGAAAAGTCGGAATGGTTGCGCGAGTGAGCATATTCAGCGATGAGCTGTCCGTCTTCACTAAACGAAATCAGCGCGTCTGCCCCATACAGTTCAAAGTGGCGGCTGCCCTGATTTTCTTGCAGATGGCTGGCACCAATCCAGCTTTCGCGGTTCAGTTCTCGCGACAAGCTATACTGCAACCGCCCGCCGTAGATATTGGCATCCTCATCGCTTTCATACTGATAAGTCACCACAATGCGGCGCACCAGCACCCGTCCCTGCTCATCGACATCCGTTCTGAGAATGGGACGGCTAAACAGCAGCGTGCCGCGATCGTCGTCGATCTGGTAGTCAGCACCACGACTCAGTTGCTCACTTTCCAGGACAGTGCCCGGACGGTTAAACTCTTCGGTTTCGATGAACACGGTTTCGCTGCCAGGAATCACCAAGCGGCGCGACAGAAAGTAATAGCCGCTGGTGCCATCTGGGGCGATCGTGTCTCGCTGAAAGCCTTCTACGTTATTGCCATAGAAGCCGGTGATCCGCAGATCGCCCAGATTAAAGTTGCCATAGAAGCCGTGGAGCTGGCGACTGGTTGCTGTGAAAAGCTGCGATCGGGTGGCAAATTCCTCAGAGGTGCTGTAGTCACCCCACATGAAAAAATCAGACCCTGCGCCCGCCACCGGAGAAGTCCGCTCGAGCCGCAGATACACTTGATCCGTAGAAGGAGCAACAATGTCGTTAGTGGAACTGTCGCCATAGACCGGGTAAGTTTGGTCACATGCCTGGGTTTCACGGAACAGTGCGTCGTTGCCATTGCAGTCGCGGTTCAGAGGACGATCGCTGTTGTAGGCTCCGGTAAACTGCCACTCTCCAATGCGCGTTGTCGCAAACACTGCCGCATCCAGGTCTAGCTCAGTCCCATTGTCTTCGTCAGCAGGCAAAAAGTCGCGAAAGCTACCAAAAAAGTCGGTGCCTCTTGCCCCCAAGCGCAGGTTTACTACGCCAGAAATTAGCGTTGGATGCAGCGAGGTTTGAAACTCAATTTGGTTAAAGGCTTCGAGTTCGCCGGTCGTCGCCCGCAGCCGCACCGTTCCAGCATCCAGGCTCGATCGCAGCGCAGCCGTGTACTGTCCCTGCTGTGCCTGCACCTGAAAGCCGGGCTGATCGGTGTCATAGTCGGCACCTGTAAATTCACCCTGGCTAGCCTCCAGAGTGATGATGGCATCCCGGTTCGATCGATTGCCCGTTTCATCGAGCAACTCACCCCGGACTGTCGCTGTCGATCGTCCATCAGCAGGGATTCCAGCTTCCACGGCTTCCACGGTGAGCTGAGTTGCAGCGCCCCGCACGACGACAGTGGCTGAAATTGTCGCCGTCGTCGTTTGCACGGTTAGGATGTTCTCACCTTCCTGTAAACCCACGCCATACCAAGTTTGGGTGACAAGATTTGTATTGGCATCCGTTGCAGTGCGCCCAATCAGCGCGGGATCGATCGCATCCCCATTGACCTGAAGCGTAATTTGACTGCCAACTGGAAACTGCAAAATTACAGTCGTCGCGGGCACATCTAAAACGGTGTCAGGAGCAGGCGACAAAATACTGAGCGTCCGGTCGATCGTTTGGTTCGCAGGTGCTGAATCGTCTGCTGAAGGCGCAGCCTGGGGCACCTCCGACCCTACCTCGTTGGCGTGGGCAGGTGCTGGTTCAGCAGGCAGTTCAGTTGTAGGTGCGACAGATGCCTCGATCGCAGGCGATGCTTCATTAACAGGACTATCTGCCAGCGGCTCGATCGACTCAAGTTGCAGCAGATTCGGGGTCATTTGTGGCTCAACCGTCTGTGGCTCAACCGTCTGTGACTCAACTGTTTGTGTCTCCACTGTCTGTATCTCAGGTGAAGCAGCAGTGCTGTCATGCAAACTGGCAGACTGCGACGACGTAACTTCAGCCAGGGTAAAGACAGATTCAGAAGGGACAGGAATGGCTCTGGCAACGGTAGGAAGGCTCAAGGTGCCAGTGATCGCCCCTAAAATGCACAATTGAATCAAGGTTCTGGGGTTCACTGACCCACCTCCTCTTGAAATGTGGGTGTGACAGCAAAATTCATTCGCACCATGCCGCCTGGTTCGAGTTGCACGAGGCGCGAGGGACTGTTGCGCTCAATGAAGCGCAGGTTGGGGGCGAGCGTGTAACCAGGCAGACTGGTTAGATCCAGTGCTCCGGTGCGATGACCGGGCAGCACATTGGCGATCGAGAACAAGCCATTCGCGTCAGTGGTAATGCGATTGCCGTCATCGAGATAAATCACCGCGTTGGGAATACCTGGCTCGCCAGTTTGCTGCTCACCGTCAAAGTTTTTGTCCTCAAAAACTCGCCCGATGATCGTGCCGCAGTCTGAAACAATGCCCGGTTCAATGCGGAGCCGATGCACTGAAGGACCGTCGCGCACCACCCAATCGTTGTCGTCGCGTCTGCCTCTGGCAATTGCCGAATTCTCGCCAGTTCCCCGCACGGCATCTGGAGTCAACTGAGCGGCATAAGCGAGGCTGAGAACTCTGCCTTCAGGCAGCGACTGCTCAAGCTGAAGAGAAATCGTGGAGCCGTCATGGCGAGTTGTCACGCCGATCTGTCGTCCGTTCTCTAGTTCTGCCCGCACCGAATTGTTGATGAAGCTGAAGCCCAACGGCAGTGTGTCGGTAATGACCAGGTTTTCGATCGCCGTTGTCGATAGATTGCGTACCAGCAGTCGGTAGATCACGGTATCACCGGGTTCTGCCGCCGCTCGATCGCCAGTTTTGACAATTTGGATTGCTTGAGCCTGACAAATGCTGGTATCGAGATCCAGCAGCGAGAGGGATATCCCAACCTGTGTAGCTTCGTTGATTCTCAGCGTGCCGTCGAGCGAGGTGCGGTTGTCGGTCGCGCTGATCGGTCTGCCGTCCAGAGAGGTTGCCTGATATGCAAAGCCCTTAGCCGTGCGTTCGCCAATCACAATCCGAATTCGCCGTTCGCTGTATTCAGAATCAGGGGCTGGACTGACGACAAGAATGTAAGTTTGTCCGGGACGAAGCTGATTCTGCGCCAGCAAAAAATTGTATTTTCCTTCCTCACCATCTGTGAGGAAGAAAGGATTGCTGTTTTGACGATTTGGCTCTAATCCTGCTGGAATATTGTTGTTGGGATTATCAGGTAGCTCGGTCGCTGGCAACGGTAAGAGATTATGGACTTCACCCGTGTTGTCGCCAGCAGCAGGTCGATAGAGCGCGACTTGAATACCCCGATAATCTGGCAACGTCTCGCCAGCGCAGCCTGTGACTCGCCCAAACGGGTCGATTGGAGGCAGAGCGCGACCTGGAGGCAAGACCACGATCGACTGCTGCACGACACCCCCTCCACAGCCGCTGCTCAGGCTGACTCCCACCGTCGATGTGTCTTCTGGAACTTCCTGAATTTGGGTTTCTACCCACCAATCAATCTGCTGTCCGGGAGCCAGCGATACTGAAGCAGGAATGGTATCCATCCCTTCAAAGCCGATCGCCTGAATGCTGGCGGTGTCTGATATGCCTTGCTGAAGGTCTGCGACTGGGGGCGGCTGCACCTCGATCGAGGCAGAACCTGTGTTGGTCAACCGAAAGCCGAAGCGAATCATGTCCCCGGCGTGTAAGCTACTGCCTTTGCCAGCGCGGACATTGCTTAAGTCGGCTTCCAGTGCTTGTTTGGCAGCGGTCAACAGCTCTGTTTGGGTAGGAACCGCGTTAATCGCGTCTTGAAAGGCGGTCTGAGCGACTTCGTCAAACCGCACCGAACTCGTTGTAGTAGTGACAACGGCAGTTGCCACATTTGTTGCAGTCCGTGCTTCTGTTGCTGTCAAACCGATCGATTGCAGCGAAGAAGTCGCCAGTCCGGCGAGGGCGACCGCAAGTGGTTGATCAGCGCGACCGCTGTTGATTGCCTCGTCTTGAGCTGGAACAGCCTGAATAATCGCAGCTTTAATGGAGACAAGCGTTTGCTCTAAGGTTGCGTCCGCAGGCAGTGCCGCAAACGCTCTGATTACAGCCACGCTGCCTGCTTTGGCAGCATCGTCACTCCAACCTAAATTGAGCAGTTCCTGATGCAGTGCAGTGGCGATCGTGCCCAGGCTGTAAATTAACCCGCCCTGGCGATCGTGAATGCCCCGAGACGTGATGCTGAGCACACCACCAGTTGTCACCTGACTCGTGAGCACTTCTGAAAAACCGTTGAGCGTGACAGACGCGCCATCGGTGTAAGTGTAAGAAACTTGATTGAGCAATGTTGCGCCTGCACCGCTGGGAGCATTACAGCTTAACTGAGTTTCTGCAATTGCCGGAAACTGCATGACGCCTGTAGTCACAACGGTTGCAGCGAGGAGCTGAAATCCTTTCCTCAACGGATAGATTGACTGTGTGAAAGAGTGATTGATCACGGGTTTTTCCTCTGCGGCACCATCGCGTTGTCGCACGCCCTGCTTGCCAATGGACATACTGAGCCTGTGCAGACGAGCTGAAGCGATCCACCGCCTGCGGGCTAAACATTGAAAATTGGGTGAGGGGCAGATTGCCTGCCCCTGATTCGATCGCCCTTATTGCACTTGCGCCTGATACGTTGCGCTCACCACAGTGCCAGCGCTAACTGCATCCCCAAAATCCCAGCGAATGTGGGTGTAGGCTTCAGCAGGGGCAGGGCGGGTTTCGACCCGACCATCGGGTAGTCTCACTTCGATCGTGGGGTTGGCAACAAAGGTCGTGCCGCCGTCAATGCTGTAAGTGATCTCAGCGCCCGTCGTTTGATTCCAGATTGCCGAACCCAGCACGTATTTCATCTGCTGAGTAATGGGTTGAGTGACGACCAAATTGCGAACAGCTCGATCGCTCGTGTTTTGACCACTCAGGCTGTATCGCAGCACATCACCGGGATGCACAACTGCCTGACCGTTCAGATTCTCCCAATTCACCAGCGGCTGTCCCTGATCGTCTGTGGTGACAACCTGCTTTGCTGCCGATAGTTGCAGTTGCATTTGGGGTTGACGCTGCAAAGTCTGGGCAACCGTTTGACCTGCCTGCTGCAATTGAGCCATGACTGGCGTTTCCAATATGAGCGGGGTGAGCAGTACTGCGGCAATCGCTCCTAATCCCAACACGGAATGCAGACGCTTCATTTTCATAACCTCTCTTGAATTTCAAAACTTGAATGTGTGCAGTGACTAAATTTCATTGAAGAGAATTGGGGGTGCTCGCCCCCAATTCCCACCCGGACTCCAACCCTTAATTGATCCGGCGGCGGAAAGTAAACTCTCCTGATGCCTGCGGCTCTACAATCACACCCAGCGTGTTCACATAGCGCGTTACATCAGTCGTTGCTGTTGTGCCCGATCGATCGCCGCTGGGGAAGAAAGTGATTGTGCCATTCGATGCGGATGCAGTTGCAATCAGGTTGCTGGTATCAATGATTCCGTTGTTGTCGAAATCTCCTGCCCAGTTGTTGGTATTCGACGCAGATGGAACACCATCTTCAGTAATTACAACATTGGTGGCAGACAGCAATCGGTTGCCCGCACCAACTGGAGCCGTAGAAATATTGTTGTACCGGATGCGGTATTGGATGACGTTGCCAGGACGAATGTGTTGTGCAACGGTGGGGGCGCTGAAATCGCTTGTGTAATCGACCAGTTGGTTGCCGCTGGCATCCAGAATTCGTGCATCTTTTACCATTCGCAAAAAGCCGGTGTAGACGCGATTGATCGTGGCGTTGCGGCTGGGGTCAGTTGCATCAGGTCTGCCAGAAACACTGCCGGGAGTACCAGCAGGGCTATCAACGAATGCGTGAATGGGCACCGGGAATCCATTACCTGTTGTAGTAGACAGCGGCGTATCTGCTGGCAAGTTCACAACCACGGTATAGTTAACCGACTCTCCTGGCGCAAGGCTGGGAATCGTGATGGTGTTGCCAGAGCTGAAGACAAAGTCATTGCCGTTGTAGCGGTAAACTGCTGTCTGAGAGCCGTAAGTTAACGTCACCAGTGTATCGGTAGGCACCGTTCCGACTGCTGTGCCATCATCGGGAACCAACAGGATGCCGGTCAGCGGATCAGTGGAACTGGGGTTATTGATGGTGTTGGTGAAGGTAACATCACCTGGATCAATTAGAGCATCAGGAGCGGTATTTGGTTCGATCGCCACCGACTGGTTGGTGAAGTCATCATTGTTGTTGGTAGGTCCCACAGCCGCAGGTTGCCCGTTTGGACCATTGAGAATCGTTCCTGGTGCTGCCAGCGTAAAGACGTTATCTTCACCTCCCGGACCAGAACCAGTGTTGTTGTTGCCGCTGTCAACCCCATCGTTGGTGGGATTGGCAACACCATTGGTCGGTGTATTCGATCCGGGCGTTCCGTTATCGTTGAAGTTGCTGGGAGTCGCGTCTCCTGATTCGTCATAAACCAGTCTTGTCCCACCGTCCTGTGTTTGACCAAACAATTGGGCGATATTGGCGACCGTCGGGTTGGTGGTGATGCTGCTCGTCAACACCTGCAAGGTAAAGCCAGTCACCGTTGTATTGGTTTCGATGGGTGCGGTGTGAATAAAACCGATACGAGTCGCATTCGCGATTCCACCAATGTCTGCTGCATTGGTTCGCCAGTCTGCTTGGCTAGCGATCGTGGAGGTCGGGCTGTTGGTATAGACGATTGTCCAGCCAGTGGGGGCAGTAGGAGTCCCCGTTAGCACAGTGCCTGTGGGAATCGCGTCAGAAACGAGAATCTGAGTCGAAGGGCTACCGTTCAGCGTGATAGCAGTACCCACCAAGCGGGCTGGGGTCAATCCGCTGCTTCCGACTGGAGCCGTGGCATCCACTCTCAAACTCAAGCTGTAGGTCAATATATCATCAGTGAGCAGGTTCGGGTCGCCTGGGCTATGGTTGGTACGCGTCTTGAGCACTGCGGCAAACGCTTGAGGTTGCGCTCCGACTAACACCTGCTGCCGTGAGCTAGCCTCACGCTGACCATTTGCAGGATCTCCGGCTACTTCACCGGCAGCGCTACCAGCGTAGTCTACCGTGTAGACATCATTACCAGATGGTGCAGTAGGATAGGATTGGTTCTGAGTCCCAGCAGTATTATCGTTTGCGCCAGTGTTACCGAGTACAACTGTGATCGGTGCACCAGAAGGAGCCAGCGTATTGACTTGAACGGGAACCCGGACAACCAGCGAATAGCCAGCAGGGATAACACCCGGCGGATTTGCACCGATCGTTACACCCAGATCCGCAGTAGTCGCCCCAGACGTAACGTTGATGGGAGCAACGGCAGTCGTCGTGCCATCAGGAGCGATGTAGCCTGTGATCTGAACCAACGGCTGACCGCTAGCAGTTTGCTGAGTGCCAGGACCTGAGACCGCCGCCGAGTTGGGAATAAAGAACAGCGTGGGGTCGTTCCCAACGTTGGTGATCTTAAAGTCATAGTTGATGACATCGTTGGGTAGCACAGTGCCACCATTCACATCGGTCGTAGCCAGCGGCGTAACAGTAATCCCTGCTACTTCTGCCACTGTTACAGTCACCGTATTTGATGTGGCGTTAATGGGAGTTCCGGGTTGATTGGGGTCTTCATAAGTTGCTGTAGCAGTGTTGCGGATTGCTGTTCCTGCCGGTGTGCCATCTGCTAGCAAGGGTGTGACGAATTGCAGAAAGCCGCCAATAGCGAGTGTAGCAACAAGTAAAGGACGGTAGAAATGCTGTCGATTTTGTGGATGATGTTTGGGTGTTCTCATTTGACTTGTTTCTTGTCTACCAAGTTGAATTCCCTTACTTTCGGCAATCGATCGCCGCCTTTACTCAAGGTTGCGATCACAGCAGATAAAACATACGCGAAGGGGACGTACAGTTACTTGTGAGCTACAAGCAAGACAAAATAGAATTTCGCAACAGTGAAAACACCAATGTTCAGTTTCCAGAAAATTGTTTTTTTTGCGGAATTCTGAGTTGCTCAACTCTGCTCTTTTAAGAGACACAAAGCATCTCCTAACTATCAAGATATTCTTGAAAAGTAAAAAACTCGGGAAGAAATTCTACTTTTAATTCGTAAATCTTTTTCAGATACTTAAAGCCAAAAAATACGTGAGATCACTTTATTTTCTGAGTCTGTGCAATTGGATGAACAGCAATTTTAGTAAATTTACGGTTAGCAATTTTCTATAAGAGATAGCAATCCGATTTGAGTCATGAACTTTGGTGGCTGGTAATGCTGCACAGCGATAGCAATCTGTAAACCAATAGCTTCAATCATTGCAATCGAGACAATGAACTGTCTTAAGTGTCAATCCGCTTAAATCATCAAATACGGACATGCTCATGACAGAAAACTGCAATTCCGCTGTCAAGACTGCAGACGGCACTTTGTCGAGAATTCAAGCCGACAACAGATTGGGAAAGCAATTCGTCAATGGGTTGTGCATTGATGAGACGGGTAATGTCAAAAACGGTTCAACAACTGACTACGTTGCCAAGCCATACGTTGGCAACATTGGACAAACGACTAATGGCATTGTTTCAGTCAATGCTGGAAGCGCATTTCAAAATAAAAGATTAAGCCAACTTTCGCCCTACCCTATGGGTCGGGGATGCAAATGGGAAGTGGACGAACGGGAAGTTCTCAATGCCATTTTCTACCAAATCCATCACGGGTGCATCTGGAGCGATCTGCTTAAAGACCTGCCTGCTTGGCAAACCGTCTACAAATATTTCCGCCACTGGCAGCGTCAAAAGGATTATGAACGGTTACCAGAGATGAGCGAGGCAATGAGTCAAGGTAACTGAACTACTTCAATGTTTACTGGTCTGACTGTGGCTACTTAGATTTACTAAAACCCTGATTAAGAGGATGTTGTAACGGCTTTGATGTCGCCAAGCAAAAAAAGGGGCGCAAGCGATTTGCGATGGCAGACATGTTGGGATTGCTCATGTTGTTCGTAGTGCTTGAAGCGAGTTGACCACAACGCCCAGGCGGTGCAGCCGTGTTGCATGAAGCAACTGAGCAAGTCAAAACCAAAACCAGGTTGCGGCGATTGTGGGTGGATCAAAGCTTCAGAGGTGGGAATTTCGCCCATGTGGTCAACCAACACAGCCACGCCGCAATCGAGGTAATTTGCCGCAACGGTAGGGCGTTTGAGAGTTTACTGAAGCGATGAATAATCGAGCGCACGTTTGGGTAGTGGAACCGCTACCGACGCTTGAGTAAAGACTACGAGTTACGGGTAGAGATGAGTGAGGCAATGCTTTATGAGCGATGATTCACATCATGTTGTGCGCCTGGCAAAGCTAAACCAGAACAATTCATATTTTTTTGAAACAAACTCTTAAAATGGCGTATTTCCGTTTGCTGGAGTCCAAGAAATTATTGTTCCTTACCAGCAACTATCGTCCGTATCGCCAGCGTGCTCTGTACCCTCTAGCATCGATATGGGTAAAGGAATTGTCGCTGGCGAGTCCGCCTCGATCCTTCCACCAGCCATCCAGGCGACGGTTGACTTCTGGAGGCGAAATGCCTTCGACCACGAAATCCACTGCATCTCCTTTCATGTGGCGCGAATCTTTAGCACCACCAACCCGCCGATTTGAGGATGGATCACGATACCAGGAATTGACTCGAATCGAACGATCGCCCAGGTATTCCCGGACTTCTTCCATGACTTCGGCAATCTTGCACATGCCATCGACAACTTCTGCGTTGGCTGGAATCCGCGTTCCATTTTTAGTCGCTTCAGCCCAGCTAAAATTACCTTTTTCCAGGATGGGATCGCCCAAATAGACCGTACCGCGTTTGGGAACCGTGATAGGACGACCTCTATTCGGTTCTGCAATTTTAGTTTCTGGGGGTTCAGGTTCATCTGTGGGATTGTTGTCTGGCTCGGTTCCCTCAACAAATACATGTCCTTTGTAGATGTACCAGTCGCTGCGGTTGTTTTGTCCCAACAGTACGCCATCAGGTAGCTGAATTCTTACATGCTCAGAGGCAGAGAGTTCGTCCTCCAGAATATCGAGCCGCGTTCCTGCTCTAATCATTATCTTCTCGTCATTTTGAAGCTTGAGCGACTGCTCTGGCTTAATCTTAAATACAGTGTCGGTGAGAACGACCAGCCGTTTACCCTGCTTGGGTTTAGGAATATCAATCAGTTGCTTGTCCTGCAAGTAAATCAGGATAGCGGCAGCCCCAACTTTGTCAGTGGTTTTGTTGATGACGTTTGTACCGCTCCATACCCACTCTGACTCATCTCCGGCTCCAGAGCGAAAGCCATTCCAGAGATCAAACCCCCACAGGTAAGCGCCGAGCGTGCGATTGCGGGCTTGGTGGTAGCATTTAGCGATGAGAACGTCAATCACCTGCTGTTCAAATTGCTGAGGTTCTTGAAAGTTCCACTCCAGGTAGTGCAGAACACCAGCAAACCACCAGGGAAGACCGGTTTCACGTTCTACAATCTCATAGTGCGAGCGCAGCTCTACCAGGCGCTCGGCAATTTGCGTCACTTCAGATTCAGCCTCTTTAATTAAGCGACACGACAAAAAGGACTGTTCGTACTCAGGCTGAAGTGTTTCGAGGCGGATTTCCATAGGCTGCACCGGGAATCAAAGGGGCAGTAAAGCAACAATATCTTAGAAACGTTTGAGCAAATGGGCGACGCCGCTACCTTCGTAAGATAGAGATCTTTACAGAAGAACCCGTTCCTTCATAAAATTTTTATGAAGTTGAGCCTTTCTCCTATTCCCAGAGGCAGAGTTTTCGTTGATGATGAGTTTGAAATTGACTGTGTTCAGAGGAGGCTCACGCGCTCTAGCCTGTCTACTGCTCTGCTAGAAGTTTTTGAGATTCGTACAGACATCGCCTCATCCAGACGATGATCCCAAGGCTGTATCATCAGCTCAACGCAACAGTGGTTGCAAGCCCATTACGGCAATGATTGCAGACCCATTATGGCTAAAAACGACTATCGCAACTACCTCAAGCAAACTCTGAGCGGTATTATCGATCGCCTGGAAATTTCCGACCTCCGCAAAGAGTTTCTCAAAAATCGCTGGCTCGATCAGGTGCTCTGGCTGGAGGGACGCGCTACCAAAGAGCGGAACCGTCACTACTTTCTGCGAATGGTGACGATCATTGGCGGAGTCATTGTTCCAGCAATGGTCGGCTTTAGAAGCGAAAATGTGCGCTGGCAAACTGCTGTTGGCTGGACTGCGCTGGGTGTCAGTCAAGTCGTTGCTATCTCTGCTGCGGTTGAAGAGTTCTTTTGTCATGGAGAAAAATACCGGAACTACCGCAACACGGCAGAGGGCATGAAGATCGAGGGCTGGCAATATTTTCAGCTCACCGGTCCCTATCATCAATATGCCAACCATTCCGACGCATATGCGACCTTTGCGAACAGCGTTGAGCAGTACATTAAGCAAGATGTCCAAGGCTTTATCGCTCACCTCGAAGAAAAGCAGGAGGACGAAAAACAGTCGCTTGACAAAACCGTTGATCAAACTAGCGAACTCGCACTCAGGAAATTAAACCAACGTTTAGAAGAACAGGCGAAGTTTTTTGAGGAGGAACGTCAGCGTTTGCTGGCAGAAAAGGAACAAGCTGAACAGGCTAAAGCACAAGCATCACAGTTATCTCAGGCAATTGAGCCAGCCTTGAACACGACTGGCGTAGCTCTGGCAACTCCGCTTTCAGCAGCAAACGCTTCACGCAGCGGGTTGCCGCCGCTCGGTGCTGCTGCAATGACTTGGCAGGAGGAAATTAAACTGCCAACTCCTTCGACGAATGGTGCTGTGAGCGTTAGTGTCAAAGCTGCTGCTAATGGTACTTACACTAATATCAGCACAAACAGCACTCATATCAGCACAAACAACGCTAGCAGCGCGATTACTGGCAAAGGCAATACGGTAACGGTTCCCCAAATCATTACCGCAGACAAAGTATCTGAGGTCCTAGAATGTTCTTTAGAAGACTGCAAAACCTATCTGCCTGGTATTCTCGAAGCCTTGCAAGAGTATGACATCTTGGACAAGCAGGTACTCACGGGTATACTGGCGACGGTACGAGTAGAAACAGGTGGCTTCAAGCCTGTTCATGAATGGGGAGGGGAGAAGTACTGGCAACGCTATGAAGGTCGTAAAGCTTTGGGAAACGTTCATCAGGGTGATGGAGTAAAGTATCACGGTCGAGGTTTTATTCAAGTCACAGGTCGAGCGAACTATCGAACCTATGGCGATCGGTTAGGGGTTGATTTAGAGTCAAATCCAGATTTGGCAATGGATCCCAAAATTTCAGCCAAAATTCTGGCTTGCTACTTTAAGGACCGGGGTGTTGCAACAGCGGCTCGTGCTGGTGATTGGCGGCGCGTTCGCAAATTAGTGAATGGCGGATACCACGGCTGGGATGTTTTCTCAAGATATATCGATCGCGCTAAAGCAAGGATTTAAGCGAATGGAAATTGAGACATTAATTGAAACAACCACACCAGTAGAGACACACCCCCCAATGCAGACAGACACACAGCTAGAGCACATCATGAGCGAGATTCTGTCCCTTAAGGAAGAACTTCAGGAACTCAAGCAAGAACTCAAAGGATTTCAACAGTCGCAGCAAGAGTCAATCATGTCGTTGATTGCGCTGTCGCAGCAGCAAACGACCGTGATTGAGCAACAGAATTCTACTTTGCAGCGGGTGGTTTCAAACGGTAATCATTCGTCTCGGTAGTGGTTCGAGTGCAACTGGTTTACGGAAGCAGTTGCGTGCCTGTCGATGCGCGGGTCTCGACGGTTGAGGGTCGATCGCATGGCAGAGCGGTGCGGTTGGGTAGCGCCAGTGCTAACCCAACCGACGAAAGCATCAAGATTGTGAGCGTTGTGTCAGTTAATCAGCCCTGCCAAATTGGGGGACTTGTCAACCCCTGACGTTTCCAACACGCTTTAGCGAAACATGCTGCTGACCGAGCTATCTTCGTGGATCCGCCAGATGGTTTCACCCAGCAGATTCGCCACTGAAAGCACCGTCAGTTGTTCGAAGCGGCTCTCTTCGGCGACTGGAATGGTATTGGTAACAATCACTTCTTCAAAAATGCCGGTAGACAGCCGCTCAGTGGCAGGCGGTGAAAACACCGCATGAGTCGCGCAGGCATAAACCTGACGCGCTCCCTGCTCTCGGAGCAGTTTGGCTCCCTCACAAATCGTGCCCGCCGTGTCAATCATGTCGTCTACCAGCACTGCGGTTTTGCCTGCTACATCGCCAATGACGTTCATCACTTCTGCAACGTTGTGAGCCTGCCGCCGTTTGTCAATAATTGCAAGTGGGGCATCGTCTAGTTTTTTGGCAAAGGCTCTGGCACGGGCAACGCCGCCGACATCAGGCGACACAACAACAACATCAGAGAGCTGCTTGCTGGCTAAGTAGTCAAGCAGCACGGGCGACCCATAAACATGGTCGAAGGGAATATCGAAATAGCCTTGAATTTGAGCCGAGTGTAGATCCATTGCCAGGATCCGGCTGGCTCCTGCCTGAGTGATGAGATTGGCAACCAGCTTGGCAGTAATAGATTCTCGTCCAGCCGTTTTGCGATCGGCTCTCGCGTACCCATAGTAAGGAATCACAGCAGTGATCTGACGCGCCGAAGCTCGCCGACAGGCATCGATCATGATCAGCAGTTCCATTAGATGATCATTGACCGGATAGCAAGTCGGCTGCATGAGATACACATCGCAGCCGCGAATCGATTCTTGAATCTGAATGTAAAGCTCTCCATCGGCAAATCGCTTGCGAACCATCGGTCCTAAGTCCATTCCCAAATAGCGGGCGACTTCTTGAGAGAGCGGCAAATTGGCGGAACCCGAAAAGAGCCGCAGGCGATTGTTGTCAGAAATTTGAGTCAGAGGAGGCTGAAGAGTCAGGGGTACAGCAGAGCGGATCACGACAGTTCCTCGCAGCGTAGTCACCGCAATATTATCACTTCAATTCAAAAACAGCCTCTGAGACTTCAGAGGTAGAACTCGCCTTTGACACAGCCCAGGCGATCGAAATTGTCCTGCTGAATGAGTACCGTCGAGACAATGCCCACGATGTGCTTCTTGCTGTTGCATTTCGAGGTTTGAGACATGGCACTGGCTGTTGCAGTGTTTCAACTGATTGCAAACGGTGGGTGAACCTGTCTGCTCACCCACCCTAATTGCTGTTGAACCCCGATCGCTTGCGAGCCAAATCGCTTGTGAGCCAAACTGCTTTGAGCAATATCAATGCTCAAAAATGCTCAAATCCAATCGATCTGCGGATGCGCTGACCTACAGATCGCCGCCGCGAAATGCCAGCACGGCAATGACGATCGGACCAGCAAGCATAATTGCGCCGACCAGAGTGAGCTGTGCGACCGCTTCCCAGTTGATGCTGCTAGCAATGCTTGTTAAAGCGTCCATGATTCCTCCCAAAGTGGTTCAGTAAAGTTTGGTATCGAGGTTGAAATATCTGCTCCGTATTTTACCCGTTAGCGGCAGAATTTTTTTAAGGATTTTTACAAAACTGCAACAAACTCTGGCAACCGCCAAAACCGGCGTTCCAGAATGCCACAGAAATCGCTAGGCTCAAGACAGCCCTTTTTCTCGATCGATCTATGGCATCCTGGCATTGCGTGAAGCGCTGTGGCGCTTGCTGTCATCTCGACCCTGCCGACCGCCCAGACCTAAACCAATATCTGTCACCGACAGAACTGCAACACTATCTGAGTTTAGTGGGAATCGACGGCTGGTGCATTCACTATGACGCTGCGACGCGAGAGTGTCGCATTTATGCCGATCGTCCCCGGTTCTGTCGAGTCGAGCCAGAAGTATTTCAAGACCTCTACGGCATTGAGTCAGAGGAGATGGATGCTTTTGCCGCCGAATGCTGTCGCGAGCAGATCGCAGCGGTCTATGGTGATCGCAGCCTGGAGATGCTGCGATTCAATCAGGAGGTAAAAATTTAGGGTGGGGATGCTGCGATTGTCGCCAGGGGTTGCTTTTTGGCTGAGAATCGTCAAAAATGAAAGGAATGTGAAAAATCGGCAACCCCAGAGCTATGCCTGTCATGCTTCCTTTGCCCAAACTTGACGATACGCTTGCATCCACTCCTGGAACCTCCCACCCGGTAGAAACACTGGTTGAAACAGAAGTCACGTCTGAAACCCTCAGCGATCGATGCAGTTCTGCTGTGCGTCAGCCGCCGACGCTCAAGCAAGAGATAGAAATTTTCGTTTCCACGTTTTTCACCATTCTGCTGGCAGAGCTGGGCGATAAGACTCAGGTGACGACGCTGCTGATGAGCGCTCAGTCACAGTCGCCCTGGCTGGTGTTTGTCGGAGCGGGTGCAGCGCTGGTTGCGACCAGTCTGCTGGGCGTGCTGCTGGGACGTTGGCTCGCCGATCGCGTCTGCCCTAAAGTGCTAGAAACCTGCACTGGAACGCTGTTGCTGCTGATCTCGCTGCTGCTGCTGTGGGACGTGATGCATCTGTGAATCCATTGGCTGATTGTAACGCTCACATTCTGTCACTCCCACATCCGGTGACTCTACACAATATGGACTGGAATCTTCTCGGCATCAGCTTTATCACCGTTTTTTTGTCTGAGCTGGGCGACAAAAGCCAACTGGCGGCAATCGCTCTGGGAGGTCGCGCTCAGTCGCTGCGGGCAGTGTTTCTCGGTGCA
>Ga0224723_1000585_pt1 | contig 24777 bp, 20 predicted proteins | sample Balambano_FR2_Me_FD_161647 | JGI IMG/M metagenome (GOLD analysis project Ga0224723, IMG submission 161647) | Freshwater sediment microbial communities from Lake Towuti, South Sulawesi, Indonesia - Balambano_FR2_MetaG | ecosystem: Environmental > Aquatic > Freshwater > Lake > Sediment | place... | reverse complement strand
TCAATCCACAGGATGCAGGGGGCCATCGTTTCCGCCAGGGTGACGGCCCGCCGAAAGTTTTTGTCGGATTCGCCAATGTACTTATCGTAAAGGCGACCAGCGTCTAGCTTAAGCAGGGGCAGGTTCCACTGACAGGCAATGGTTTTGGCCGCTAGCGACTTGCCACAGCCTTGCATGCCGACAACTAAAATACCCTTGGGAGCAGGCAGGTTGTAGGTGCGGGCCTGGGATGTAAACCCCACCCTGGCATAGGCCAGCCATCGCTTCAGCCCCTCAAATCCGCCTAGCTCAGCCAGGTTAGCTTCTGGAGGAAAATAGTCCAGCAGGCCCTCTTCGTGGATAACGCGGGCCTTGCGTTCCTGCACGCGCTGAATGTCTTCTGCATTGAGCTTACCGTCCTGGAGGGCCGCATAGGACACCACCTTGCGGGCTTGGCTTAGGGTCATGCCCTGGAGCGCTTTGACCAGAGCGTGGATGTCTTCTGGGGCCAGCTCTACTTTGACACGACCCTTCAGCGCCCGCGCTACCTCTGAAACAGTTGCATACAGTTCCTCTGGTTGCGGCAGCTTCAGATCTAGATAAACCGCGTCGTGGGCAATCTCAGCCGGAAGCTCAAGGCCAACGCCGCTTAGCACCAGGGTGGAGCGAGTGAGGGCAAACTGCTGAACGACTTCTCGAAACTGTCGCGCTACAACCGGCTCTTTAAAGTATTCGGCAAAATCCTTCAGCCAGTAGACAGCCTTGATAGTCATATCCTGGATGTGGCGAAGCATATCCAAGGATTCAGTAGTTTTGGGTAAGGCTTGGCTGCGTTTGGCTCCTGGTGGGGCGTACTCGTTTTGCCAGCGGTGGTCGGGGCTGTCGGGTGATCGCATCAACCCTTGGGCTATGCTCCACTCAAACACTGCTATTTGCATGTCGGCACAGGCGGTTTGAATCAGCGCCTGCACTCGTTCTTCTTCCACCGTTTCAATCACAATTACGGGATGAAAGGACATGACTAGAGTTTGGAAGTGCTGCACGCTGGCTTTGAGCGACATAGCTAACCTCAAACAATGCTAAGGACTAAAGTGCCTGGTTTCTAAATCGTAATGTAATCGCTGATACGGACGGGAAACCAGCTTAAATCGTAAATCAGGGAAGTTAATCTTCCTTGAGCTGCTAGCCTAAGGGAGTTTGGTAGCATTCACTAATGGCTCTGAAGACTCAGATAGATATTCCCTTAATCGATTTTTCACCCTTCCTAGCCAATGATCCGGAGGGTCAGCAACGGGTGGCCAGGGAGATTTATCTAGCCTGTCATCAGGTGGGGTTCCTGTATCTGACTCAGCACGGCATTCCCCAATCGGCCATAGACCGGGCCTTTGAGCAGTCGCGGCAGTTTTTTTCCTTATCTTTAGCAGAAAAAGAGGTCATCGCCTGGTCTGATGAGTTCAGTAACCGAGGCTATGTAGGGTTGGAGCGCGAGCGCCTTGATGAAACTCAACCCGGCGACCTCAAAGAAGCCTTCAACATGGGTAAAGAGGTTAGCCCAGCCGAAGTCGAGGCCAGAGGAGCGGCGCTGGTGCAAAACCGCTGGCCAGTTGGTCATGACAACTTTCGTATTACCATTACCGAGTTTTTTGACACCTGCGCCACCGCTGCGGCTAGGGTTTTTCAAGCCTTTGCGCTGGCGCTAGACATGCCGAAGGATTTTATTGCCGTGAGGCACGCTGGCTACGACTATACGTTGCGGCTACTGCACTACCCGCCCTTGGCCGAGCCACCTAAACCAGGCCAAATTCGCGCTGGGGTTCACTCTGACTATGGCACTCTCACCCTGCTGTTTCAGGATGACGTAGGTGGCTTGGAGGTGCTGACCGCCCGGGGCGAGTGGATTGCTGCGCCTTCAGTACCAGGGGCCATTCTAATTAACACTGGCGATTTAATGGAGCGATGGAGTAACAATGTCTTTTGCTCCACCAAGCACCGGGTTGGACTACCCCAGGAAGAAAATGCTGGGCGAGATCGCTACTCCATGGCCTTTTTCTGCCAACCCGATGCTGATGTCGAAATTATCTGTTTCCCAACTTGCCAGAGTGCCGAAAATCCTCCGAAGTACCCGCCCATTAAGTCGGGGGAGTATTTGTTGAGTCGGCTTCAGGCTACTTATTAGGTGGATTGGCAATTTTGAATTTTGGATTGGCGATTTGGATTTTGGATTGGTGATTTTGGATTTTCGTTCTTTTGTTTTCTGCTTTCTCTTTTCTTGATATTGCTATGACATTACACTTTCCATCTCGGTCTCTGATTGTTCTGGCGGCTATCACGTTGCCCATCATCGCCCTGACTGCCTGTGGTCCTGGTTCTGCCCCTACAGATACGGCTGAGACTCCGGCAACTGAGGCCCCAGCAGAAGAGGAAGCACCCCGCTTGGCCCTGGTTCTGAGTAGCTCATCTACTGACCAATCGTGGGATCAGGCGGCTTTTGAGGCAGGAGAAGCGCTCAAGACAGAGGGGGTTGAGGTGGCGGTTTCAGAGGCGGTGGATCCTGCTAATGTGGCGGCGGTGCTGCGCCAGTACGCCGAAGAAGGCTACGACTTAGTTGTGGCTCATTCCTTTAGCTACAAGGATGCAGTGTTTGAGGTGGCTCAGGAGTTTCCAGAGGTCAACTTTGCCTGGGCGGGTGGCATTGGCGAAACGGCTACCAACGTAGCCGACTACGACCAGCCCTTTTATCAGGGCGCTTATTTGGTGGGGCTAATTGCTGCCCAGTTGAGTAAAACCGGTAAACTCGGAGCGCTCTACGGCTTTGACATCCCCGTTTGCCACGCGATGGGCGAGGCTATGCTGGCCGGGGCCAAAACCGTGCGGCCCGACGCTACCCTCACCAGTGCCGCCGTGGGGGATTGGTACGATGTAGCCAAGGCCAAGGAAGCCGCCCTCTCCCAGGCCGAAACCGGCGTTGATTATTGGATTGGCTGCGGTCAGGGGCCAACTCTGGGACAAATTGAAGCGGCCAAGGAAGTAAATGGGTTTGTTACCGGCTATGTGGGCGATATGTCATCTCTGGGGCCAGAGGTGGTGGCCAGCAACCTGTTGTGGAACATGACTCCCCTGTTTGAGCAAATGCTGGAAGATACTGCCGCCGGTACTTTTGCCGACCAGTTTTACAATTTGGGCATACCAGAGGATGTTATTCAAGTGGAAATTACCCCAGCCTTTGAAGACCAGGTAGGGGAGGAGGCAATCGCCGCCGTTAAGTCTACTAAAGATGAGATTGCTGCTGGTACCAAAGACGTACCCTTTGTGCCGCAGTAGCTATCCTACGCTTTGATTATTTTTTAACAATACTTGGATAAACTACGAGGGCCGGGACTGAAGGTACATTGAGGCCATTCAGCACGGGCACAAAAATTGTTTCAAATATTGACAATGACAAAAATGTCCTTGAACCAGTGGTTTCTCCAAGCAATCTTGCCGAGCGGCACACTAGCGATTTTACTTATGCCTGTGACTGCTCGGGCTTCATCACCACCTTTTTTTATTGCTGAAACCTTAGTTCTTGAAACGATAGAACTCGACCCACATGTCTCTCAGACACAGGCTCAGACCTTGACGATTTCTTCTGACCTGTCTGAGTCTTTTGTAGAAACCTCTTCCCCTAATCAGGTACCGGTTGCTTCACCTCAATCGCTCGATCTTCCCGTATCTGAGCAACCAACCCAGGATGATGGGGTACAATCTATGGCCCAACATCTCACGCCGTTGAAGAGCGAGGCGGCACTCCATGAGGTAGCGGCACCATGGCCACAGGTCGGGCTAACCCTGGCCCAAATTAGACCTGCTAATACTAGTGATGAGTGGGAGTTTGTGCTTGAACCCTACCTCTTTGTACCGTTCAGTGTGACAACCGATATCAGCGTAGCGGGTATCACACAATCGATTTCCGTTGGTCTGGGCGATCTTTTTAACCTGGATAGCATCTTTTCTGGTGCCCTTCGCTTTGAGGCTCGTAACCCGCAGTACGGCTTCTTTGCTGATGTGTCCCACATCAGGGTTCGAGAAGGGCGCGCGATTACTGGCTATCCAGTGCCCCCTGCCCTGGCCAATTTAGTTAACCAGCGAACACCGATCACCATTCCACCCGGCACCCCGCTTGATGTTGCCGTTACGGCTACGGGGCGCACAACCACCATTAACCTGGGTGGATATTATCGAGTTGTGGATCAGTATTTGGGCACAACCTCAACCAACGAACCGACCTATCCACGCTTGCTCTTTGATCCTTACCTGGGGTTGCGGATTGTTGTACTGAGTGGCTCACTGGATTTTGGGGTTGGCCTTGGCAACTTAGTGCTGGAGGATCTAGTCTTGGATGAATCTGCAACGCTTCTAAAGCCGTTGCTAGGGGCACAACTTGGGCTTGAATTATCCGACCAGTGGTCTTTAGGGCTGAGGGGCGACATTTCTGGCTTTAACATCGGTGCCGCTGAAAATTTGGCTTGGAGCGTTTGGGCCGGTGCCCGCTACCGCTTTGCTCCCAGTGTGGCTCTACAGTTAGCCTACCAGTATAAAGAGTCTAGATACCGGGGTGGGCAGGGCATCACCCAATTTAGCCTTGATCAGTCTCAGCATGGCGTTTGGCTAGGGTTTGACATTGGCCTGTAACGATACTGGAACAACAGGTTCGTGAGAGCGTAATTTTCCCTTCAAATCGGTAAAAAGGCCCTGGTTTCTACTAGAAATCGGGGCTTTTTCTAAGCCGCTTATTTTCCAATCTTTAAATCTGGATAAAGTGTCCAACTTACCCTGATAGCCACGAACTAGGCAGGTAAAATCTGAAACAGCACAATTGAGTCTGGTTTATGGTTAACTTAGCCCCAGCACGCGAGTCGGATAGGCAGATGACTTATTTTTCGGATTTTACGCCGGAGGCAATCAAAGGCGATCGCATCCTGGCCGCTATCGATGTTGGCACCAATTCCATCCATATGGTGGTGGTCAAAATTCAGCCTGATTTGCCCGCTTTTAGCATTATTGATCGAGAAAAAGAAACCGTTCGCTTGGGCAACTTTGACGAAACTACTAAGGAACTGACTCATGAGGCGATGGATCGGGCTGTGGCTGCGCTCAAGCGCTGTTGCGACATTGCCGCTAGTTTCAACGCTGAAGAGGTAATTGCAGTAGCCACCAGCGCCGTGCGCGAAGCAATTAACGGGCAGGCATTTATTGAACGGGTTTATCACGAAGTTGGGCTGGCGGTTAACCTCATTTCTGGTACGGAAGAAGCTCGCCGTATTTACCTGGGTGTGCTGTCGGGTATGGAATTTAACGGCCAGCCCCATGCCATCATCGACATTGGGGGCGGGTCAACAGAGTTAATTTTAGGCACTGGCGAACCCCACCGCTACTTGAGCAGCACTAAGGTTGGAGCCGTGCGCTTAACGGCTCAGTTCATTACCTCTAACCCAATTAGCGATCTTGAGTTTACGGCGCTGCGGGCCTATGTGCGAGGCATGCTAGAACTGCCGGTGCGAGAGTTAAAGCAGCAGCTTGCCCCCCACGAGCCGATGCGCCTGATTGGTACCTCTGGCACAATTGAGTGTCTGGCCGCTCTAACGGCCTATAAACGGCTAAACCTGGTACCTGAGCCTCTGAACGGCTACCAGATGACCTACGAAGACCTATCCAAGCTGGTGGAAGAACTGCGGCGTACCACCTTCACCGAACGCCTCGCCATGCCTGAAATGTCGCCCCGGCGGGCCGAAATCATTGTGGCTGGAGCGGTGATTTTACACGAAGCGATGGGGCTGCTTAATGCCAGCAGCATCACCATCTGTGAACGGGCTTTGCGAGAAGGCGTAGTGGTTGACTGGATGCTGACTCACGGTCTGATTGAAGACCGCATGCAGTATCAGAAGTCTGTGCGTCAGCGCAATGTGCTAAAAACAGCCCACAAATACAATGTTCTTCTCGACCGTTCGGAGCGGGTGGCCCGCTTTGCAATGGATTTGTTTGAGCAAACCTACGGCAGCTTGCACACTTGGGGCACGTTAGAGCAAGAACTGCTATGGGCGGCTGCAATTCTGCACAACTGCGGTCATTTTGTGAGTCATTCAGCCCACCATAAGCATTCCTATTATTTAATTCGCAATGGCGAACTGCTGGGCTATACGGAAACCGAACTAGAAGTAATTGCGAACATCGCCCGCTACCATCGCCGCAGCGGGCCACGAAAAAAACACGAAAATTTTCGCAATTTGCCAACCCGCTATCACCGCCAGATGGTAACTCAACTGAGCGCTCTATTGCGGATTGCTGTGGCGTTAGATCGGCGAGGTGTTGGTGCAATTAGAAGCATTCACTGCTATTTTGATGCTGATGCCCGTGCATTGCATTTAGATGTGGTTCCCAATCACCCCAGTGAAGACTGTGCATCAGAGTTATGGAACCTGAGTTATAAAAAGGAGTATTTTGAGCAAGTGTTTGAAGCTAAGCTAATAGCTCGGCTAGTGAGTTGATTTAAGGAGTAGCGTGTGTCGCCCTCTGCATCACAAATTCAGTCCATTTCTGGAACTGGCATTCCTCTAACAGGTAACGATATTGATACGGATCGCATCATTCCCGCCCGTTTCCTTAAATGTGTAACCTTTGATGGTTTGGGCAACCAGGTATTTGCCGACGACCGGGCGGCGCTGGAGGGCCATCATCCCTTCGACCAACCTCAATACCAGAATGCCTCCATTTTGGTCGTCAACCGTAACTTCGGTTGCGGCTCATCTCGCGAGCATGCTCCCCAGGCCATTTCCCGCTGGGGCATTCAAGCTGTGGTCGGTGAGAGCTTTGCGGAGATTTTCTTTGGTAATTGTGTGGCCATTGGCATTCCTTGCCTGACGGCAACAACGGAGGTGGTGACAGAATTGCAGGCGGCCTTGGCAGCCAATTCCAACCTTGATGTAACGGTAGACCTGCACGCATTACAGGTGCAGTTTGGAGCAGTAACTCGGGCCGTTTCCATGCCTGAAGGGGTGCGTCAAGCCTTTTTGTCGGGCACCTGGGATGCCTGCGGCCAACTGGTCGCCAATGCCCCGGCTATTCAAGCTACGGCTGCTCAGCTACCATATCTAGGTTGGTAATCTGCATTCCCATAGATTTGCAAAGCCCATGTAGCCTGTTGCCTACAACCAGGCACTCTCTAAGAAGCTCTCCTGAACAGGCGGGAATTGCAATTGCTATGGTGTTAACAGCTCCTCCGGCTCTAGCGCCCCAGTCCCTAGCCAGAGAAACTTACCGGCCCAACTCGGCGGTAGATCTTCTCAGCCAAACCGTGTGTCGGTTATCTCCAATTGGGGTGGATCACTCAATTCGGTCAAGGTCGCCTGCTCTGTCTGCGGCGCTGAAGCAGCTTGTCGAAATCACAATGGCACTGCGAACACCAGGGCTGGGCGGGCCATTGGAAGCTACCTTAAGCCCTCAAGCCCTAGCTCCCTACGTCAGCGAAGAAGTCTGGGAACTGCTCGATCACCTCAATATCTGGAAAGCCACCCAATCTAATTTAGAAGAGGCCCAGTGCTGTCAAGCAACCTTGACCATACCCTCTCTGATTCCCCATTTGCTGTGGATGCTAGCCAGCAGTGGCTACGAAGTTATGTATCTGATCGAGGGAGTTAGGGCCAAGCTCTATGAGGGCAATAACCCAGTTTCCGTGCGTATGATTCGGCTAGTACCCGTGCTATGGCTAACTACTGATAGGGGTCGTTATGCGCTAGATTTGGTGACTCAAGCCAGCCCGTTGCCAGCCCTCTACCTGCCCAGCACCATGTCTCTGCAGCTAATGGAGAATGATCTGGATAGTCAACCAATGTCCTCAAAAGATTTACTCACTCATATCCTGAGGCTGACTGGTCAGACTCAACCGATATTAAACGAACTGCTAGAGAGAGGACGCGAGGTTAGAGCGCTGATTCCTTTCCAGTCCTGGCAATCTGGCACGCTACGCCTACAGCTTTATCTAGCCGATGCCGGCTTAGCAGAAAGACCCACTGTCTCTTGGCCTGCCGAGCCGCCATCCTCAACGTTTACCCTCGACGATTTTGCTAACACTTTGGCTGATTTCCCTGATTGCACAGATACCGGCATTTTAGGCCACTGGCTCACCTTTACTGATGAGAACTGGATTCACACATTGCTAAGCAGCTATGCTCAACAGGTGATGCGGCAAGGGCTATTTGGGTGGGCCAACCCAACTGATGTGGCGGCTAGTCAAGAGCTAGGCTGTGCAACCCTGGCCTACAACGCCGTGAGCCTGGTTCATGGGCCTAACGGCTTGTTTAAGCATACGTTTGTAAACGAGCCAGCCCTGGTTGCAGATATCTGGCCTCGCCTGCGCTGGTACCTGGCCCAAAGTTCAAAGCGAATTATGCAGTTGATGGGTGGGCTACAGGCTCAGGTGCTGTCTCCAGAACGAGGCTGGCAGCCTGGAACGCTGTATTTGAGATCGCTCCTGCGCCTGACCACCCCTACTCAGACCTGGCTCATTGATCTTGGCAATGGCAAACTAATGCCAACTGAGCCTCATGCACTACCAGAAGATGCCGTCATTGAAACTACCGATCCCAGTGCCTGGGCCAATCATCAAACCATCGCTGCGCTAGAGGCGCTAGTAAACCAAGACTTAGCCCAGTACGCCCCAGCTATGGCCGCCCTTTCTCAAGGTACAGCAGTCAATCTGTACTGTTTAGATACTGAAGATAGCCATCAGCCCGCCAAACTTAGCTTGAGTTGGTGTTTTACCTGGGCCTAAAGCGTTAGCTAGCGCTGCAGTTCCGCTCGATACCAGCCTACGGCAAGCTTTACTTCTATGAACAAATTTTGCAAGTGCCAACCTATGTGATTTATTTACCCGAGGTTGCAAGAAGAAGTACGCTGCTTAGAAGACTCTCGTTACGTTGTCCAGATCAGATATGAGTTGACCTTGGCTGGGTGATCAGGCTCGAGGGAGAAAGCACCCCATCAGCCCGACGACCTCGCAACCAGTAGGTTTCCATCTCGCCGCGCCCTTTGACGGCAATGTAACCGCGCTTATCGAGTATGTAGTTCGCATTGAGACGTTCATAGGTGGCGGCTGTAACCTGAATCAGTCCTGGTTCGCTAGAAGCCTCCATGCGACTGGCCACGTTAACAGCATCGCCCCAGAGGTCATAGATAAACTTTTTAGTCCCAATTACCCCGGCTACAACCACGCCGGTATTAATGCCAATGCGAATTTTTAGGGGTTCTCCCGACTCGGCTCGCAATGAAGCCGTGATCTGCTGCATAGCCAAGGCCATTTCAGCAATTGCCTCAGCATGGTCATCCCGTGGTGTTGGCAGACCCGCGGCCACCATATAGGCATCGCCAATAGTCTTAATTTTCTCCAGGCCCAATTGCTCAGCCAAACCGTCAAAAGCAGAGAAAATTTGGTTCAGCAAAGCCACCAGGTTAATTGGCGAAAGCCGATTAGCTAGCTTGGTAAAGCCGACAATATCAGCAAACAAAATGGTTACTTCGTCAAAATGCTGGGGGATAGACGCCTGAGACTGCATTAGTTCATCAGCAATGGGTGCAGGTAAGATGTTGAGCAAAAGCTGCTCAGCCTTTTGCTGCTCCTCGGCCAGTTTTTGATGGCTAATTTGCAACTCCCCAAGCATGTCGTTAATTCGGTGACTTAACTGGCTCAGCTCATCGTTGCCTGAGACGTTGACTCGCTCAGTCAGGTCGTTAGAGCGGCCAATGTGCTGCACCGCCGCGCTCAATCCTAGTAGTCGCTTAAGAATGGCTCGGTCGAGCAACAGCAGGATACTAACTGTAAACACCAGACATGACACCAGTAAGGCAATGCCCAAATAAAAGAGACTAATCTGCCCTTGGCGATAAATATCCCTGGGTAACATTACCTGCAACAGCGCTTGAGGATGGCCATAGAGATCTTGCCAAACCGCGTAGCTGGCTAATGCTGTGGCCGACTGGGGTTGAATTAGCATAGCCGTTTCGCCATCCTTGCCTTGAGCCGTAAGGATTTCCACGATGGATTTAAGCTTATTGGGCATGACCTGTGCAGCCAGGGGCGAAATCTGCAAATTGAGCCGGGTGCGCTCAGCCAGGGTTTCAGCCACCTTCTCATCGAGATAGCGCCCCATCAGCAAGGCCCCTTTAGCTGGGCCAGTAGTGTCGCTGCGAAGAATCGGTTCTACTACCACCAGCAACAGCTTATCGTCTACAGGAATCAACCCCTGGTGGTGGTAGGCCAGGTGAGGAAACTGCATCAGCGGGCTTTGTGCGGTAAGCTGCTGCTGCAAATCGGCAGGAATGGGGATAGGCGCTTCGGCCTCCAGGTCGTAGCCGCCGCCGTAGACTATCTCACCCTGCCGATTGACAAAAATCATGAAATTCAGGCTCAGGCTTTCAAAGGCGTTGTTGTGCAAATTAGAGGTAATAAATTCGGTATTGGCATCCTCAATAAAGGCATAGCTGTAGTCCCAGGCGGCCCAGTCTTGGGTTAGGCTCTGCATTTGTTGCAAGTCGCCAGTCAGCACCTCTTCTACCCGCTGAAGATTGCGCTGGGCATCCTGGCGTTCTAGGCGCAGATAGCTGCGCTGCAAGATGGTAAACAGGCTGCCATACAAGAGAACAATTAACCCCAGGAGCGGCAGCATTGTCAGCAATAAGGTTTTCTGGCGCAGGTTCATGGCACAACACAAGGGCGAATGGCGGTAACCCGACTGAGAGGAGGGGTTGCTCCCCTCACCTTAGCGGTAGATTACCCAGCTTTACCTCACTGAGCCATGAGCCTCACCATTGCTTTGAAATAAATCTGGTTTTTTGATGGGAATTTGTCGCGGGCGATTTAATTAAGCGTTACCAAACTTTAAAGAGTCCTAGTTCAAACATGGACTTAAATGGCATAACGACGCGCCGGGTAGCCAGAGGTTTGAGTTCTAGCTTTGCCCACGGGAAGGAAAGGAGTCGGGAGTCAGGAGTCAGAAGTCAGGAGTCAGAAGTCAGGAGTCAGGAGTCAGGAGTCAGGAGTCAGGAGTCAGGAGTCAGGAGTCAGAAGTCAGAAGTCAGGAGTCAGAAGTGGATAGTCTCTACTTGCTGAATTCTGATGAGGGAGGGGGCTCGGCAGCATTGGCGGCGCTGTTTGGAGTGCAGCTTGAGGATGTTGTGCGGGTGCTGATTAAGCACTTGCTGATGGAATAGGCGCACTAGATGCTAGGCCAGAAATCGGGTTTCTGGCCACAATCGCCCAATTTTGAGGGATTTACCCATAGCCTTGGTTTCTTGATGCTTTAGCCCTAATCCAGCAGGATTTTGCCCGCCGCGCTAACGCCTGCACCAGGAGTGAACTCGGCGTAGCCCAGATGGATGAGAGTAGCTTCTAGAGCGGCGATCGCGGTTAGAATGTCGCGATCGCAGACAAACCCCAGGTGCCCAATGCGAAAGATTTTGCCCTTTAGGTGGTCTTGTCCGCCTGCCAGGGCAATGTCGAACCGCTTTTTCATCACTGACCGCACCTCTTCGGCGTCCACCTGCTGAGGCATGACTGCTGTAATAGCTGGGCTAGCGCACTCATCGGCCCCAAACAGCGGCAGTTGAAGGGCTTGCATAGCCGCACGGGTTGCGCGTCGCTGGTGGTCGTGGCGCTCGAAGATGGCCTCCAGTCCTTCTCGCTTCATCATGTGCAGGGAAGACTGGAGGGCAAAAAAGAGGTTAACCGGCGGGGTAAAGGGGGTCGTATTTTTAGCTGCATCCTTGCAATACAGGCCCAAATCTAAATAGAACTTGGGCAAGTTGGCGGTTTCGTAGGCGGCCCAGGCTTTGGGGCTAACGCTAACAAAGGCCAACCCCGGCGGAATCATGTAGCCTTTCTGGGAACCTGAGGCCACCACATCCAGCTCCCAAGCCTCGACGGGTACAGGGCAGGCCCCAATACTGGTTACTGCATCAACGATGATGAGCGCCTCCCCCTGGGCCTTAACGTAACGGTTGATGGTTTCCAGGTCGTTGAGGATGCCCGTTGAGGTTTCGCTATGGGTGATGATGACAGCTTTAATTTGCTTGTCAGTATCGCCCTCCAGGACGGCTTTGAAGTCCTCTGGGTTCAAGGGTTTGCCCCATTCAGCCGTAATTTCCTGGGTGTTGAGACCGTAGGCGCGGGCCACCTTGCCCCAGCGTTCGCCAAACTTGCCGTTGTTGCCGACCAATACGTTGTCGCCCTGGCGCAAAAAGTTAATGATTCCGGCTTCCATTGCCCCAGTACCGCTGGAAGCTAAAATCAACACATCATTTTGGGTCTGGTGGAGCCATTTCAGGTCTTCTGTAACCTCGGCCATGAGGGCGCTAAACTCACTGCTGCGGTGCCCCATTGGATGCTTATCCATAGCTAGCAACACCTGCTCTGGCACAGGCGTTGGCCCCGGAATCATCAGCATTAATTTGTTATCCATGCCTTGCCACCCGTTCTGCTTCTGCAATCAATGTGAGCTACCAGCTTACCAACATCTCAGAGCGATCGCAGATTTTTTCGCAGTGATGTAAGCCGTGTCAGGAAATCAGAACGTGGCCAGAACATGATCAACTTATCCACTATGGAACTGGTCGCCTCTGCCAAGGGGAGCGAGAAGCGGGGAAAGGACTAAAACCGCGCTTCTCGAATTGGGCTTGGGCTAGACCGCAACTGAGCCAATTGCTTCTACTGGGAAGCCAGCCGCTTTCCAAGCAGCAACGCCACCGCGCAGAATCGATACGCAGGTATAACCCGCTGTTCGCAGTTGCTCAGCCGCGAGGCTAGCTTCCTCATCGGTATTGCTGTAGAGATAGATATCGCGATCTAGCTCAAAGCAACGAGCTGCGGTCTCAAGCAAGGCATCAGCAGGGATAGAAATTGCGCCGGTAACGTGACTTTGGTTAAAGTCGTGGCGATCGCGGACATCCACAATAGTTAGAGCGGGTTCACCCCAATCTAACCGCTCTTTCAGGTCATAAACGCGAGATTCGGGCCGCAATGGCAAAGGCTTGGGAAACAGGCCAAAAATACGATTCATAGTGAGAAGGATCCTTAATGACAACGGCCATCTGCAATGTAACAAGACATAACTTTTTCTGCAAACTTTTGTTTAAAGAAATGGACACAATGTCAATTGCTTTTGTCTTTTGAATTGAAGCCTTTCAATAACACCTCAAGATCGTCCGAGGGGCAAGTACCTCAGGTTAGATTCCAGCGATATCTTGGAGCTTGATATCCAATTGGGGCAATCGGGCCTATTGGCCTGCGCTTGGCATAATTAAGAGTGAAGAAACAAACCGACTTAGGGCTTAACCTGCCCCTGCATCTACTTGAGGACGCTGTTATTACGAATTTGGACGATCAGGCTTCATTGTTAGGCAGAGATGCTGGTTCGCAGCCGATTCCAGTCGAGCAAGCTGAGGCAGCACCCGGCGCCAGACCCATCCAGCTTTTACCAGAGGCCGTGGCCGCCCAAATTGCCGCTGGACAGGTAATTGATTCCCTAGCAGCGGTAGTGCGGGAACTGGTAGAGAATGCCCTCGATGCCCAGGCCAACCGCATTACCGTGCAACTCTGGCCTGACCAGGGGAAAATTCAACTGGTAGACAACGGCCTGGGCATGGCGAAAGACAATCTTTTGGTAGCCGCCGCCCCCCATAGCACCAGCAAAATTCGCAGCCAGCACGACCTGTGGCAGGTCAGCAGTCTGGGATTTCGGGGACAGGCTCTCTACAGTTTGGCCCAGGTAGGGCAGTTGACGCTCTGTAGTCGCTTAGCAGGGGCTGATACTGGCTGGCAGGTGAACTATTCCCAGGCGGGTCGTCCCATAGAAGCCACCCCAGTGGCAATGGCCTATGGCACCGTTGCTACCCTGGCAGATTTGTTTAAGCCCTGGCCAGCCCGACAGTTGGGCTTACCCACGCTCTCGCGTCAGCTAAAGGCGGTGCAGCAGGCGATGTATGCGATCGCCCTTTGCCATCCCCAAGTGACGTGGACAGCGCGGCTGGACGATCAACCCTGGTTTACGCTCACGCCTGGAGCAACGGCCAGGGCTTTGTTGCCACAAATTCTCTCGTTGGTGAAGGAGGGAGATTTGCGAGAGCGGATATTCAAAGTCGGGAAAGGAGTAGCAATGGCAGCGGATGAGGTTGACCCAGAGGGGGAAGTGTACGGGTTGATTGGGCTGCCAGATCGGTGCCATCGGGCGCGGCCTGATTGGGTCAGGGTGGCGGTGAATGGACGAATGGTTGCCCTGCCAGAGCTGGAGCAAGGATTGATTCAAACCTTCCGTCACACGTTGCCCCGCCATCGCTATCCCCTTTGTTTTGTACATCTTCGAGTACCGCCTCACCAAGTGGACTGGAACCGCAGGCCAGACAAATCTACCCTCTATCTACATCAGTTAGACCGCTGGATTTCCCAAACCCAGGACTGTGTGGCGGCGCTGCTGCGTCCACTGCCAACCGCTGACTCGGAAGCTGCAGGGGGTCAGCGAGTGTCGGCGTTGCTCAAAGCGGCTGAGGATGGGGGCCATTATGGGGCAGCTCAGCCGGCAGTGAATCTATCTAACCCGTGGCCAGGTGGTCCAGTCGGTACTCTTACGGCACTGGCCCAGGTGCACCAGCGCTACATTTTGGCTGAGCAGACCGATGGCCTCTGCCTGATTGAGCAGCACATCGCCCACGAGCGAGTACTCTACGAGCGGCTACAAGACCAGTGGCAGGTAGTAGCGTTGTCTACACCTGTAATTTTGGAGCAGTTATCAGAACGCCAACTTACTCAACTGCAGCGGTTAGGGCTAGGCGTAGAGGAGTTTGGCCCCCAGCGCTGGGCTATCCGTCGTGCGCCAGCGCCACTCTGTGAGCGCAATGACCTACCAGATGCCCTGCTAGAGCTAAGTTTGGGCAGTGATTTGGATACCGCGCTGGTAGCAACGGCCTGCCGCACGGCAATTCGTAACGGTATGCCGCTTAGTCTGGCCGAAATGCAGACCCTGCTAAACGACTGGCAGCGCACCCGCAATCCCCGTACCTGCCCCCACGGTCGCCCCATTTGCCTAACCCTGACGGAAACTAGCCTGGCACGCTTTTTTCGCCGTCACTGGGTGGTTGGCAAAAGTCATGGTCTGGAGTAATGCCAGTTTGCTCGACACCTTATGGATATCCAACGTCTAATTTCTATCTTAAGGAGGGGTGCTTTATTGACCTCAATCCGGGAATACTTAACCCATACACAGAAAAAACCGACAAACCCTTGCGAGTATGTCGGTCGGTTGTGTGTTCCCTGTAGATGACTCGGCTAAAGTTGAGTCATCCTTAGTATCCGGATAAAATCTTTAAAAACCTAGCTGATTCGTCACGCTTAGATGTGAGATTGATCACAGGGTGCTGTAACATCTCCTCAAGCCATTAACCTAGTCGGGCCAATCTGGGGCAAGATTAAAGCGTTGCCCAACGGATGAGGTCAGGATGGGACTATTTGATAATGTCTCTGAGGCCGATGGTGGCTCGGCCAACTCCCAGCAAATGAGTGCCGCCGAGGGCTTAGCTAGCATTGCGCTAGTGGCCATTGCCGCCGATGGCTACCTGTCTAGTCAGGAAGGCCAGGACATGACGATGATGCTGTCGCGCTTGCAACTCTTTAGCCGCTACTCTGAAGACGGGCTGAATCGCTTATTTGATCAGCTACTTGAGATGCTAAAGCGGCAGGGGCCAGCCGCTCTGGTTAATCAGGCTAAGGCGGTACTGTCCCAACCCTTGCGAGAAACGGCCTTTGCGATTGCTACCGACCTGGTTTTTTCCGATCGAACGGTGACATCTCAAGAGCAAGCTTTTTTAGACGATCTTTACCGTATCCTGGAAATTCCCGGTGATGTGGCTCTGCAAATTGTGCAGGTTATGACCATCAAACACCGTGGATAATCTGAGCCTGTTTCTGGAGTAAACGTGACATGACTACTGCCGAAGCCGAAACCGTATACGTCTACGGCATTTGCCCTGTGCCGGAACAACCGCTCAGCTTGCCCCCGGGGCTAGAGGGCGAAACACTACTGGTGGGCGTAGATGAGATTGCTGCCGTTGTGGAAGTTGGGCTTGACCTGGAAGGTCTCCAGGCCCACAGTCCGCGGTTGTTGAGTGCCGTGCTAAGCCACGACCGGGTGCTGTGTGATTTATTTCAACAAATGACCATTTTGCCTTTGCGATTTGGCACTCAACTGCCAGGTCTCGACAAGTTAATCGATCACCTGCTCAGCCAACGGGATAGTTATCTGGCCAAGTTAGCCGATCTAAGATATAAGGCTGAATATCAAATTAAGCTGATTCCAGAAGACCTGGATCTCTCCTCAGATGCGGAGGATCTCAAAGGCCGGGAATATTTTTTGGCCAAAAAACAGCGCTTGCAAGACTTGAATACAGTCAAGGAGCAACGTCAGGACGAACTACAAACCTTACTGGAGTTCATCTATGGCACCTATGACGACTGTGTTTCAGCCGATAAAGAAGAAGACGAGGTGAAAATCTACGTCTTGACTGATCGAGATAGCGCAGATCGACTGAAGCAGCAGGTAGAAGCCTGGAAACCCCACGCGCCCCACTGGCAACTGGTACTGAGTGACGCTCTGCCACCCTACCACTTTGTTTAAGGACTCGCATTTAAAGTACCCGCCTGTGTGATGCCACAGGCCAGGTCAATTCCCTAGGTTAGACAAACGGGCGACACAGGTTGCAACACAGGTTATGGCTTCGATCGCCTGGTTGAGCGTTTACCTAACCCCATAGAGGAATTGACCTATGGCTGCTAATCATGACGAAGCCCTAGTCTTAAGGGATAGCAATCGGCAGGAGATTATTGGCATTGGCAACTTTCACAAATCTCTGCCACACAATGAGTATGGCGAAGTTGACCCAGCCGCCTATCGCCGGTTTGCCCAAATGGCCTCACGCGTAAACGGTGATTACGAATTGGTAGCGGCTGGCCCCATCAACAATATGTTCAATGCGGGTATCGGGCCGCTGCCCACTCAGGCAGATAGGCTAGTTAGCCCGCTGGCTGGTCAAGCTCGTGAGGCGCTTGGCCCTGACTCTATCGACTATGACATGCTACCGGCTCCAGAGGTGCAGTCGCTCTCTACGGCGGCTGAAATGGTAGAGCTATACTGGATGGCGCTGCTCCGCGATTTGCCCTTTGCCGAGTGGTCTAGAAGCACCCTGGGTCTGGCGCTGGATCATATAGAAACCGTGCCCACAACCAGGCCCAGCCCGGAGCCGAAAGCACCCGATGGCCTTTTCTAGCGGCTGCCCGCTGCAACCTGCCTACGGAGCCGGGCACGCTTCGGTAGCAGGGGCTTGCGTCACCATCCTGAAAGCCTGGTTTGATGAGGAGCAAACCCTGTCCACCTTGTTCGCCAAAACCCAGCCTCGGCATCCGAATCACGGGCGATTTGATCACCATCGTCAAGCCCGACGCCGAAGGCTCAGATGTGCTGCCTACTCTGGAAGCTGACGTGGCAGCTAAACTGACCATTGGCGGTGAACTGAATAAAATCGCCAGCAACGTGGCGATGGGTCGCTCGATGGGTGGCGTTCACTGGGTGGCGTTCACTGGCGCTCTGACAATACCCGCAGCCTGCGCCTGGGTGAGATTGTTGCTACGGTAATGCTGCGTCGCCAGAGCCGCGACTACGCCGAGCCTGGCCTGACCATGACCTACCGCAATTTCGACGGGCATCGCGTCACCATCGATTCCCTAGGCAACGTTTCTGTACCAGAGGATTTGGCTCTGGAGCGGTTCTATATGCAGGAGAAGTTTGCGCCTAAGGCTTAGATAACGGTTGACTGAGAAAAGTGACTGTAAAACCGGATTTTTTGGGGTGACTTCAATGGTTTTGGGAGTCTGGTAAAACTTCTGGTTGACGTATAGTTGAAGCCATCGCTCAGACCCGCCTGTGACTCGCGCAATCGCCGCTAGTGCAAGGCGTTCAAGCAACAACTTATCAATCAATTGACGGGTTACCTGGTCAATCGGTTGTTGGGTTGCCTCCTCTACAAACTGTCGCCCACAGGCTCGACACTTGAATCGCGGCTTGCCGTAATGCGTATGTCCGTATTTGATAATTTGAGTGCATTGGCACTTGGGACAGTTCATTGAATCGCTTGCAATGGTTAGGAATTTTGGTTTACCAGCTTACCATTACTATGCATTACTACCAGCTTGAGTTGCCAGCAAGATTTGATCTGAGCTTGCTGATTCAAAATTGGTACCTTTTGGCTGTGGGAGCTTACCTCGTAGACTCATAAAAATGGGCAAGTTTAAATGTGCAGGCAAAGAGCATTGCCCGTGCCCATCCTACTCATTACTGGATAAAGTCTATGACTCTAGCAATTGCTCTGAACCCGCATCAATAAAGTAGGAAGTTATCTTGATTGCGAAGTGCAATATCAATTGCGGAGTGCAATATCAAAGGAGAGTTAACCCTTGGGGGTCATTGTGGGCAGAAAGGGGGCGCGTACCAGGTGCCAGTCGCCCAGGGTGGCGATGATTTCATAGCCAGAATCTGGCGAGAGGGGAACTTGCTGGCCGTTGCCCCAGGCATAGTTTTCAGAGGGGATTTGGGTCCAGTCGGCTAGAGGTTTGCCCAGGTGAGGGGTGTAAAAGGTAAGGAGGATGGTGTCGCGATCGCCCCCTGGCTGAATGATGTGGATGGCGTTGTTGGCCAGAATAGGTGCAATCGGCTCGGTGGCTAGAGCCGTCTTTAGGTCGGGGTTGTAGTTGCCCCATAACCCGGTGGAGAAGGCGGCGGCAATCGCTAGCCACGGCCCCAACAGCCACCCCCACTGCCAGAGCTTTTGTTGAGTTGGCGAAATTTTGCCATATCGGTACATCCCCATTACCCAGGGCATCAACCAGCCCATGCCGCCCAGCAGCCCTAGCCAGCCGTAGGGACGAATATCGTCGGAAATGAGTTGGCCTGGGGTCAATATCAAGGCTATTCCTGCCGATATCAGCAGCAAGGCCAGTACACCAACGGCCCAACTCAACCCCACGGCAATTCGATAGCGACGGGGTGCCCGCGAGCGGTACAGCCTTCCCACGTGGTTTAGCCCAACGGCAGCTAGCAGGGCAATAAACGGGTAAAGCTGAAGCGAGTAATACCAAGTGCGGGTGTCGAACAGGCTTAGCAAACCCAGTAAAACCGCCGGATAACCTAGCCATAGCGTTCTGCGACCAACCGAGGGACTGCGACAGAGCAGCCAAGCGCCCACCAAAGCAAACAACACCCACGGAAAAGTGGTAGCAGGTATGTGCCAGAGGTAATAGGTAATGGTTGTGGTTGATTGAAAGGTGGCGCTAGTCGCGTTCTCAGACCCGGCCTGGGACAGCAAAATGACTTTCTCAAATAGCTGGTTAAGGGGCAACAGACCGTAGCGGGCGACACTGCACCCTAGCCAGATGACGGAAGGGATGGCCCCAAACAACAGGCCGTAGTACAGGCCCAGGTTGGTCAGGTGGCGGTGGGACTTTCGACCTCGAATCAGGTAAGGGAGCAGGGCGATCGCGGGCAGCACAATCATCACGCTCTTGGCCAAAAAGCCCAGGCTGAGCGCCATACCTGCCACCATGCCCCAGCCTAGGCGCTGGTGGGGATGATCTTCGCTGTGCAAGAGCGCCCAAATTGCCAGTAGCTCCAAAAACACCAGCAGCATATCTTGGGTGGCCAGTTTGGTGGAGTGCATCCATAAAGGCATCACAGTCAAGATTGCCGCACCCCAAAGACCAGTTGTGGGAGGAACCAGCCGGGTGCCAATTCGCCAGGTGAGAAAAATAGCGCCTAGCGACGCCGCCATGCTGGGTAGGCGGGCGGCCCATTCACCAATGCCAAACCAGTGATAGCTAAGGGCAATCAGCCATTGAGCGCCAATGGTGCGATCGAACACAGGCGTGCCCCACCAGCCCACCGTAATCCAGTCGTTGTTTTCTAGCATCCAGCGGGCTTGCTGAGCGTAGTAGCCCTCGTCGTAGGCCATCAGACTTTGCTGAGGAGCGTTAAGCAGCATCAACCCCCCAGCCCATAGCAGTAACCAGAGCCAGGGTTGCCGAAACCAGTTGCGAAAATGCTGAAACAACCGTCGAGGCAGCTTAGTCAACACTGGATAACTATCCAGCACGGACTTCCCTAAACGCCAGTTTACGGGTGTGCTGTTTTCTTTACCGAATATGAAGCCTGTATTGGGCAGTTGCATTGCACAATTCAGTGATGGGCTAGTTAAGACTAGAACTAGCACCCTATACTAATCTCATTCTCATGATTTAGCGCGCAGGGTTCACAGGCTAGCAAAGTTGCCAGGTGAGCGCTCAAAGTCCGACATCGATGCTGGTATTCGATCTGGTACTAGAATGCCGCTAATAGCAGGGGTTGGTCTTGCTAACAGAACTGACTATCGCATCCCTCTAGTCGTTGATTACTGGCACTCTTGCCAATTTGGATCCAAAGATAAACATCTTAATTTTTAATTAATGTTCTCTGAACCTAACCTTACTACGGTCATAGGTCTTTCTTAGGATTATTCCATTAACATTCGTAATGGCGAATTGAGTGTCTTTAGAACGCCACGGAGAGTGTTGTATGAAACTGAGCAGACAGAAGTTTAATCGCTACGCCCTGGCTGGGACTGTTACCGCCGTAGTAGCGCTGGGCATCAGTGCTCCCAGTGCGTTTTCACAGAATTCAACGGTTGTAATCGATGGTTCTAGCACCGTTTTCCCCATTTCTGAAGCGATGGCTGAGGAGTTTATGGCTGAAAATAGTGGTATTGACGTAACTGTTGGGGTTTCTGGTACTGGCGGCGGCTTCAAGAAGTTCTGTGCTGACGAACTGGATATTACCGGTGCATCTCGCCCCATTAAGCAAGAAGAAATTGACGCTTGCGCCGCCGCTGGCATTGAATACATTCAAGTGCCAGTTGCAACCGATGCCATTACTGTCGTGATCAATGCCGAAAACACTTGGGCTGAGGAGATGACCATCGAACAGCTCAAGATGCTGTGGGAGCCTGCCGCTGAAGGTACAATCACTAGCTGGAACCAGATTGACCCTAGCTGGCCTGACGAGCCTATTAGTCTGTTTGGCCCCGGTACCGACTCTGGCACCTTTGACTACTTCACCGATGAAATCGTTGGAGAAGAAGGAGCCAGCCGTGCTGACTATACTGCCAGCGAAGACGACAACATCCTGGTGCTGGGCGTTTCCCGCGATGCTAACGCGCTGGGTTACTTTGGTCTGGCCTACTACCTGGAAAACCAAGACACCCTCAAAGCCGTTGCGGTTGAAGGTGTTCTGCCCACGACTGAAAACGTTGACAATGGCACTTACACGCCGCTGTCTCGGCCTCTCTTTATGTACGTGAAGAAGGACAGTCTTGAGAACAACCCCAACGTTCAGGCCTTTTTAGAGTTCACTCTGGAAAACGCTTCTGAGATTGTGCCTGAAGTTGGCTACGTGCCCCTCTCTGATGATCGCTACGCCTCCATTCTGTCTGGGTTGTAACATCAGCCTGGAAATAGGTTAGGCAGATTCTAAGGCAAGCCCTTGGAGAGACTTCTTCTTTCCAGGGGCTTTGTTGCTCATAGAGTGATCAACCACTGCTGGGTGCCTTCGCATCAGTTCTGCGCTGCCACGTTGCTGGCGGTCTGAGTGTCTGTTCGTTCAATACCAGGTTTATTGTTGCTATGGGAGAGCCTGCCAAGCCCCAACTAAGAACACCACCAACCTGGGTCAAAACCTTGGTTGCGCCGCTGTTCATCATTTCAGTGGTGCTCCACGGGCTGTTTCTGCTGGCCCCAGTGCCACCGCCGCCTCCCCCAGAAGAGGAGACCGAGGCCGAGTCTGATGAAGAGGTATTTGTTGATTTATTGAGCATCCAAAGTCTGGACTTGCCAGAAGCTGAGCCAGACTTGCCTACAGCGCCACCTGTTGCTGCTGCGACCCCACTGCCAGCCCCGGTCGTAAACCCTAACCAACCAGTGATTTCTGAGGCCCCTCCAGATGCACCGCCCCCAGAGCAATCTTTAGCGGAGTCACCCCTCCCACCAGAAGAGGCTCCCCTTGCTGCTGATCCGCAAGCGGCGGCACCAGCGGCCTATGTGCAAGAAGAAGCGGCTGAGATTTTCAACCGCCTTACCCGCGGCTCTGGTGATAGCGATTTCGACTCTACCGAAACGGCCTTTCCCTACGCGGCGTATTCCACTCGACAGGGTATTCAAGAGTGGTCGCCCCAAGAACAAGCCTGCTTTTTTACTCAGATCAACGCCGACACTTATACGCCTCTGCCCAATGTGGCCTCTCTGCGCTACCTGACCCGAAATGTGCAGTTCATTGAAACACAGGACATTCCCCGCACGTTTCCGGCCCCTCAATATCAAATCAATGCCATCAGCGGAGGCTACTGCAATCGGCCTCTCTTCCAAGTGTTTAGAGACGGTAATCCCTTTCTGTTCATTTCAGTGGCGGGCGTTGGCGTAGGTACTCCAGGCCAGCAAGCCTCTGGGTTGGTGATCATTTGGACGAGCGACCCACGGGCCGGTTAGGTAGAACTGCCGCTGTTAACTGTAACGGGCGGCTCATGACGGATTGTTTTGTGTCTAATAGTAGAAATAGTAGTAAAACCCCATTACCCCTGCCGCTGCCCTCCTAGTATGACTACTCGTTTTGCGACTCCTAAGCCTGTTAAGCCACTGTGGCAATCTCTTTTAGCCCCAATGCTGCTAGCCTCCCTGGGGCTACACGTGCTGCTGCTGCTGTTGCCCACAGGAGCCTCTGACGACGTTGTTATTCCTCCTCCCGACCCGGAGCAGGACAGCGTGGCCATTACTCGGGTGCCACCCCCGTCGGCTCCTGCTACTCAGCCAATTGATGGAGTGGCCACAACCTCTACCCCGGCTACCGCCCAAGCCCTTCGTGGACAGGCTCAATCTTTAGCTCAGTCGTCTCAGGCCGGAGCCCAGGCTACAACTCGGCAACAAACGAGTCGCCGGTCGTCGGGAGGAGTCTCACAATCTGGCTCTGGGGGAACAACCTCTAGTGCCGGGGTGGGTAATACTGGGGCTGGCTTGGCCAATTCTGGAGGCTCTGCCAGGTCAGCAGAGCCATCTCAGGCTGCAGGCACTAATCAGGCCGTGGTGCCTACCCCACCGCCCGCTACCACTGAACCTAGCCGCGCCCTGTTTGATCCTGAAATTGGGGAGCGCTTGATGGCCTACGTTGCCGCCCTCAACCTACCCCAAACCCAGGTAGATAATCTAAGAGCCTCAATCCAAGACCGCTTTGGCTTTGCTGCCGCCGCTACCAGCCGCGAAGCCTACAGTACCAACCTGCGCGACTGGGAAGAGTCGATTCGGCAAGAAACCGGTGAGGCTGACCTTTCAGCCGAGGTCGATCGCACCAGCTTATCCGTCACCTATCCGCAGCGGGTTTGCCTGGTCAACGATCCAGTAGAGGTGCGAGTGGGAGTACTCACTAACCCTGACGGCAGCCAGCGGGGAGAGCCCGTTGTGCTGCGAAGTTCTGGCTATGCGGCACTAGACCAGAAAGCCCTGGCTGCTGTACAAGATCACAAGTTTCCAGAGGCAGACGGCATCAAAGCCTACACGATTGCCGTTGCTACCCAAGTAGATTATGGCCGCCGCCCTTGTTTAAATGCCAAACCAGAGCCCGTGGCTAGCTAGTATCTTTGACCAAACTGTGGTCAGCGGATATCCACTTAAGCTGGGATAGCTACAGGACTTGGAATCCAGGAGCTAGAAGATAGGAATGCGGCTATGACTAGCGTCTAGTTCCTAACTCCTAAATTCTTGCACAGCACCATGTTCTACCTTACATTGACACCCACTTTTCTCATAAGCTCCTCAGCAACCTCTTAAGGGAAAGTAAGACAGCACCTGGAGCAATAATCGATAACTGAACTATCGGCTCTAGTGGCTAAGTCCTCCCCAAGCTGGCCAAGGATTTATGATGAACCTAAATCATCGCTTTCAACGGAAAAGGGTTAAGCGCATGTCTAGCTACGCCCTGGCTCTCTTTGTCTGGTTCGCCACGGTCTCTCCGGCTTTTGCCCAAAGCTCTGGGGGTGGAGGCTTTGACCCTCAAGCTTGGTTGCTGAGTACCCTGCAATGGATTGATGGCTTGGGTCTGGCAGGCGGGCTGGTCTTTATGATTATCTACATTGTGGCCACGGTAGCGTTTTTGCCGGGGGCAATTTTGACCCTAGGTGCTGGGGTGATTTTTGGTGTAGTAATGGGTTCGGTCTATGTCTTTGTGGGGGCTACCCTAGGGGCGATCGCGGCTTTCCTGGTGGGTCGCTACCTGGCACGAGACTGGGTTAACCAAAAAATTAGCGGTAATCAAAATTTCGCCGCTATTGACCAGGCTGTAGCCCACGAGGGCTTAAAAATCGTTATTCTTACCCGATTATCCCCAATCTTCCCCTTTAACCTGCTGAACTATGCCTTTGGCGTTACCGGAGTCACCCTCAGAGACTACGCCCTCGGCTCCATCGGTATGATTCCCGGCACAATTATGTACGTCTACATTGGTTCCCTGGCGGGCGACCTGGCCAGAATTGGCGCTGCCGACACCCCAACCAACCCAACCGTGCAGTGGGCTATTCGCATCGTTGGGCTGCTGGCGACCATAGCCGTTACGGTATACATCACTCGGCTAGCCCGGCAGGCCCTGGCCAAGGAAGCCAGCGTCT